>Ga0255123_1000033_pt1 | contig 40852 bp, 44 predicted proteins | sample Law_Cont_RepA_8d_FD_188585 | JGI IMG/M metagenome (GOLD analysis project Ga0255123, IMG submission 188585) | Freshwater microbial communities from St. Lawrence River, New York, United States - Law_Cont_RepA_8d | ecosystem: Environmental > Aquatic > Freshwater > River | place: USA: New York...
GCTTTAGCGGGTAAAAAACCTAAAAACTGAAAGCCACCATTGCCATGTTTTAAAAAATCCCCTGCTCCGGAAACTGCGGCTGTGATTGCACTAGGGCCTGGCAGAGGGCAAACTTGGTAGCCCCCCTTTTTAATTTCTTCGCAAAGAATTGCGCCTGGATCTGATATGCCTGGCGTTCCCGCGTCTGAAATGTATGCCCAGCGTTCACCATTGCGGAGCTTTTCTAAAAGATAAGCGCTTGCAGAAATTTCATTGTGCTCATGCAGGGCATAAAGTGGCTTAGAAATGCCATATGCATTCAGTAACATGGCACTGTGCCGTTTATCCTCACAAGCAATACCATCGACCTGGCTCAATATGTGCAGCGCTCTTACCGTGATGTCCGCTAAGTTTCCAATGGGTGTTGGGACAAGGTAAAGCGTTCCAGCAGGAAAACTTTGCCCCCGCGCGAATTTAAAAATATCCATACTTGCTTTCTATTTGAGTAAATATGACTCAATTAAATGATGATGCATCAAAGATTCTGGCAAGGCAATTTTGATCAGTTAAAAGGTAATATATGTTTGTAGAAATAAGTCTTGAGGGCATAATCTAGCTATGAGCGATGAGATTAAAAAAAATTTAGAGCAACGCGTCAAAAAACATTTTTCTGACAGCATTGAAACAAAGCAAAAAGCAGCAGAAACAATGTCTGAAGATATTGTTCGCGCGATCAATTTGATGCATCAGGCGCTGGCTTCCGAAAAGAAAATATTGGCTTGCGGTAATGGCGGTTCAGCAGCAGACGCACAACACTTTGCCGCAGAACTCGTCGGCAGATTTGAACGCGAACGACGTGAGTTGCCTGCAATTGCCTTGAGCACAGACTCTTCAATATTGACCGCCATTGCAAATGACTATAGCTATGAAGTTATTTTCAGCAAACAAGTGAGAGCGCTCGGCCATGCTGGCGATGTTCTTTTGGGCATTTCAACTTCAGGAAATTCTGCGAACGTGATTGCGGCGATTGAAGCGGCTCATCTGAAGGGAATGTCTGTGATTGCGTTCACTGGTAAAGATGGCGGCAAGATAAAAAATATTTTAAAAAATTCTGATGTTCATTTATGCGTTCCTGCTGATCGCACTGCGCGCATTCAAGAAACACATTTGTTGTTGTTGCATTGCTTGTGTGATGGCGTTGATCATTTAATGTTCGATTAAATTTTAGAGGTTAACTATGAGTAAACAACTTAAACGCCAAACTTTGAAATTGATCGCGCTTGGAGCGGGTGCAACAGCCCTGTCTGGCTGCTTTCCTTTGGTTGCTGGCGGGATGGCTGGTGGCGCACTCGTGATTGCCGACAGAAGAAATCCTGGAACGCAAGCAATTGATCGAGGCATTCAGCTAGAAGCAGAAAGTTTTTTAACTAGAAAATATGGTGACAACATTCACGTCAATGTGAGCGTGTTCAATCGACGTGTTTTGTTGACGGGCGAAACAAGAACCGATTCAATCAAAATCAGCGTCGAGACAGATGTTAAGAACATGAAAAATGTCACGACAGTTTTCAATGAAATGATGGCTGCCCCAATCAGCGGTTTAAGTGCCAGAGCAAATGACAGTTATTTGACAACGCGCATCAAGGGCGCCTTTGTTGCTACTGAAGGCGTGCCTTCAAATTCAATGAAGGTGATTACCGAGGCGAGCAAGGTATATTTGATGGGCATTGTGACCGATACAGAGGCTAATCGCGCCGTCGAAATAGCTCGAAGTGTTCCAGGCGTAAAACAAGTGACCAAAGTGTTTGATTTGATCTCTGAGGCCGACAAAAAGAGATTGGATGGCGCCAAATAGCCAAAGGTGCCCTGCTAAACGATAAAAAGCCCACTTTTGTGGGCTTTTTTCATTGGGGTGATCATGCTTTTTGATTGACCGATTGTTTATTTGGCGCCTCTTAGAAAAATTGATTCATCACTCCGAGAAAAAGCAAAAAAGATTTTGATTGTTTGAAAGAGGTCGCCTCAATTAGAGCTGTTGGACAAAATCGAGCGATGCATTGCAAGCCATTGTTTATAAACACTAAAAAAAGGAATAACAAAAATCAATAAATTTTTTTTACAGTATTTATTAAATATTTCTGCCAAAGGTGTTGACATGCCAAAAAGGGTATGGCATAGTCTCGTTTCTCTGCTGAATGCGATTCGAAATCAACGAAAAACAGTCAGCCTTCTTTAAAAAGTAGTCAACCGATAAATGTGGGTACTGGGAAAAGACATCCAGTCCTTCGGGACAGATATAAAGCAGTACTCACAAAACAGTAAATTTGGTTCCGGTCGAAAGATTGGAGTCGATTCTGAATGAGTGAGCGACGATGCAGTAATGCATCACAGGAATTAAACTGAAGAGTTTGATCCTGGCTCAGATTGAACGCTGGCGGCATGCCTTACACATGCAAGTCGAACGGCAGCACGGGTGCTTGCACCTGGTGGCGAGTGGCGAACGGGTGAGTAATATATCGGAACGTACCTTATTGTGGGGGATAACGCAGCGAAAGCTGTGCTAATACCGCATAATCCCTTAGGGGGAAAGCGGGGGACCGTAAGGCCTCGCGCAATTAGAGCGGCCGATACCTGATTAGCTAGTTGGTGAGGTAAAGGCTCACCAAGGCAACGATCAGTAGCTGGTCTGAGAGGACGATCAGCCACACTGGGACTGAGACACGGCCCAGACTCCTACGGGAGGCAGCAGTGGGGAATTTTGGACAATGGGGGCAACCCTGATCCAGCAATGCCGCGTGAGTGAAGAAGGCCTTCGGGTTGTAAAGCTCTTTTGTCAGGGAAGAAACAGCAGCTCTAACACAGTCTGCGAATGACGGTACCTGAAGAATAAGCACCGGCTAACTACGTGCCAGCAGCCGCGGTAATACGTAGGGTGCAAGCGTTAATCGGAATTACTGGGCGTAAAGCGTGCGCAGGCGGTTATGTAAGACAGGCGTGAAATCCCCGGGCTTAACCTGGGAATTGCGCTTGTGACTGCATAGCTAGAGTATGTCAGAGGGGGGTAGAATTCCACGTGTAGCAGTGAAATGCGTAGAGATGTGGAGGAATACCAATGGCGAAGGCAGCCCCCTGGGATAATACTGACGCTCATGCACGAAAGCGTGGGGAGCAAACAGGATTAGATACCCTGGTAGTCCACGCCCTAAACGATGCTGACTAGTTGTTCGGGAATTTATTCCTGAGTAACGTAGCTAACGCGTGAAGTCAGCCGCCTGGGGAGTACGGTCGCAAGATTAAAACTCAAAGGAATTGACGGGGACCCGCACAAGCGGTGGATGATGTGGATTAATTCGATGCAACGCGAAAAACCTTACCTACCCTTGACATGCCACTAACGAAGTAGAGATACATTAGGTGCCCGTAAGGGAAAGTGGACACAGGTGCTGCATGGCTGTCGTCAGCTCGTGTCGTGAGATGTTGGGTTAAGTCCCGCAACGAGCGCAACCCTTGTCTTTAGTTGCTACGCAAGAGCACTCTAAAGAGACTGCCGGTGACAAACCGGAGGAAGGTGGGGATGACGTCAAGTCCTCATGGCCCTTATGGGTAGGGCTTCACACGTCATACAATGGTGCATACAGAGGGTTGCCAACCCGCGAGGGGGAGCTAATCTCAGAAAATGCATCGTAGTCCGGATCGTAGTCTGCAACTCGACTACGTGAAGCTGGAATCGCTAGTAATCGCGGATCAGAATGTCGCGGTGAATACGTTCCCGGGTCTTGTACACACCGCCCGTCACACCATGGGAGTGGGTTTTGCCAGAAGCCGTTAGCCTAACCGCAAGGAGGGCGACGACCACGGCAGGGTTCATGACTGGGGTGAAGTCGTAACAAGGTAGCCGTATCGGAAGGTGCGGCTGGATCACCTCCTTTCTAGAGAAAAGATGTTAATTCTTTAGTGCCCACACTTATCGGTTGATAAAGAGAGAAATGCCGCGGGTCTGTAGCTCAGGTGGTTAGAGCACCGTCTTGATAAGGCGGGGGTCGAAGGTTCAAGTCCTTCCAGACCCACCACAGATCAGCAGCAAGCCTGGCAATAAGTATTAGCTGGGGGATTAGCTCAGCTGGGAGAGCACCTGCTTTGCAAGCAGGGGGTCGTCGGTTCGATCCCGTCATCCTCCACCATTTACTTCTGACGGCAAAGATAAGCGCATTCAAGTGCTTTTATCTTTGCCTTTAATCGGCTGTTCTTTAAAAATTTGAGTAAGCAATGCGTATATTGAATTTATTGAGAGTTCAATATACATGGGTAGTTGATTGAATCAACAACAAATAGTTCTTCAAGTAATTAGATTTACTTGGATTACGGCACAAACATATCGCAACAAGTAGTTAGTAATATAGAGAAGAACTTATAACTTGTACCAATGGTGCTCGTTATAGGATCAAGCGAATAAGTGCATGTGGTGGATGCCTTGGCGATTACAGGCGACGAAAGACGTTATAGACTGCGATAAGCTACGGGGAGTTGTCAAATAAGCTTTGATCCGTAGATTTCTGAATGGGGAAACCCACCTCTTTTGAGGTATCCGTAACTGAATACATAGGTTACGAGAAGCGAACCTGGTGAACTGAAACATCTAAGTAGCCAGAGGAAAAGACATCAACCGAGATTCCCAAAGTAGTGGCGAGCGAAATGGGAAGAGCCTTCTAGTATTAATTAGTCTGTTATCAGAACGGAATGGAAAGTCCGGCAATAAAGGGTGATAGCCCCGTATGGGAAAACCGATTAATCGAACTAAGCTAGAGACAAGTAGGGCGGGACACGTGAAATCCTGTCTGAATATGGGGGGACCATCCTCCAAGGCTAAATACTCGTAATCGACCGATAGTGAACAAGTACCGTGAGGGAAAGGCGAAAAGAACCCCGGGAGGGGAGTGAAATAGATCCTGAAACTGCATGCATACAAACAGTAGGAGCCTCGTAAGGGGTGACTGCGTACCTTTTGTATAATGGGTCAGCGACTTACATTCAGTAGCAAGCTTAACCGTATAGGGGAGGCGTAGCGAAAGCGAGTCCGAATAGGGCGCTAGTTGCTGGGTGTAGACCCGAAACCAGTTGATCTATCCATGGCCAGGTTGAAGGTGCGGTAACACGTACTGGAGGACCGAACCCACTAACGTTGAAAAGTTAGGGGATGAGCTGTGGATAGGGGTGAAAGGCTAAACAAAACTGGAAATAGCTGGTTCTCTCCGAAAACTATTTAGGTAGTGCCTCGTGTATCACCTTCGGGGGTAGAGCACTGTCATGGTAGTGGGGTCCATTGCGGATTACTGCGCCATAGCAAACTCCGAATACCGAAGAGTGCGAGCACGGGAGACAGACGACGGGTGCTAACGTCCGCCGTCAAGAGGGAAACAACCCAGACCACCAGCTAAGGTCCCTAAAACGGGCTAAGTGGGAAACGAAGTGGGAAGGCTAAAACAGTCAGGAGGTTGGCTTAGAAGCAGCCATCCTTTAAAGAAAGCGTAATAGCTCACTGATCGAGTCGTCCTGCGCGGAAGATGTAACGGGGCTAAGCCAGTTACCGAAGCTGTGGATCACGTAAGTGATGGTAGGAGAGCGTTCTGTAAGCCTGTGAAGGTGTGGTGTGAACCATGCTGGAGGTATCAGAAGTGCGAATGCTGACATGAGTAGCGATAAAGGGGGTGAAAAGCCCCCTCGCCGTAAGCCCAAGGTTTCCTGTTCAACGTTCATCGGAACAGGGTGAGTCGGCCCCTAAGGCGAGGCAGAGATGCGTAGCTGATGGGAAACAGGTTAATATTCCTGTACCATTGTTAAATGCGATGGGGGGACGGATTGCGGAAGGTTGTCCGGGTGTTGGATGTCCCGGTCCTTGCATTGGAGAAGGCTAGTAGGCAAATCCGCTAGCGTAATTCAAGGGTGTGAGGCGAGCGAATTTATTCGCGAAGCAATCGGAAGTGGTTCCAAGAAAAGCCTCTAAGCTTCAGTTTAACAAGACCGTACCGCAAACCGACACAGGTGGGCGAGATGAGTATTCTAAGGCGCTTGAGAGAACTCAGGAGAAGGAACTCGGCAAATTGGTACCGTAACTTCGGGATAAGGTACGCCCAAGTAGCTTGACTATGAACAATAGGAGGGCAAAAGGGTTGCAATAAAATGGTGGCTGCGACTGTTTAATAAAAACACAGCACTCTGCAAACACGAAAGTGGACGTATAGGGTGTGACGCCTGCCCGGTGCTGGAAGATTAAATGATGGGGTGCAAGCTCTTGATTGAAGTCCCAGTAAACGGCGGCCGTAACTATAACGGTCCTAAGGTAGCGAAATTCCTTGTCGGGTAAGTTCCGACCTGCACGAATGGCGTAACGATGGCCACACTGTCTCCTCCTGAGACTCAGCGAAGTTGAAATGTTTGTGATGATGCAATCTCCCCGCGGAAAGACGGAAAGACCCCATGAACCTTTACTGTAGCTTTGTATTGGACTTTGAACAGATCTGTGTAGGATAGGTGGGAGGCTTTGAAGCGAGGTCGCTAGATCTTGTGGAGCCGACGTTGAAATACCACCCTGGTGTGTTTGAGGTTCTAACCTAGGTCCATTATCTGGATCGGGGACAGTGCATGGTAGGCAGTTTGACTGGGGCGGTCTCCTCCCAAAGCGTAACGGAGGAGTTCGAAGGTACGCTAGTTACGGTCGGACATCGTGATAATAGTGCAATGGCATAAGCGTGCTTAACTGCGAGACTGACAAGTCGAGCAGATACGAAAGTAGGACATAGTGATCCGGTGGTTCTGTATGGAAGGGCCATCGCTCAACGGATAAAAGGTACTCTGGGGATAACAGGCTGATACCGCCCAAGAGTTCATATCGACGGCGGTGTTTGGCACCTCGATGTCGGCTCATCTCATCCTGGGGCTGTAGCCGGTCCCAAGGGTATGGCTGTTCGCCATTTAAAGAGGTACGTGAGCTGGGTTTAAAACGTCGTGAGACAGTTTGGTCCCTATCTGCCGTGGGCGTTGGAAATTTGACGGGGGCTGCTCCTAGTACGAGAGGACCGGAGTGGACGTACCGCTGGTGTACCTGTTGTTTCGCCAGAAGCATCGCAGGGTAGCTATGTACGGAAGAGATAACCGCTGAAAGCATCTAAGCGGGAAACTTGCCTGAAGATGAGATTTCCCGGAGGTTTAACCTCCATAAAGGGTCGTTGAAGACCACGACGTTGATAGGTCAGGTGTGGAAGCGCAGTAATGCGTTAAGCTAACTGATACTAATTGCCCGTTAGGCTTGATCCTATAACAAGCACATTTGTGCGAATATGTAGTGCCGTTTTTGATCGGTCACTCCCAATTGCTTACTCGAATTTGGTTGTTTGTTGAAAAACAAGCAACCTACCCTCTATGCCTGGCGACAATAGCGAGTTGGAACCACCCCTTCCCATCCCGAACAGGACCGTGAAACGACTCTACGCCGATGATAGTGCGGATTACCCGTGTGAAAGTAGGTAATTGCCAGGCACCTTTAAGAAACGCCCAGATCGACAAGATCTGGGCGTTTTGCTTTCTGTTTTGCTGCTCAGTTTTAAGTGCAGATATTTGACAAAAGTAGTTGATTTAAGTAATAATATGCGGTTCACGGGGAGGTGCCCGAGTGGCTAAAGGGGGCAGACTGTAAATCTGTTGGCTTACGCCTACGTTGGTTCGAATCCATCCCTCCCCACCAGTAGTTATATGGTGTAGCAGTGCAGTAAGAGTTTGTAGTTGTGGGTAAGTGAAGTGCCTGGCGGGTGTCGTATAACGGCTATTACCCTAGCCTTCCAAGCTAGAGACGAGGGTTCGACTCCCTCTACCCGCTCCAGTAGGTGTGGCATTAGTTTGCTCATGTGGCTCAGTGGTAGAGCACTCCCTTGGTAAGGGAGAGGTCGGCAGTTCGATCCTGCCCATGAGCACCAGAGTTTTGTATTCATTTTATTGAGGCTGAAAAATGGCAAAAGAGAAATTTGAGCGGACAAAACCGCACGTAAACGTAGGCACGATTGGTCACGTTGACCACGGTAAAACAACATTGACTGCAGCGATCGCTACAGTGTTGTCATCAAAGTTTGGTGGCGAAGCAAAAGCTTATGACCAGATTGATGCTGCACCAGAAGAGAAGGCACGCGGTATTACGATTAACACAGCACACGTTGAGTACGAGACAGCAAACCGTCACTACGCACACGTTGACTGTCCAGGTCACGCTGACTACGTTAAGAACATGATCACTGGTGCTGCTCAGATGGACGGCGCTATTTTGGTGGTGTCTGCTGCAGACGGTCCTATGCCACAAACACGTGAGCACATTTTGTTGGCACGCCAGGTTGGTGTTCCATACATCATCGTGTTCATGAACAAGTGCGACATGGTTGATGATGCAGAATTGTTAGAGCTAGTAGAAATGGAAGTTCGTGAACTGTTGTCTAAGTACGACTTCCCAGGCGATGACACACCAATCGTTAAAGGTTCAGCAAAGTTGGCGCTTGAGGGCGACAAGGGTGAGTTGGGTGAAGAGGCCATCATGAAGTTGGCTGAAGCATTGGACACATACATTCCAACACCAGAGCGTGCGATTGATGGCGCGTTCTTGATGCCAGTTGAAGACGTGTTCTCTATTTCTGGTCGCGGTACAGTTGTGACTGGTCGTATTGAGCGCGGTATTGTTAAGGTTGGTGAAGAGATCGAGATCATCGGTATCAAGCCAACATTGAAGACAACATGTACAGGCGTTGAGATGTTCCGTAAGTTGTTAGACCAAGGTCAAGCTGGTGACAACGTGGGTATCTTGTTGCGCGGTACAAAGCGTGAAGAAGTTGAGCGTGGTCAAGTATTGGCTAAGCCAGGTTCTATTACGCCACACACACACTTCACAGCTGAAGTGTATGTATTGAGCAAAGACGAAGGTGGTCGTCACACACCATTCTTCAACAACTATCGTCCACAGTTTTACTTCCGTACAACGGACGTAACAGGTTCTATCGAATTGCCGAAAGACAAAGAGATGGTGATGCCTGGTGATAACGTGACAATTACAGTGAAGTTGATCGCTCCGATCGCGATGGAAGAAGGTCTCCGTTTTGCGATCCGTGAAGGTGGCCGTACTGTAGGCGCCGGTGTTGTTGCTAAAGTTTTAGAATAATGAACGTAAGGGGCGTAGCTCAATTGGCAGAGTGTCGGTCTCCAAAACCGAAGGTTGGGGGTTCGATGCCCTCCGCCCCTGCCACAGCAAACTGAAAATTATGGCGCAAACATCTGTAGAACAAGAAAATAAAACCAGCTGGATGACAATCCTGGCTGGTCTTATTGTTATTCTTTCTTTGGTCGCATATTACATGCTTGCCGGTCAAACCATTTGGGTTCGCTTAGCAGCGTTACTTGGTGGTTTTGCGGTGGCAATTGTGATTGCGGCAATCTCTTCAGATGGTAAGCGATTTATCGCTTATGCAAAAGAATCAGTGGCTGAGGCTAAAAAAGTTGTGTGGCCAAGTCGTAAAGAAACAACGCAAATGACATTGATTGTTTTTGCATTTGTTGTTGTTATGGCTTTGTTCTTGTGGGCAGCTGACAAACTCATTGAGTGGTTAGTTTTCTCTGTATTCCTCGGTTGGAAGTGAGTAAAAGATGTCTGAACAAGCAATCATCAATCCACAATCCACAGGCAATATGCGTTGGTATGTGATTCACGCTTACTCCGGCATGGAGAAGAGTGTGCAAAAAGGTTTGACAGAGCGCATTGCGCGATCTGGCATGGCGGATAAGTTTGGAAAAATTTTGGTGCCGTCAGAGGAAGTTGTTGAAATCAAGAGTGGCCAAAAGGCTGTTTCTGAGCGTCGCTTTTTCCCTGGCTATGTACTCATCGAAATGGAAATGACTGATGAGACTTGGCACTTGGTGAAAAACACACCAAAGGTCACTGGTTTCGTTGGCGGCGTTAGAAATAAACCATCACCGATTTCTCCTGCAGAAGTTCAAAAAATCATGGACCAAATGCAGGCTGGTGTTGATAAGCCAAAACCAAAAACATTGTTTGAGGTGGGTGAAATGGTTCGCGTTAAAGAAGGCCCATTCACAGACTTCAATGGCAACGTTGAAGAAGTTAACTATGAGAAGTCTCGCTTGAGAGTTTCAGTAACGATCTTCGGTCGTGGCACACCTGTAGAGCTAGAGTTCGGTCAGGTAGAAAAGATGTAAAGATTTACAGACCTGTGCAAACAGGTTTGTATGAGGAGCTGAGTTAGGGTTGCCGCTCTAACAAGGCGTTTTACTCAACGGTGGTCTTTTTAAATTAAAAGATGCACCATTATTGGAGTGTAAAAATGGCAAAGAAGATTATTGGCTTTATTAAGCTACAAATCCCAGCCGGTAAAGCGAATCCATCGCCACCAGTTGGTCCTGCGTTAGGTCAACGCGGTTTGAACATCATGGAATTCTGTAAAGCGTTCAATGCTCAAACACAAAGCATGGAACCAGGTTTACCAATCCCAGTAGTGATCACAGCATTTGCAGACAAGAGCTTCACATTCGTGATGAAGACTCCTCCAGCAACAGTTTTGATTAAAAAAGCTGCTAAGTTGGAAAAAGGTTCTCCACGTCCACATACAGACAAGGTTGGCAAAATTACTCGCGCTCAAGCTGAGGAAATTGCTAAGGCAAAAATGCCTGACCTAACAGCAGCCGATATGGATGCAGCTGTTCGCACAATCGCTGGTAGCGCCCGCTCTATGGGTATCACTGTGGAAGGACTCTAATCATGGCTAAAGTTTCTAAACGCGTAGCTGCTTTTCAAGCAAAAGTAGATCGTAATAAGTTTTACCCTATTGATGAGGCATTGAGCCTTGTTAAAGAATTTGCAACAGCTAAGTTCGATGAGTCTATCGACGTTGCTGTTCAACTTGGTATTGATGCTAAAAAATCTGACCAAGTGGTTCGTGGTTCAGTTGTATTGCCTGAAGGTACTGGTAAGTCAGTACGTGTAGCGGTTTTTGCTCAAGGTGAAAAAGCTGAACAAGCTAAAGCCGCTGGTGCAGAAATTGTTGGCATGGAAGATTTGGCTGACCAAATCAAAGGCGGCAAAATTGATTTTGATATTTTGATCGCATCACCAGACGCAATGCGTATCGTTGGTACATTGGGTCAGATCTTGGGACCAAGAGGCTTGATGCCTAACCCGAAGGTTGGCACAGTGAGCCCAGACGTTGCTGGTGCAGTTAAAAATGCCAAAGCAGGTCAAGTTCAATTCCGTGTAGACAAAGCCGGTATCGTTCACGCAACAATCGGTCGTCGTTCATTTGAACCAGGCGCATTGAAAAACAACTTAGTAGCTTTGTTGGACGCTTTAACAAAAGCAAAGCCAGCCGCTAGTAAGGGTATTTATTTGAGAAAAGTTGCCGTCAGCAGCACCATGGGTGCTGGTGTGCGCGTTGACCAAAACTCATTGGCTGCTTAATTAGCAGCTAACAAAAGAACTTTGGGTCAAGCAGAGGGCAACCTTTGCTTGAACATCAAAGACCGTTGGTGAGTTAGAGATAACTCTTAATACTAGAAATAGTGCCAGCGCAGATGGCGATCCTGAAAAGATTTCGCCTGTGTGCAACCCCTAACTGGTAACGGTTAGGTTAATAGGAGTTAAACAGTGCCTTTAAATATGGAAGACAAAAAGGCGGTCGTGGCCGAGGTAAGTGCAGAAGTTGCACAAGCTCAAACCATGGTGCTAGCTGAATACCGCGGTATTCCAGTGGGCGAACTGACTACTCTGAGAGCTCAAGCTCGTGCAAATGGTGTTTACCTTCGCGTTATGAAGAACACTTTGGCACGTCGTGCGGTTCAAGGAACGTCGTTCGAATCATTGGCCGGTGAAATGGCTGGTCCGCTTATTTACGGTATCTCCGCAGACCCAGTTGCGTCAGCAAAAGTTTTAAACGACTTTTCAAAGACGCAAGCAGCTTTAGTGATCAAAGCGGGTTCATATAACGGCAAGGTAATGGATGCAGCAGCTGTAAAAGCGTTGGCATCTATTCCAGGCCGCAATGAACTTATCGCAATGTTACTTGGCGTTATGCAGGCCCCAGTTTCTGGTGCGGCTCGCGTATTGGCAGCGGTTGCAGAAAAGAAAGCTAAAGAAGCTGCGTAATAGCAGTCTCACTTTAATTAACTAAAGAAATTTGAATTAGGAGTTTTAAAAATGGCAGTTACTAAAGACGACATTCTAGAAGCCGTTGGCAATATGTCTGTAATGGACTTGAACGATCTAGTTAAAGCATTTGAAGAAAAATTTGGTGTATCAGCAGCTGCAATGGCTGTTGCTGCTCCTGGTGCAGGTGGTGGTGCTGGTGCCGCTGCTGCTGAGCAAACAGAGTTCACAGTTGTGTTGGCTGAAGCTGGCGCAAACAAAGTGAGCGTGATTAAAGCTGTTCGCGAAATCACTGGTCTTGGCTTGAAAGAAGCTAAAGACTTAGTTGATGGCGCACCAAAACCAGTTAAAGAAGGTGTTGATAAAGCATCTGCTGAAGACGCTAAGAAGAAGCTTGAAGAAGCTGGCGCTAAGGTCGAACTTAAGTAATTGGTTTGATAGGGCAGCGATGCTGCCCGGTTTGCTTAGAAGGCAAACCAGATATTAAAAAAGTTTGGTATCTGGTTTGCCTTCTGATACGACTGCAGAAGGCAAGTTTGGTCGGGTTGTGCACACGCACACCGTCAGCCATGATTGGTAGAGGCCAATCACCAAATCTCTGCTCAGTCGCTTAAATTCGGAGATGACATGGCTTATAGTTTCACCGAACGCAAGCGTATCCGTAAAAGCTTCGCTAAGCGCCCTAATAATCATCAAGTACCTTACTTGTTGACAACGCAACTTGAGTCTTATGCAAAATTTTTGCAAGAATCAAGAGGCCCTGCTGATCGTTTAAATGAAGGCTTGCAATCTGCATTCACTTCAATATTCCCTATCGTATCGAACAATGGTTTCGCTCGTATGGAATTCGTTCAGTACAACCTTTCAACCCCACCGTTTGACGTTAAAGAATGTCAACAACGTGGTTTGACATTCCATTCTGCCTTGCGCGCTAAAGTTCGCTTGATCATCAATGATCGCGAAGCGCCAACCAAGGTCAAAGAAGTGAAAGAGCAAGAAGTCTACATGGGTGAAATTCCTTTGATGACAGATACAGGCTCATTCGTGATCAATGGTACAGAGCGTGTGATTGTTTCTCAGTTACACCGTTCACCAGGCGTGTTCTTTGAACACGACAAGGGCAAAACTCACAGCTCAGGAAAATTATTGTTCTCCGCTCGCGTGATTCCTTACCGTGGTTCATGGTTAGATTTCGAGTTTGATCCAAAAGATATTTTGTATTTCCGTATTGACCGTCGTCGCAAGATGCCAGTGACTATTTTGCTTAAAGCCATCGGCATGAACGATGAGCAAATTTTGGAAAACTTCTTCGGCTTTGATAACTTCAAGCTACAAGCTGCTGGCGCACAAATGAACTTTGTTGCTGAGCGCTTAAAAGGTGAAGTTGCACGATTTGACATCACAGATAAAGCTGGCAATGTTGTTATTGCAAAAGATAAGCGCATCAATGCTAAAAACATTCGCGATCTTGAAGCAGCTAAAACAACAACCATCAATGTTCCTGATGATTATTTGATTGGCCGCGTTGTTGCTAAAAACATCGTTGATGGTGACACGGGTGAAGTTCTTGCAACAGCTAACGAAGAAATCACTGAAACTCTTTTGGCTAACTTAAGAGAAGCTGGCGTTAAAGAGTTACAAACAATTTACACCAACGACCTAGATCAAGGTTCATTCATTTCGCAAACATTGCGCATTGATGAAACAGCTGATCAGATGGCTGCACGTATTGCGATTTATCGCATGATGCGTCCTGGTGAGCCTCCAACAGAAGATGCTGTTGAAGCTTTGTTCCAAAGATTGTTCTACAACGAAGATACCTATGATCTTTCACGCGTAGGTCGCATGAAAGTAAACAGTCGTTTAAATCGTCCAGTGATGGAAGGTTTGATGGTTCTTTCAAACGAAGATATCTTGGACACAATCAAGTTATTGGTTGACTTAAGAAACGGTAAAGGCGAAGTAGACGACATCGATCACTTGGGTAATCGTCGTGTGCGTTGCGTTGGCGAATTGGCAGAAAATCAATTCCGTGCCGGTTTGTCACGTGTAGAGCGTGCAGTTAAAGAGCGTTTGGGTCAAGCTGAAACAGAAAACTTGATGCCTCATGACTTGATTAACAGCAAGCCAATTTCTTCAGCAATTCGTGAGTTCTTCGGTTCTTCACAATTGTCACAGTTTATGGATCAAACGAACCCATTGTCAGAAATCACGCACAAGCGTCGTATTTCAGCATTGGGCCCTGGTGGTTTGACACGTGAGCGCGCAGGTTTCGAAGTTCGCGACGTTCATCCAACACACTATGGTCGTGTATGTCCGATTGAAACTCCAGAGGGTCCAAACATTGGTTTGATCAACTCTTTGGCTTTGTTTGCTCGTTTGAATGAGCATGGTTTCTTGGAAACACCATACCGTAAAGTTGTTAATAGCAAGGTAACTGATCAAGTTGATTATTTGTCAGCTATTGAAGAAGCTAAATATGTGATTGCTCAGGCAAACGCATCAATTGATAAGTCAGGCAAATTAACGGATGAATTAGTTTCATCACGTGAAGCTGGCGAAACAATGATGGTGAGCCCAGAGCGCATTCAGTACATTGACGTGGCACCAAGCCAGATCGTTTCTGCTGCTGCATCACTCGTTCCATTCTTAGAGCACGACGATGCTAACCGCGCCTTGATGGGTGCGAACATGCAACGTCAGGCGGTACCATGCTTGCGCGCAACAAAGCCTTTGGTAGGAACAGGCTTAGAGCGCACAGTGGCTGTTGACTCAGGTACTGTGGTAATGGCAACTCGTGGTGGTAAGGTTGATTACGCTGATGCTAACCGTATCGTGATTCGTGTGAATGACGAAGAAACTGCGGCTGGCGAAGTGGGTGTTGATATTTACAACCTCATCAAGTACACACGTTCAAACCAAAACACCAACATCAATCAGCGCCCAATCGTTAAGGTGGGTGACATCGTTGATCGCGGCGACGTGATTGCGGATGGCGCATCAACTGATTTGGGTGAGTTGGCTTTGGGTCAAAACATGGTGGTTGCATTTATGCCATGGAACGGCTACAACTTCGAAGACTCCATTTTGATCTCTGAAAAAGTTGTTGCTGATGATCGCTACACATCAATTCACATCGAAGAATTATCTGTAGTTGCTCGTGACACAAAACTAGGCCCTGAAGAAATCACACGCGATATCTCAAACTTGGCTGAAACACAGTTAAGCCGTTTGGATGACAGCGGTATCACTTACATTGGTGCTGAAGTTGAAGCTGGTGACGTATTGGTTGGTAAGGTAACGCCAAAAGGCGAAACACAGCTGACCCCAGAAGAAAAACTTTTGCGCGCCATTTTCGGTGAAAAAGCTTCGGATGTTAAAGACACTTCATTGCGCGTACCTTCAGGTATGACAGGCACAGTGATTGACGTTCAGGTGTTTACACGCGAAGGTATTGAGCGTGATGCACGTGCGCAAGCAATTATTGACGAAGAGCTTAAGCGTTATCGCTTGGACTTGAACGATCAGTTGCGCATTGTTGAAGGTGACGCATTCAGCCGTTTAGAAAAACTATTGTTGAACAAAGTAGCTAATGGCGGACCTAAGAAGTTAGCTAAAGGCACAAAGATTGCTAAAGATTACTTAGCGGATCTTGAGAAATATCATTGGTTTGATATTCGCCCTGCTGATGAAGATGTTGCTGCTCAATTAGAAGCTATTAAAGAAGCTATTGAAGCTAAACGCACACAGTTCGATCAAGACTTTGAAGAGAAGCGCAAGAAGTTGACTCAGGGTGATGAGTTGGCTCCTGGTGTTATCAAGATGGTCAAGGTTTACTTGGCGGTTAAACGCCGCTTGCAACCTGGTGACAAGATGGCTGGTCGTCACGGTAACAAGGGTGTGGTATCAAAGATCACTCCAGTAGAAGACATGCCTTACATGGCTGATGGCTCACCTGTTGATATCGTGTTGAACCCATTGGGCGTTCCATCACGTATGAACGTTGGACAGATCCTTGAGGTTCACTTAGGATGGGCTGCGCTGGGTATTGGTAAGCGCATTCAAGAAATGCTAAAAGCTCAAGCTAAAGCAGAGCAATTGCGCAAGTTCTTGAAGCAGCTATACAACGAAACTGGTCGTGTAGAAGATTTAGATAGCTTTACGGATGAGCAAATCTTTGAGTTAGCAAATAACTTGAGAGATGGCGCTCCATTTGCAACACCAGTCTTTGATGGTGCAACAGAAGGTGAAATTGCCAAGATGTTAGAAATGGCATACCCAGAAGAAGTTGCAAAAAATCTATCAATGACACCTTCACGTCAACAAATCACTTTGTTTGACGGAAGAACAGGTGAAGCGTTTGAAAGATCTGTAACAGTTGGTGTGATGCACGTCTTGAAACTTCACCACTTGGTGGATGACAAGATGCACGCTCGTTCTACAGGCCCTTACTCATTAGTAACGCAGCAGCCATTGGGCGGTAAAGCTCAATTCGGTGGCCAGCGTTTCGGTGAGATGGAAGTTTGGGCTTTGGAAGCCTACGGCGCATCTTATGTGTTGCAGGAAATGCTCACAGTTAAGTCAGATGACGTTAACGGTAGAACCAAAGTTTACGAAAACATCGTCAAGGGTGAGCACAGCATTGATGCTGGCATGCCTGAGTCCTTTAACGTGCTGGTAAAAGAAATCCGCTCGTTAGGTATCGATATCGACATGGAGCGCAGCTAATATGAAAGCATTGCTAGATCTATTTAAGCAGACGCATGGCGAAGAGCAGTTTGACGCCATTAAGATTGGTTTAGCTTCACCAGAAAAGATCCGTTCTTGGTCTTTTGGTGAAGTTCGTAAACCAGAAACAATTAACTACCGTACTTTCAAGCCTGAGCGCGATGGTCTTTTCTGTGCCAAGATTTTTGGCCCAATCAAAGATTACGAATGCTTATGCGGTAAGTACAAGCGCCTCAAGTATCGCGGTGTGATTTGCGAGAAGTGCGGCGTTGAAGTGACATTGGCCAAAGTGCGTCGTGAGCGCATGGGTCATATTGAATTAGCGGCTCCTGTCGCGCACATTTGGTTCTTGAAATCATTGCCTTCTCGTTTGGGCATGGTTTTGGATATGACATTGCGTGATATCGAGCGCGTTTTGTACTTCGAAGCATATGTGATTGTTGACGCAGGTTTAACACCTGAAGGCGCCATGCGCCGTGGTCAAATCATGTCTGAAGACGAGTATTACGCCAAGTTAGAAGAGTTTGGTGACGGTGCTTTCACAGCCATCATGGGTGCTGAGGGTGTTCGTGAGTTACTACGCTCTATCGACATCGATCGTGAAGTTGAAGTGTTGCGTGCCGATTTGAAAGCAACTGGCAGCGAAGCAAAAATTAAGAAGTTTGCTAAGCGCCTAAAAGTGCTTGAGGCATTCCAGCGCTCTGGCATCAAGCCTGACTGGATGATCTTGGAAGTGTTGCCAGTATTGCCGCCTGAATTGCGCCCATTGGTGCCATTGGACGGCGGTCGCTTTGCAACATCTGACTTGAACGATTTGTATCGTCGCGTGATCAACCGTAACAACCGCTTGAAGCGCTTGTTAGAGTTGCGCGCTCCAGAAATCATCGTGCGCAACGAAAAGCGCATGCTACAAGAAGCAGTGGATTCACTTCTGGATAACGGTCGTCGCGGTAAAGCAATGACCGGTGCCAATAAGCGCCCATTGAAATCTTTGGCAGAGATGATCAAAGGTAAGGGTGGTCGTTTCCGTCAAAACTTGTTAGGTAAGCGTGTTGACTACTCTGGTCGTTCAGTGATCGTGGTTGGTCCAACACTTAAGTTACATCAGTGCGGTTTGCCAAAATTAATGGCCCTTGAATTATTCAAGCCATTCATTTTTAACAAACTAGAAACATTGGGCATTGCTACAACAATCAAAGCTGCTAAGAAAGAAGTAGAAAACCAAACGCCAATCGTTTGGGACATCTTAGAAGAAGTGATTCGCGAGCATCCGGTGATGTTGAACCGTGCGCCAACATTGCACCGCTTAGGTATTCAGGCGTTTGAGCCAATGTTGATCGAAGGCAAAGCTATTCAGTTACACCCACTCGTTTGCGCGGCATTCAACGCCGACTTCGACGGTGACCAAATGGCTGTTCACGTTCCATTGTCTTTGGAAGCGCAGATGGAGGCTCGCACATTGATGTTGGCTTCAAACAACATCTTGTTCCCAGCCAACGGTGAACCTTCAATTGTTCCATCTCAAGATATCGTTTTGGGCTTGTACTACACAACACGCGAGGCAATTAATGCCAAGGGTGAAGGTATGACATTTGCCGATATCAGCGAAGTGATTCGTGCTTATGAAAATAAGCAAGTTGAGTTGGCCACACGCATTGCAGTTCGTATCACTGAATATGATTTAGTTGATAAAGAGGCAGAAGGCGATGCACGCTTTGCTAAGAAAGTGACATTGCGTCACACAACAGTGGGTCGTGCCATGTTGTCAGAGATCTTGCCTAAGGGCATGTCATTTGACAGCATCAATAAAGCGCTGAAGAAGAAAGAAATTTCTCGCTTGATTAACTTGTCATTCCGTCGTTGCGGCTTGAGAGAAACGGTTATTTTTGCTGACAAACTATTGCAGTCTGGTTTCCGTTTGGCAACACGCGCTGGTATCTCAATTGCGATTGACGACATGTTGATTCCTGCTCAGAAGGAAACAATTATTGCTGAAGCTGCTGGCAAAGTTAAGGAGTATGACAAGCAGTTTATGTCAGGCTTGGTAACTAACCAAGAGCGTTACAACAACGTGGTTGATATTTGGGGTGCTGCTGGTGATCAGGTCGGTAAGGCCATGATGGAGCAGTTGTCTCAAGAAAACGTTGTGGATCGTCACGGTAAAACAGTTAAGCAAGAATCTTTCAACGCTATTTACATGATGGCTGACTCTGGTGCGCGTGGTTCTGCTGCTCAGATTCGTCAGTTGGCTGGTATGCGTGGTTTGATGGCTAAGCCTGACGGCTCAATCATTGAAACACCAATTACTGCTAACTTCCGTGAAGGTTTGAACGTTCTTCAGTACTTCATCTCAACACACGGTGCTCGTAAAGGTTTGGCTGACACGGCTTTGAAGACAGCTAACTCTGGTTACTTGACTCGTCGTTTGGTGGACGTAACTCAAGACTTGGTAGTTCTTGATGATGATTGCGGCACAACCAATGGCGTTTCAATGAAGGCCTTGGTTGAGGGTGGCGAGGTTATTGAGCCATTGAGCGATCGTATCTTGGGTCGAGTGTGTATCGGTGATGTTGTTAATCCAGACACACAAGAAACCATCATCGTTGACGGCACCATGTTGACTGAAGATGACGTTGAGTTAATTGACTCATTGGGCATCGATGAAGTGAAGGTTCGTACGCCATTGTCATGTGCAACACGTTTTGGTTTGTGCGCGAAGTGCTATGGCCGTGACTTAGGTCGTGGCACGATGGTGAACTCTGGTGAGGCAGTTGGTGTGATTGCTGCTCAATCAATTGGTGAGCCAGGTACGCAGTTAACAATGCGTACATTCCACATCGGTGGTGCTGCATCACGTGCTGCTGTTGCGAATAACGTTGAAGCAAAATCAAACGGTATTTTGCGCTTCACGCCAACAATGCGTTTTGTAACAAATGCCAAAGGTGAGCAAATTGTTATTTCACGTTCAGGCGAAGCGTTGATCACTGATGACAACAGTCGTGAGCGCGAGCGTCACAAGGTTCCATACGGTGCAACATTGACGCTTAAAGAAGGTGCCACCATCAAGGCTGGCGCAACTTTGGCAACATGGGATCCGTTGACTCGTCCAATCATTACTGAGTACTCAGGCGTGGTTCGTTTTGAAAACGTTGAAGAAGGTGTAACAGTTGCTAAGCAGGTTGACGAAGTGACTGGCTTGTCTACATTGGTTGTTATTGATGGTAAGCGTCGTAGTGCGGCATCAAAGGGTGTTCGCCCAATGATTCGTTTGTATGATGCTGCCGGTGCAGAGGTTCTTATCTCTGGTACAGATCACCCAGTAACCATTGGCTTGCAAGTGGGCGCCTTGATCACCGTTAAAGATGGTCAAACAGTGCACGTTGGTGAAGTATTGGCGCGTATTCCAATCGAAGCGCAAAAAACACGAGACATCACAGGTGGTTTGCCACGTGTGGCAGAACTATTCGAAGCTCGTTCACCAAAAGATGCAGCGATCTTGGCGAAAGTTACAGGAACTGTTTCCTTCGGTAAAGAAACAAAAGGTAAGCAACGTCTGGTCATCACTGATATGGACGGCGAATCTCATGAGTTCTTGATCCCTAAAGAGAAACAAATCTTGGTTCACGATGGTCAAGTTGTGAACAAAGGTGAAATGATTGTTGAGGGTCCTGCTGATCCACACGATATTCTTCGCTTGAAGGGTATTGAAGAGTTGGCAACCTACATCGTTGATGAAGTTCAAGACGTTTATCGTTTGCAAGGCGTGAAGATTAACGACAAGCACATTGAAGTGATTGTTCGTCAAATGTTACGTCGCGTTCAAATCACCGACGCAGCCGATACGAAATTCATCACTGGTGAACAAGTTGAAAGATCAGACATGTTGGATGAAAACGACCGCATGATTGCGGATGGTAAGCGTCCAGCAATGTATGACAACGTTCTATTGGGTATTACAAAAGCATCATTGTCTACAGACAGCTTCATTTCTGCTGCTTCCTTCCAGGAAACAACCAGAGTTCTTACTGAAGCCGCCATCATGGGCAAAGTCGACACGCTTCGTGGTCTCAAAGAAAACGTCATCATTGGTCGTCTCATCCCTGCCGGTACCGGTTTGGCCTACCGTCGCGCACGTAAAGTTCGCGAACAGTTGGACCGTGAACGTGCAGAAATGATCGCTGCTGAGGAAGCTAAATCCGAAGAAATCGTGGATTTAGAGCCTACAGGAGAGGCTGAATAAGGCCAAAAAGGACAAAATAGACCTAAAAAGTCAGCTTTTGCCGTCTTGACGGCAGGAGCTGACCGGTCTAGAATGTCGAGTTCTTCGCAAACCGCAGAATTTTCTGCTTTGAAAGTAAGTTATGCCAACAATTAATCAATTACTTAGAAGTCCCCGTACTTCTGAGGTCGTAAAAAGTAAGAGCCCTGCGCTTGAGAACTGTCCTCAGCGCCGTGGCGTATGTACTCGCGTATATACAACTACTCCAAAAAAGCCTAACTCGGCTTTGCGTAAAGTAGCCAAAGTACGCTTGACTAATGGATTTGAAGTGATTTCCTACATTGGTGGTGAAGGCCACAATTTGCAGGAACACTCAGTGGTTCTTATCCGCGGTGGTCGTGTGAAAGACTTGCCAGGTGTGCGTTATCACATCGTGCGTGGTTCACTTGACTTGCAAGGCGTTAAAGACCGTAAGCAATCTCGCTCCAAATATGGTGCGAAGCGCGCTAAGAAAGCTTAATAGCTTTTTTACGCAAGTAGCGAGCTCAATAAGAGCTTGCTAAGTAAGTGGTTACTTCGGATCAATTGTGATCTAGTTGAGTAACTTTGAGGAATGGTCCTCTAACTGAATAAAATTAGGAGTTGTAATGCCGCGTCGTCGCGAAGTACCCAAGCGTGAAATTCTTCCGGATCCAAAATTTGGAAACGTTGAAGTTGCTAAATTCATGAACGTTTTGATGTTGGATGGTAAAAAATCCGTTGCAGAACGTATCGTTTATGGCGCTTTCGAGCACATCGAAAAGAAAGCCAACAAAGAACCCCTAGAAGTATTTTCAATCGCCATGGGCAACGTTAAGCCTGTGGTTGAGGTGAAGAGCCGTCGTGTTGGTGGTGCAAACTACCAGGTGCCTGTTGAGGTTCGTCCATCACGTCGTTTGGCTTTAGCTATGCGTTGGTTGCGTGAAGCAGCTAAGAAGCGTGGCGAAAAATCAATGGCTCAACGTCTTGCTAATGAATTGATCGAAGCGTCTGAAGGACGTGGCGGTGCGATGAAGAAGCGTGATGAAGTTCACCGTATGGCAGAAGCTAACAAAGCTTTCTCTCATTTCCGTTTCTAACAGCTCAGAAAAGACGAGGATAAAGTGGCACGTAAAACCCCTATTGAGCGTTATCGTAATATTGGTATTTCTGCGCACATTGACGCAGGAAAAACGACAACAACAGAACGTATTTTGTTTTACACCGGCGTTAATCACAAGATTGGCGAAGTGCATGATGGCGCAGCTACCATGGACTGGATGGAGCAAGAGCAAGAGCGTGGTATCACCATTACTTCAGCGGCTACAACTGCCTTCTGGAAAGGTATGGCTGGTAACTATCCAGAGCACCGCGTTAACATCATTGACACACCGGGTCACGTAGACTTCACCATTGAAGTTGAGCGCTCAATGCGCGTGTTGGACGGTGCTTGCATGGTTTACTGTGCTGTGGGTGGTGTTCAGCCACAATCAGAAACAGTATGGCGCCAAGCAAACAAATATAAAGTTCCTCGTTTAGCGTTTGTGAACAAGATGGACCGTACAGGTGCCAACTTCTTCAAGGTTTACGATCAAATGCGTTTGCGTTTGAAAGCAAACCCAATTCCAGTTCAGATTCCTATCGGTGCAGAAGAAAACTTCAAAGGTGTTGTTGACCTAGTGAAGATGAAAGCTATCTTCTGGGATGAGGCATCACAAGGTACTAAGTTCACGTACGAAGATATTCCTGCAGAATTGCAAGCCAGTGCTGAAGAGTGGCGCGAGAAAATGGTTGAGGCTGCTGCTGAGTCATCAGAAGATTTGATGAACAAATATTTGGGCGGCGAAGCTTTAACTGAAGAAGAAATCAAAGCAGCATTGCGTGTTCGTACGATTGCCAGCGAAATTGTTCCAATGATGTGCGGTACTGCATTTAAGAACAAAGGCGTTCAAGCAATGTTGGACGCTGTGATCGATTACATGCCTTCACCAATCGACATTCCACCAGTGACAGGCGAATTAGAAGACGGTACACAGGGCGAGCGCAGAGCTGCTGATGATGAGAAGTTCTCAGCGTTGGCATTCAAGATCATGACAGACCCATTCGTTGGTCAATTAATTTTCTTCCGCGTCTATTCTGGTGTTATTAAATCAGGTGACACTGTTTACAACCCGATCAAAGGTAAGAAAGAGCGTCTAGGTCGTATTCTTCAGATGCACGCTAACCAACGTGAAGAAATTAAAGAAGTTCATGCTGGCGATATCGCTGCTGCGGTTGGTTTGAAAGAAGCAACCACAGGTGAAACTCTATGTGATCCAGACAGCGTGATTGTTTTGGAGCGCATGGTGTTCCCAGAGCCAGTGATTTCTCAAGCCGTTGAGCCAAAGACAAAGGCTGACCAAGAGAAGATGGGCTTGGCATTGAATCGTTTAGCACAAGAAGATCCTTCATTCCGCGTTAAGACTGACGAAGAATCTGGCCAAACAATTATTTCCGGTATGGGTGAGTTGCACTTGGAAATTTTGGTTGACCGTATGAAGCGTGAGTTTGGTGTTGAGGCAACTGTTGGTAAGCCACAGGTTGCATATCGCGAAACAATCCGCAAAGTTTGCGAAGAAGTTGAAGGTAAGTTTGTTAAGCAGTCTGGTGGTCGTGGTCAGTACGGTCACGTTGTGTTGAAGTTAGAGCCACAAGAACCAGGTAAAGGTTTTGAGTTCGTTGACGCTATCAAGGGTGGTGTAGTTCCTCGTGAATACATTCCAGCGGTTGATAAAGGTATTCAAGAAACATTGAACAATGGTGTGCTAGCTGGTTATCCAGTGGTCGACATCAAAGCAACATTGTTCTTCGGTTCATACCATGACGTTGACTCAAATGAGAATGCTTTCAGAATGGCCGGTTCAATGGCGTTCAAAGAAGGTATGCGCAGAGCTAGCCCAGTATTGTTAGAGCCAATGATGTCTGTTGAAGTGGAAACTCCAGAAGACTTCATGGGTAACGTAATGGGTGACCTATCTTCACGTCGCGGTATTTTGCAAGGTATGGATGACATTCCTGGCGGCGGCAAGATTGTTCGCGCTGAAGTGCCTTTGGCTGAGATGTTTGGTTATTCAACAGGTTTACGTTCATTGACTCAAGGTCGTGCAACATACACCATGGAATTCAAACATTATTCTGAGGCTCCAAAGAACGTGGCTGATGCAGTGATTGCTGCAAAGTCTAAGTAATTTTAATTAACAATTATTTGAATTAGAGGCTGAAAAATGGCAAAAGAGAAATTTGAGCGGACAAAACCGCACGTAAACGTAGGCACGATTGGTCACGTTGACCACGGTAAAACAACATTGACTGCAGCGATCGCTACAGTGTTGTCATCAAAGTTTGGTGGCGAAGCAAAAGCTTATGACCAGATTGATGCTGCACCAGAAGAGAAGGCACGCGGTATTACGATTAACACAGCACACGTTGAGTACGAGACAGCAAACCGTCACTACGCACACGTTGACTGTCCAGGTCACGCTGACTACGTTAAGAACATGATCACTGGTGCTGCTCAGATGGACGGCGCTATTTTGGTGGTGTCTGCTGCAGACGGTCCTATGCCACAAACACGTGAGCACATTTTGTTGGCACGCCAGGTTGGTGTTCCATACATCATCGTGTTCATGAACAAGTGCGACATGGTTGATGATGCAGAATTGTTAGAGCTAGTAGAAATGGAAGTTCGTGAACTGTTGTCTAAGTACGACTTCCCAGGCGATGACACACCAATCGTTAAAGGTTCAGCAAAGTTGGCGCTTGAGGGCGACAAGGGTGAGTTGGGTGAAGAGGCCATCATGAAGTTGGCTGAAGCATTGGACACATACATTCCAACACCAGAGCGTGCGATTGATGGCGCGTTCTTGATGCCAGTTGAAGACGTGTTCTCTATTTCTGGTCGCGGTACAGTTGTGACTGGTCGTATTGAGCGCGGTATTGTTAAGGTTGGTGAAGAGATCGAGATCATCGGTATCAAGCCAACATTGAAGACAACATGTACAGGCGTTGAGATGTTCCGTAAGTTGTTAGACCAAGGTCAAGCTGGTGACAACGTGGGTATCTTGTTGCGCGGTACAAAGCGTGAAGAAGTTGAGCGTGGTCAAGTATTGGCTAAGCCAGGTTCTATTACGCCACACACACACTTCACAGCTGAAGTGTATGTATTGAGCAAAGACGAAGGTGGTCGTCACACACCATTCTTCAACAACTATCGTCCACAGTTTTACTTCCGTACAACGGACGTAACAGGTTCTATCGAATTGCCGAAAGACAAAGAGATGGTGATGCCTGGTGATAACGTGACAATTACAGTGAAGTTGATCGCTCCGATCGCGATGGAAGAAGGTCTCCGTTTTGCGATCCGTGAAGGTGGCCGTACTGTAGGCGCCGGTGTTGTTGCTAAAGTTTTAGAATAATTAGTTTTGCAGAAAACGGTGACGTGAATGTTGCACGTCACCGCGCTCTTTAGTTATATCGCGACAACATCGCACTGCTCTTTAGGATAAAAAATGCAAAATCAGAAAATTCGTATCAGATTAAAAGCTTTTGACTATCGTTTGATCGATCAGTCAGCTGCTGAAATCGTAGACACAGCCAAGCGTACTGGTGCGGTTGTTAAGGGTCCAGTACCTTTGCCAACACGTATTGAGCGTTTTGACATTCTTCGTTCACCACACGTTAACAAGACTTCACGTGATCAATTAGAGATTCGCACGCATTTGCGCTTGATGGATATCGTTGATCCTACTGAAAAAACTGTTGATGCGTTGATGAAGTTGGATCTTCCAGCTGGTGTAGACGTAGAAATTAAGCTTCAGTAAGCAAAAAAGGCTATTGCGGGGCCCAAAAAAAGGCGCTACAATAGTCGGCTTTCCAGAAATATCTGGAAAAAGCAGTAAAAAAGTATTATTTATAAATTTCCGCTGACCAATCGTAGTCGGCATTGGAGTAATGATATGAGCCTAGGCTTAATCGGCCGTAAGGTCGGCATGACCCGCCTCTTCACAGAAGAGGGTGATGCTGTGCCGGTCACAGTTATCGACGTAAGCGATAACCGCATTGCGCAAGTTAAAACCGAGGAAACTGACGGCTACACAGCTGTACAGTTGGCATTTGGAACTCGCCGTGCTTCACGCGTTGTAAAACCTCAAGCTGGTCACTATGCAAAAGCAGGTGTATTGGCAGGTAGCGCACTTAATGAATTCCGTATTGACGCAGCTAAAGCTGGTGAGCTTAAGGTTGGCGACATTATTGGTCTTGATACATTTGCCGTTGGTCAAAAAGTTGACGTGCAAGGTACCACGATTGGTAAGGGTTACGCCGGTACCATCAAGCGTTATCACTTCGCTTCAGGTCGTGCTTCACACGGTAACTCACGTTCACACAACGTTCCTGGCTCAATCGGTATGGCCCAGGACCCAGGTCGTGTTTTCCCAGGTAAGCGCATGACAGGTCACTTGGGTGACGTGACACGCACAGTTCAAAATCTTGAAGTTGCTCGTATCGATGCAGAACGCAAATTGCTCTTGATCAAAGGTGCAGTTCCAGGTTCTCGCGGCGGCAAAGTCATCATCACACCAGCAGTTAAAACTGCTGCTGCTAAATAAGGAGCCCGCACATGGAATTAAAGCTCCTACAAGCTGACGGAAAACTGGGCGCAGGCGTTTCTGCTTCACCAGAAGTTTTCGAGCGTGAATATAACGAAGCATTGATTCACCAGATCGTTGTTGCTTATCAAGCCAACGCTCGCAGTGGTAATCGTGCTCAAAAAGACCGTGAACAAGTTAAACATACAACGAAGAAGCCATGGCGCCAAAAAGGCACAGGCCGTGCTCGTGCTGGTATGTCATCTTCACCATTGTGGCGCGGGGGTGGTCGTATATTCCCTAACTCACCTGAAGAAAACTTTTCACACAAAGTTAACAAGAAGATGTATCGCGCAGGTATGCGTTCAATCTTGTCTCAGTTGGCACGCGAAGGTCGTATCAACATCGTTGAGAGTTTCTCAGTTGATGCGCCTAAGACTAAGTTGTTGGCTGAAAAAGTTAAAGCAATGGGCTTGGAGTCAGTATTGATCATCGCCGACAAGGTAGATGAAAACTTGTACTTGGCTTCACGTAACTTGCATAAAGTTGGCGTAGTTGAAGCGCAGCATGCAGATCCACTTTCATTGATTCACTTCCAAAAAGTGTTGATCTTGAAATCTGCAGTTGCTCAAATTGAGGAGATGCTCAAATGATCACTACACGTAAAAATGATCATCGCTTGATGCAAGTATTGGTTGGCCCAGTGATTTCTGAAAAAGCAACAATGGTTGCGGATAAGAATGAGCAAGTGGTTTTCCAAGTGATGCGCGATGCAAACAAATTAGAAATCAAAGCTGCTGTTGAATTGTTGTTCAAAGTAGAGGTGGAGTCTGTTCAGGTGGTTAATCAAAAAGGTAAAGCAAAGCGCTTTGGCCGTTTTGAGGGTCGCCGCAATCACACCAAGAAGGCTTACGTTTGTTTGAAGCCTGGTCAAGAAATTAATTTTGAAGCGGAGGCAAATTAATCATGCCTTTAATGAAGACTAAACCGACTTCACCTGGACGTCGTTCCATGGTGAAAGTGGTGAATCCAGATTTGCACAAGGGTAAACCTTTTGCAGGTTTGTTAGAGCCACAACATCAAAAATCAGGTCGTAACAATAACGGTCACATCACGACACGCCATAAAGGTGGTGGTCATAAGCATCACTATCGTGTTGTTGACTTTAAGCGTAATGACAAAGATGGTATTCCAGCAAAAATTGAACGCTTAGAATACGATCCAAACCGCACTGCAAACTTAGCTTTATTGCTATTTGCAGATGGTGAGCGCCGCTACATCATTGCTCCTAAAGGTGCAGTGGTTGGTCAGGCAATCATGAGCGGTTCAGAGGCCCCAATCAAAGTTGGTAACAACTTGCCATTGAGAAATATTCCTGTTGGTAGCACGATCCACTGCGTGGAAATGTTGCCAGGTAAAGGTGCTCAAATGGTTCGTACTGCTGGTGGTTCAGCAGTGCTTTTGGCTCGTGAAGGCGTGTACGGTCAAGTGCGTTTGCGCTCTGGCGAAGTACGTCGTGTACACATTGAATGTCGTGCAACGATTGGTGAAGTAGGCAATGAAGAACACAGCCTACGTCAAATCGGTAAAGCTGGTGCAAATCGCTGGCGCGGTATTCGTCCAACAGTTCGCGGTGTTGCAATGAACCCAGTCGATCACCCACATGGTGGTGGTGAAGGTCGTACAGGCGAAGGTCGTGTTCCAGTATCTCCATGGGGCACACCAACGAAGGGTTACAGAACACGTCGCAATAAGCGTACGACAAGCATGATTGCTCAACGTCGTCAAAAGCGCTAATAGAATAAGGAAATAGACATGACGCGCTCAGCTAAAAAAGGCCCATTCTGCGAAGTAACCCTTGTTAAAAAGGTTGAAACTGCAGTAGCCAACAAAGATAAGAAGCCCATCAAGACATGGTCACGCCGTTCGACCATTCTTCCAGACTTCATTGGTCTCACAATTGCCGTCCACAATGGTCGTCAGCATGTACCTGTGTACATCACTGAAAACATGGTTGGACATAAATTAGGTGAGTTTGCCCTAACGCGCACCTTCAAAGGTCACGCGGCAGATAAGAAAGCGAAGAAGTAAGAGGACGATGATGGAATCTAAAGCTATTCACCGCAGCGCCCGCATTTCAGCGCAAAAAACACGTTTGGTCGCTGACCAAATTCGTGGATTGCCAATTGCTCGCGCTCTAAACATTCTCACATTCAGCCCTAAAAAAGCTGCATTCATCATGAAGAAAGTAGTTGAATCTGCTATCGCTAACGCGGAGCACAATTCAGGTGCTGACATTGATGAGTTAAAAGTGAAGACAGTCACTGTTGACAAGGCCACATCGCTCAAGCGTTTTACTGCTCGTGCTAAGGGTCGCGGCAACAAGATTGAAAAACAAACTTGTCACATCACTGTGACTTTGAGCAACTAAGGAAGAGACATGGGTCAGAAAATACATCCAACCGGATTTCGTCTCTCGGTAAGCCGTAACTGGACTTCACGCTGGTACGCTAACAGCACCGACTTTGCAAAAATGTTGCAAGAAGACGTTGAAGTTCGTAGCTACCTTAAGAAGAAGTTGAAAAATGCATCAGTGAGCAAAGTGATCATCGAGCGTCCTGCAAAGAACGCAAAAATCACTATCTATAGCTCACGTCCAGGTGTTGTTATTGGCAAAAAAGGCGAAGACATTGAAGTGCTACGCAAAGAGTTGCAAAAGCGCATGGGTGTTCCAGTTCACGTCAATATCGAAGAAATTCGCAAGCCTGAAGTTGATGCTCAGTTAATCGCTGATTCAATCACACAACAGCTTGAAAAACGTATCATGTTCCGCCGCGCTATGAAGCGTGCAATGCAAAGCGCGATGCGCTTAGGCGCTCAAGGTATCAAGATCATGAGTGCTGGCCGTTTGAACGGTGCTGAAATTGCGCGTACAGAATGGTACCGTGAAGGTCGTGTACCTCTTCATACATTGAAGGCTGATATTGATTACGCAACATCAGAAGCAGAAACAACATACGGCATCATTGGTGTGAAGGTTTGGGTTTACAAAGGTGACACATTGGGTCGCGTAGATGTGAACGCAGTAGCTCCTGCAGCACCTGAAGCAGATCAAGAGAAAAAGACTCGTCGTCCTAGCACACGTGCACCACGTAAAGCCAAGGAAGACGGTGACAAGCCAGCAGCTGATGCTAAGCCAGCGGTAAAACGCGTGCGCAAAGTAACTAAGCCTGCTGAGAAGGCTGGAGAATAATTATGTTGCAACCAAAACGTCGTAAGTACCGCAAGGAACAAAAAGGCCGTAATACTGGTGTTGCCACTCGTGGTAGCAGCGTGTCATTCGGTGACTTTGGTTTGAAAGCAGTTGGTCGTGGTCGATTAACGGCTCGTCAAATTGAGGCTGCACGTCGTGCGATGACTCGTCACATCAAGCGTGGCGGTCGTATTTGGATCCGCATTTTCCCAGACAAGCCAATTTCTCAGAAGCCTGCAGAAGTTCGTATGGGTAACGGTAAAGGTAACCCAGAGTACTACGTAGCTGAAATCCAACCAGGTAAAGTTTTATACGAGATGGATGGTGTTGACGAAGTATTGGCGCGCGAGGCTTTTAGACTTGCTGCCGCTAAGTTGCCAATTCAAACTACATTTGTTGTGCGCCAGCTTGGCGCCTAATTTGGACGGGACAAAATGAAAGCTTCCGATTTGAACGCCAAAGACGTTAAATCTTTAAACCAAGAGCTATCTGAATTGCTCAAGGCCCAATTTAAATTGCGCATGCAAAAGGGCACCCAGCAACTTTCAGATACGAGCCAACTCGGCAAAGTAAAGCGCGACATCGCTCGTGTAAAAACTGTTATTGCCCAGAAAGCGAGCAAATAATGACTGAAACTACAAAAAAATCATTGCGCCGCACCTTGATTGGACGCGTAGTGAGCGACAAAATGCAAAAAACTGTGACTGTATTGGTTGAGCGTCGTGTTAAGCATCCTTTGTATGGCAAATATGTTGCTAAATCAAAGAAATACCATGCTCACGATGAAACAAACCAGTACAAAGACGGTGATACGGTTGAGATTTCAGAGTCAAAGCCAATTTCACGCAGCAAGTCATGGGTTGTGACACGTTTAGTTGAAGCTGCGAAAGCTGCTTAAACAAACAAAAACAGGCTTGCAAGAAGTAATTTAGCCTGTTATAGTAGAGGGCTTTCCAGCGACGTATGCTGGAAAGTAATTGATTCAGAAGTATTAATCCGGGATTTTTGTCGAAAGATTAGAGTCCCTCAACGGAACCAAGACTGATTGCCTATGGCGCTCAAGTTGGGGATAAAAAGATGATTCAAACTGAAAGCAGACTAGAGGTTGCCGATAACACCGGTGCCCGCGAAGTATTGTGCATCAAGGTGCTCGGTGGTTCAAAACGCCGTTACGCCAGCATTGGTGACATTATTAAAGTGACGGTTAAAGACGCCGCTCCGCGTGGTCGTGTTAAAAAAGGTGATATTTATAACGCCGTGGTGGTTCGCACTGCCAAGGGTGTACGTCGTCCAGACGGTTCACTGATCAAATTTGATTCCAATGCGGCTGTTTTGCTTAACGCAAAATTAGAGCCAATTGGTACACGTATTTTCGGGCCAGTAACACGCGAATTGCGTACTGAACGCTTCATGAAAATCGTTTCTCTCGCGCCAGAAGTTATTTAAGGGGTCGATATGAACAAGATTCGTAAAGGCGATCAAGTAGTAGTTATTACTGGTCGTGACAAAGGAAAAAAAGGCACAGTGACTGAAATCCTCGAGGGTAAATTACTCGTTGATGGCGTTAATGTGTACAAGAAAAACGTTAAACCAAATCCATCGACAGGTGCAACTGGTGGTGTAGTTGATAAGACTATGCCAATCCAGGTATCTAACGTTGCATTGGTTGACGCAAACGGCAAACCTTCACGCGTTGGCATCAAAGTGGCTGACGGCAAGAAGGTTCGCTACCTCAAGACAACTGGCGCAGTAATCGCTGCCTAAGACGAGGATAACTAAATATGTCAACACGTTTACACAGCTTCTATAAAGAAAAAGTTTCAGCCGATTTGATGAAAAAATTCGGCTACAAATCTATTATGGAAGTGCCGCGCATCACCAAGATCACATTGAACATGGGCTTGGGCGAAGCGGTGAATGATAAGAAAATTATTGAACACGCCGTTGGTGATCTAACAAAGATCGCTGGACAAAAGCCTGTTGTAACCAAAGCGCGTAAAGCTATTGCGGGTTTCAAAATCCGTCAAGGCTACCCAATTGGTGCAATGGTGACTTTGCGTGGTCAAACAATGTACGAATTCCTAGATCGTTTTATTACAGTTGCATTGCCACGTGTGCGCGATTTCCGCGGTATCTCTGGTAAAGCATTTGACGGTCGCGGTAACTACAACATTGGTGTTAAAGAGCAGATCATTTTCCCGGAAATTGAGTACGACAAAATCGACTCACTACGTGGATTAAATATCAGCATTACCACTACTGCTAAAACTGATGACGAAGCAAAAGCTTTGTTAGCAGCGTTTAAATTCCCATTCCGCAATTAAGAGGTCATCGTGGCTAAATTAGCATTGATTGAACGCGAAAAGAAGCGCACCAAGACTGTCGCAAAGTATGCCGCTAAGCGTGCAGAGTTAAAGGCGATTATTGATGACGTCTCTAAGAGCGAAGAAGAACGTTATGAAGCTCGTTTGAAGTTGCAACAGCTTCCACGTAACGCAAGTCCAACTCGCCAGCGTAATCGCTGTGCATTAACTGGCCGTCCACGCGGCACGTTCCGCAAGTTCGGCTTGGCCCGTAGCAAAATCCGTGAAATCGCCTTCCGTGGCGAGATCCCTGGTGTAACCAAGGCCAGCTGGTAAGCGGCGAAAGATTAGGAGAACACATGAGTATCAGCGATCCAATCGCCGACATGCTGACGAGAATCCGTAACGCGCAAGCGGTACAGAAGACAAACGTCGCCATGCCTTCTTCCAAGCTCAAGGTAGCGATTGCCAACGTTCTAAAAGACGAAGGTTATATCGACAGCTTTGAAATTGCTGGAGAAGCGGCTAAACCTGTATTAAATATCAGCCTAAAGTACTACGCAGGCCGTCCAGTTATTGAGCGCATTCAACGCGTATCAACACCTGGTTTGCGTATCTACAAAGGTCGCCATGACATTCCAAAGGTTTTGGACGGTCTAGGTGTTGCAATCATTTCTACGCCACAAGGCGTGATGACAGATCGTAAAGCTCGCGCTATTGGCGTGGGTGGCGAAGTCATCTGCTACGTAGCTTAATAGGGAGAACGAAGATGTCAAGAGTCGGTAAAAGCCCTATTGAGTTGCCAAAAGGCGCGGATGTGCAGATTGCTGCAAATCAAGTAACAGTTAAAGGCCCATTGGGTACGTTGTCACACACATTGCACCCACTCGTTGGTTTGCAACAGAAAGATGGCGTTCTTCAAGTCGTTTGTAACGATGAGTCTGCAGAATCAAATGCTTTGTCAGGCACAACACGTGCTTTGGTGAGCAATATGGTTAAAGGCGTAACAACAGGTTTTGAGCGCAAGCTTAGCTTGGTGGGCGTTGGTTACCGTGCTTCTGTTCAGGGTAACGCATTGAAATTGCAATTAGGTTTCTCACATGATGTGATTCATGATTTGCCAGCAGGTGTTAAGGCAGAAACTCCATCACAAACTGAGATCATTATTAAAGGTGCCAACAAGCAGCAAGTTGGCCAGGTAGCCGCAGAAGTTCGCGCATACCGTCCACCAGAGCCATACAAGGGCAAGGGTGTACGTTATGTTGATGAAGTGGTTCGCCTCAAAGAAACCAAGAAGAAGTAATCGGGGTTAGATATGAACAAAAATGAAACACGAGTTCGCCGCGCACGCCAAACCCGCATCAGAATTGCGGAACAATTGGCTCATCGTTTGACGATTTATCGTTCTAACCAGCATATCGTTGCTCAGCTTTACAGCGCAGATGGCACCAAAGTTCTTGCTGCTGCTTCAACTATGGAAGCAGATATCAAAAAAGCATTGAACGGTAATGGTGGTAACAGTGCTGCAGCTCAGCATGTTGGCAAAACTATTGCTGAACGTGCCATCAAGGCAGGCGTTACAGAAGTAGCGTTTGACCGTGCTGGCTTCCGTTACCATGGCCGCGTGAAAGCGTTGGCAGAGGCTGCGCGTGAAGCCGGCCTTAAGTTCTGATCGCGAAGGCTCAAGGAAATAATATGGCAAAGATGCAAAATAAAGTTCAATCTGAAGAGCGTGATGATGGTCTACGCGAAAAGATGATCGCTATCAACCGAGTGACCAAAGTTGTTAAAGGTGGTCGTATTCTCGGTTTTGCTGCACTAACAGTGGTTGGTGATGGCGATGGCGGCATTGGTATGGGCAAGGGCAAGTCAAAAGAAGTGCCAGTGGCTGTACAAAAAGCAATGGACGAAGCACGTCGCAAGATGTTCAAAGTTTCATTACGCAGCGGTACATTGCAGCACACAGTGGTTGGACAACATGGCGCGTCACGCGTTTTGATCTCTCCAGCTAAAGACGGTACTGGCGTTATTGCTGGTGGTCCTATGCGTGCGGTATTTGATGTGATGGGTATCACGAACGTGGTTGCAAAATCACTTGGTTCAACAAACCCATACAACATGGTGCGTGCAACATTGGACGGCTTACGCAAAATGAGCACTCCTTCAGAAATCGCTGCAAAGCGCGGTAAATCTGTAGAGGAGATCCTAGGTTAATCGCCGGGAAAAATATATGAGCACAGTAAAAATTCAATTAGTACGTAGTCTTATTGCTACTCGTGAAGATCATCGCGCAACAGTACGTGGCCTTGGCTTGCGTCGCGTGAATTCTGTTTCTGAGTTGCAAGATACGCCAGCAGTTCGCGGCATGATTAACAAAGTGTCTTACTTGGTTAAAGTCATCAAGTAATACTTAGGGATAGATATGGAACTCAATAAAATTAAACCTGCAGAAGGTGCTAAGCACTCTAAGCGTCGTGTGGGTCGTGGCATTGGCTCAGGCTTAGGTAAAACTGCTGGCCGTGGACACAAAGGTCAAAAATCTCGTTCAGGTGGTTTCCACAAAGTTGGATTCGAAGGCGGTCAGATGCCTTTGTATCGTCGCTTGCCAAAACGTGGTTTCGTATCTTTGAGCAAACAGTTTGATGGTCAAGTGACATTGACTGATTTGCAAAAGCTTGGTTTGGCTGAAATTGACCTAGTAACTCTTAAGAAGAGTGGCTTGGTATCTGGCTTAACCAAGAGCGTAAAAATCATTAAAACTGGTGAGTTATCAATGGCAATCACAGTGCGTGGCATTTTAGCTACCGCAGGTGCTAAAGCTGCTGTTGAAGCTGCTGGTGGCAAATTTGTTGAAGCAGTTTAAGAATTAATACTTAATGGCCATTGCATCTCCAACCCTCTCAAGCATGAAATCAGGAAGCAAGTTCGCCGACTTACGTCGTCGCTTGATTTTCTTGGTTTTGGCTTTGTTGGTTTTCCGCATTGGCGCGCATATTCCGGTTCCGGGTATTGACCCAGACCAATTGGCTCAATTATTTGATAGCCAAAGCGGTGGAATTCTTGGCATGTTCAACTTGTTCTCAGGTGGAGCACTTTCAAGATTCACGGTTTTTGCACTTGGAATCATGCCTTACATTTCTGCATCGATCATCATGCAGTTATTGACCATCGTTCTTCCAACATTGGAAGCAATGAAAAAAGAAGGTCAGGCAGGACAAAGAAAAATCACGCAATACACACGTTATGCAACTTTGGTATTAGCAACATTCCAAGCGCTTGGTATTGCGATTGCATTAGAAGCACAAGCAGGTTTGGTGATTGATCCAGGCTTTACATTCCGCATGAACACGGTGATCACACTTGTTACAGGAACAATGTTCTTGATGTGGTTGGGTGAGCAAATCACTGAGCGTGGTTTGGGCAATGGTATTTCAATCATCATTTTCGGCGGTATTGCTGCTGGATTACCTGGTGCACTTGGTGGTTTATTTGAGTTGGTAAGAACTGGTTCAATGAGCGCGCTATCAGCTATTTTGATTGTTGCAATCGTTATCGCCGTAACTTATTTTGTGGTGTTTGTAGAGCGTGGTCAGCGTCGTGTGTTGGTTAACTACGCCAAACGTCAAGTTGGTAACAAGGTATATGGTGGCCAAGCTTCTCATTTGCCATTGAAGTTAAACATGGCAGGCGTAATTCCTCCAATTTTTGCTTCATCGATTATTTTGTTCCCGGCAACTATTGCAGGTTGGTTCACAGCAGGTGAGACAACAAGTTCTGTGACTTTATTTATTAAAGATTTGGCGGCAACTTTGTCACCAGGTCAGCCAGTTTATATTTTGATGTATGCATTAGCGATTATTTTCTTCTGTTTCTTCTACACAGCAATGGTATTTAACAGCAGAGATACAGCAGACAACCTCAAGAAGAGCGGCGCTTTTGTTCCAGGTATTCGTCCTGGCGATCAGACCGCCCGTTACGTTGATAAGATTTTGACGCGCTTGACATTGATCGGTGCTGCTTACATGGTTTTAGTTTGTTTGTTGCCAGAGTTTTTGGTGTTACGTTGGAACGTGCCGTTCTACTTCGGTGGAACATCACTTCTGATCATCGTGGTTGTGACAATGGACTTCATGGCCCAAGTTCAGTCATACATGATGCAGCAGCAATATGATTCACTGTTGAAGAAGGCTAACTTCAAAATGGGTAACTCGTAAGCTATATGGCAAAAGATGATGTCATACAAATGGCTGGCGAGATTGTTGAAAACTTGCCTAATGCCATGTTTCGTGTGAAGTTAGAAAACGGACATGTGGTGTTGGGACATATCTCAGGAAAAATGCGTATGCACTATATCCGCATTCTTCCTGGCGACAAAGTGACTGTGGAGCTTACTCCATACGACTTGTCAAAAGCGCGAATTGTGTTCCGCGCGAAGTAGTAACTAATTGTATAGAAGAGGTTAATTATGAAAGTTTTGGCATCTGTAAAGTGTATCTGCCGCAACTGCAAGATTATTAAACGCAAGCGCGTGGTCCGAGTGATCTGTTCATCAGATGCTCGTCACAAGCAGCGTCAGGGTTAATAAGAAGCCGTCTCAAAAAAGAGGAACGTTACATGGCACGTATCGCAGGGGTAAACATCCCAAATCATCAACACACCGTTATTGGTCTAACGGCTATTTTTGGCATTGGCAATTCATTGGCTCGCAAAATTTGCGAAGCTTCTGGTGTTGCAATTAACAAAAAAGTTAAAGATCTAAACGATGCTGATTTAGAAAAACTTCGTGAAGAGGTAGGCAGGTTCACTGTTGAAGGTGACTTGCGTCGTGAAGTGACAATGAACATCAAGCGCCTAATGGACTTAGGTTGCTACCGTGGTCTGCGTCATCGCAAAGGCTTGCCAATGCGCGGTCAACGCACACGCACTAATGCTCGTACACGCAAAGGCCCTCGTAAGGCCGGTATTGCACTTAAGAAATAATTAGGAAGAGCTGACAATGGCAAAACCACAACAAAACAACGCGGCTCGCGCCCGTAAAAAAGTTAAAAAGAATATTGCTGACGGCATTGCGCACGTTCACGCATCATTCAATAACACTATCGTGACTATCACTGATCGCCAAGGCAATGCTTTGTCATGGGCAACATCAGGTGGTCAAGGTTTTAAAGGTTCTCGTAAATCTACACCGTTTGCCGCACAGGTAGCAGCTGAAGTTGCTGGCCGCGCAGCGATTGAGTGTGGCATCAAGAACTTGGCAGTTGAGATCAAGGGTCCAGGCCCAGGTCGCGAATCTGCTGTTCGTGCTTTGAATGCTCTTGGCATCAAAATCACGGAAATCCAGGACGTTACGCCAGTTCCGCACAATGGCTGCCGTCCTCCAAAGCGTCGTCGTATCTAATTTTTTAATCAAGCCCACCGTCCATTGCTACCAGAGAATGGACTCACCCTCAGTTTTTAACTGAAGGCAAAGAAAGGATGAATCGTGGCACGTTACATAGGCCCTAAAGCCAAACTATCACGTCGGGAAGGTACCGACTTATTTCTAAAGAGCACACGTCGCTCTTTATCAGACAAATGCAAGCTTGACACTAAGCCAGGTCAACATGGCCGCACATCTGGTGCGCGTACATCTGACTACGGTAATCAGTTACGTGAAAAGCAAAAAGTTAAGCGTATTTACGGTGTATTGGAGCGTCAGTTCCGCCGTTATTTCGCTGAAGCTGAGCGTCGCAAAGGCAACACAGGTGAAAACTTGTTGATGTTGTTGGAGTCACGTTTAGACAACGTTGTATACCGTATGGGTTTTGGCTCAACACGCGCCGAAGCACGTCAATTGGTTTCTCACAAAGCAATTTTGTTGAATGGTAATGTTGCAAACATTCCTTCAATGCAAGTTCGTCCAGGTGACGTTATTGCAATTCGTGAAAAAGCTAAAAAACAAACTCGTATTCAAGAGTCTTTAGGTCTAGTTGCTCAGTCAGCTGATGTTAGCTGGGTGAACGTAGACGCTACTAAATTAGAAGGCACATTCAAGCAAGCCCCTGATCGTGAAGACATCGGTGGCGATATCAATGAAAGCTTGATCGTCGAACTTTACTCACGTTAATGTGTCGCCCTCTTAAGGAATAAATATATGCAAAACACACTGCTGAAGCCGAAAATTATTTCCGTAGAAGCGCTTGCAGAAAACCAAGCGAAAGTAGTTATGGAGCCGTTTGAACGCGGTTATGGCCATACCTTGGGTAATGCCTTGCGTCGTGTGCTTTTGTCGTCTATGGTAGGTTGTGCTCCAACAGAAGTCAGCATTGCTGGCGTTGTTCACGAGTACTCAACAATTGATGGCGTGCAAGAAGACGTTGTTAACCTATTATTGAACCTCAAAGGCATCGTTTTTAAATTAGAACAGCGTGATGAAGTAACCATCAACTTGCGCAAAGAAGGCGCAGGCGTTGTTTTGGCAAAAGACATTGAATTGCCTCACGATGTTGAAATCATCAATCCTGATCACGTGATCGCTCACTTATCTGCAAACGGTAAGTTAGATATGCAGATCAAGATTGAAAAAGGACGTGGCTATGTTCCTGGCAACGTTCGTAAATATCAAGATGAATCTTCAAAGACGATTGGTAGCATTGTTCTAGATGCTTCATTCAGTCCAGTTCGTCGTGTTAGCTATGCCGTTGAATCAGCTCGTGTTGAGCAACGCACAGACTTAGATCGCTTGGTCATGACAATTGAAACGAATGGTGTATTAACACCAGAAGAAGCAATTCGTCAGTCAGCTAGCATCTTGGTTGATCAGTTAGTGGTATTTGCACAACTAGAAGGTACGCAAGCTGCAGGCGATTTGGCTCCAAGTCGTTCACCAGCTGTTGACCCAATGTTGATGAGACCTGTTGATGATCTTGAGTTAACAGTTCGCTCTGCAAATTGCTTAAAAGCTGAAAACATTTACTACATCGGTGACCTCATTCAACGCACTGAGAACGAGTTGTTAAAGACTCCAAATCTTGGCCGCAAATCATTGAATGAAATTAAAGATGTCTTGGCCGCTCGCGGTCTGACCTTGGGCATGAAGCTAGATAACTGGCCTCCTGCAGGTCTTGAGAAATAATAGAAAGGAAGAGCCACCATGCGTCACGGAAACGGACTTCGTAAATTAAATCGTACATCCTCACATCGTTTAGCGATGTTGCGCAACATGTCTAATTCATTGTTGCAGCACGAGGTCATTAAAACAACTTTGCCAAAAGCTAAAGAGTTGCGTCGTGTAGTTGAGCCGCTCATTACTTTAGGTAAAAAAGATAACTTGGCTAACCGCCGTTTAGCATTTGATCGTTTGCGCGATCGTGAAATGGTTACCAAACTCTTCACAGAGTTAGGCCCACGTTTTGCTACACGTCCAGGCGGCTATTTGCGTATTTTGAAGTTCGGCTTCCGCGTGGGTGACAATGCACCTATGGCTTTGGTTGAGCTTTTGGATCGCCCAGAAGTCACAGAAGCACCAGCAGCAGAATAAAGCTCGCTGTTCAATAAAAAAGCCTGGTTTTGCCAGGCTTTTTTGTTTGGAAGATAATGGGTGATGGATTCAATTTATCTGATCATTACAATCGTCGCGAAACAAGAGGATGCCAAGAAGTTGGCAGATCTGGCCATAGAAAAAAATATGGTTGGCTGCGTGCAAATACAGTCTCAGTGCATTTCTACTTATCGTTGGCAAGGTCAAATTGAAACGGCAACTGAATTCCCGGTTCATTTCAAAACAAATGAAGCTAATAAACAAGCCCTGATGAGCTTGCTGAAACAAAACCACCCTTATGATGTCCCTGAAATTATTTGCATCAAGATAGATGATGTCGACTCAGATTATGCTGAGTGGCTGAATGCACAGATAAATAGCAAGAATGATTAAAAAATTACTGATTACCATTGCTTTACTCTTTGGAGCGACAGCGGCTCAGGCGCAAAATTTTCTAGCACCTGAACAAGCGTTTCAGGTCAGCGCTGAATATCAGTCTAAGCAAGAAATTGTTTTGAATGTAAAGCCTGCAAAGGGCTATTACATCTATCGCGAATCAATCAAGTTCAAGCTAGTAAAAAATAATGGTGATCTATCACTGGGTGCCCCTCAACTACCGCAGGGAAAAATTAAATTTGATGAAAACTTTGGTAAAGAATTAGAAACATACCCAAAAGATTTCAGCATATTGCTTCCTTTAATGAATAATAAAGATGCTTCAGGAATGATCTTGAGCATGGAGTTACAAGGTTGTGCTGATAAGGGAATTTGTTACCCTCCGATGGAGTTAAGGTTCACTCTGTCAGGTCTGCAATCAGTTGTTAATGGTGTTTTGTATGAGGAAACTGCAGAAGCTGAATCAGGTATACCCAAAAAATTAGGCTTAGCAGATCTTTGGTCCGCCAGAGATGATGCTGGATTATTAACTGGCATGTTGCAAAATATTTCTCCAATTATTTTGCTGGGTTCATTTTTTATTTTGGGCCTCGCGATGGCTTTAACGCCTTGCGTACTACCAATGTTGCCAA
>Ga0255123_1000044_pt1 | contig 37764 bp, 34 predicted proteins | sample Law_Cont_RepA_8d_FD_188585 | JGI IMG/M metagenome (GOLD analysis project Ga0255123, IMG submission 188585) | Freshwater microbial communities from St. Lawrence River, New York, United States - Law_Cont_RepA_8d | ecosystem: Environmental > Aquatic > Freshwater > River | place: USA: New York...
TGATCGCTTCTAAGGCAACTTCGGCCTTGAATTCATTGGTGAACTTTCTTCGTTCGCGTTTCATATGGATGTGTAATTTCGGGTTTAATTTGGCTTTTTTCAAGTCCAGTTTTTCCCGACCACATCAGAACGCTGTTTGTAGGTGTGTTTTGACTGGGCAGTAGTTTGAGCTTTTTTTCTGATTTCAATTGATTCGGCAAATGAAATACTCAGCAATTTATTGATTTGCTCAACACAATCATCAACGTCATTGTAAAGAAAAATTTCATCACCTTCTTTGAATAGCATCTCGTGTTCCACCGTTCTTGGTGCCAATTGAATGCCCCCGTGGCCTGGAATTTCGAGACTGCGCATGTTGTGCGAGTTCAAATTGTGAATGCGCATCAAATTCAACTGCACACGATACTTTCTCAGAACCGTTATCATCTCATCCCCGTATACAGGGGGAAATACCGTGATGTTTGGATGTATATTGTTCTTGGCCCAATCATTCCCATAGACATCCAACTTCACGCCCCTATCAGCCAATTGATTCAAGAATTCAACCCTGTTTTTATCCGGATTACCCAAAAAACATGGCTTTAACACTTCAGCCGCCTCAATTAATTCTGGCGCCTGATCTATTCCCTCCTCAAACGCAAATGGAAAAAACTCCGACTTCAATTGCATCGACTTCAACTTCTCCAAAATCTCCAAATTGTAAGTCAAATGCAAATCATACAAAATCAATGACCCGCTGACATTCTTGTTACCACTCCCGTATCCACTGAAAATAAATGGATTGTCCGGATTGTAATTCACCAACTTGATACCCGCATGTTTCAAATTGACTAATGTTTCCGGCAGAACCTCCATTCCCTTGAAAACAAAAACAATGTCTGGCTTAAAATCCTCTACACGTTTCAATAAGTTGGCATTGATCTCATGATAAATGCGAGACAACCCCAACCTACAAATCAACTTGGTTACAATATTCTTGTAATAATATTCATAGAAATAACGCTGAGCTGGGAACAACTCCACAGTTGACCCAAGACTAGAAAAGTGCTTGACAAAATGGTTCTCGATGGCCCATTGATAATCAGCACCCACAATTAAAATTCTCATATAAAACCTATGGCTTCCGCTTCTTCGTCAAATCAACCATAGTAACATCAGGATGCGCAGCCGCACTCCATTCAAAAAACGTTTCAGCCAACACTGTATTCGGCGTCATGGATGTCACCTCAATCGCGACCTCAGTGCCGTTCTTGTAATGCTGAATCACCCGCTGAATCTTGTTCGTTAACTTGTCGATCTCCAACTTCACATAGCTATAATTCGCCGCATTCTTGGGCACCAACTGAATCACATCGTAATTCTTCCCATTACGGACAATCGGACCTTCATACTTGCTCTTAAACCCTTTATTGTAAATGGTAAAAATCTCATTCGGCGTGATACTGTTATCCCGCAGCTTGAAATTCTCCTTCGTCACCTCCGCATCATCCTTGCTGTATGTCCAAGTGAACAATGAATTGCAATAAATCTCCTGCGACGCATAATCCAAGCGAAACTTCTTTCCCTTTAACCAAACACTCCCCTTCTCCACCGAAGCCCTGCCGCTCACGGGCGTCGTGGTCAAAGTAAACGAAGCTTTAATCGTACTGTACGACTGATACACCGCCGCCACCTTCTTCAATATCGCCTCAGCCTTCGGATCATTCTGCTGCTGTGCCTTTAATCCAAACACAGACAAAACGCCCAAACAAAACAGAGCCAACCCGCGCAAAACAAAGCGCCCAAATCCTGCCGAAGCACCCAAATTCAATGTATGATTCATCTACCTAAAATTCTACCGCAAATTACTCAAAAATTGCTCCAAACTGTACTCATCCGTAATCAAAACTTGGCGGGCCTTGCTGCCGTTGTTTCCACCCACAATTCCAGCGTCTTCCAATTGGTCCATCAAACGACCCGCCCTGTTGTATCCAATCTTCAATTTTCGCTGTATCATACTCGTACTGCCCACCTGGTTCAACACCACCACCCGCGCAGCGTCCTCAAACATCGGATCCCAATCGCCTGAATCCAAGCCATCGCCGCTCAAAACGCCCCCCTCTTCCTTCACCTCAGGCAACACATACGCCGTTGGAAAAGCCCGCTGCTCACCAATGAAATCCACAATCCGCTCCACCTCCGGCGTGTCCACGAACGGACATTGTAATCGAATCACCTCATTGCCACCACTGTACAACATATCGCCCCTACCAATCAACTGATCCGCCCCGTTCCCATCCAAAATCGTGCGCGAATCAATCTTTGAACTCACCCGAAACGCAATCCGCGCCGGAAAATTCGCCTTAATCATACCCGTTATCACGTTCACACTCGGCCGCTGCGTCGCCAAAATCAAGTGAATCCCAATCGCGCGAGCCAACTGCGCCAAACGAGCAATCGGCGTCTCAATCTCCTTGCCCGCCGTCATCATCAAATCCGCCACCTCGTCAATCACCACCACAATATAAGGCAAGAATCGATGCCCATCGTTCGGATTCAGCTTCCTCGCCAAGAACTTGTTGTTGTACTCAATGATGTTCCGCACCAGTGCATCCTGCAGCAACTTGTAGCGATTGTCCATCTCCACACACAAACTATTCAACGTATTAATAACCTTGTGATTATCCGTAATAATCGCCTCGCCATCGCCGGGCAACTTCGCCAAGAAATGTCGCTCAATCTTGTTAAACAACGTCAATTCCACCTTCTTCGGATCCACCAATACAAACTTCACATAGGCCGGATGCTTCTTGTATAGCAACGACACCAAAATGCTATTCAAACCCACCGATTTACCCTGTCCCGTAGCACCCGCCATCAGCAAGTGGGGCATTTTCGCCAAATCGGCCACGAAAATTTCATTCGAAATGGTCTTACCCAAAATCACCGGCAACTGGAAATCGCAGTCCTGAAACTTCTTACTGGCCAACACACTGCGCATCGGCACCATCTCCGGATTCTTGTTCGGCACCTCAATCCCAATGGTTCCTTTTCCAGGAATCGGTGCGATGATCCGTATCCCCAAGGCCGCCAAACTCAAAGCGATATCATCTTCCAGGTTCTTGATCTTCGAGATTTTCACCCCCGGCGCTGGTACGATTTCATACAAAGTCACGGTTGGACCCACACTGGCCTTGATACTCGAAATGCCAATTTTATAATTTTCCAGCGTCTGGATAATCATGTCCTTACTCCGCTGAATCTCTTCCATGTCGATTTCCTGCTTGCGCGTGTCGTGCTCGTCCAGCAAATCCAGGGTTGGAAACACGTATTTACTCAGTTCCAGCGTGGGGTCGTACACGGTGTCGATCCCCATCCGATCCATGGAATTGTCGCCCGTATTTTCATCCACTTCCTCATCCGTTTCATCCACCATCACCTCCACTTGGAAGTCCTCATCGCCCAATAACGTATTAATGCCCGCGCCCGGACCTGCATCGTGTTCATCAATCACCGGCTCTGTTTCTGTCTGAGCGATTTCCACTTCCACACCAAAAGGTTTGGGCTCTTGATTCACGGGGGCCATGGCGATATTCACCACTTCTTCTTCACCGCGACTCACCACAAAATCATCAAACTTCTCAATGATCGGCGGCGCGGGGTTCACCACTTTGGCTGGCGCAACCGTATCGGCAGTCTTGAGCGATATCTGTGTCAGCGCTTCCCTTTCCGCTTGCGACAAGGGCGGGGTATCGTCTTCCAATTCCACCTCAATCACATCCTCATCCAGCGCATCCACCACAAAATCCTCATGGATGCTCGGCTCAAAGCCTGAGGGTTGTTCGATGTCTGCCGTCTCTGTTTTTTCTTCACGAAGCGATGCGTTTCCGTCGGATGCCCAAGATCCACCGAGGTCGGTTTCCGGATCCAGCAACTCGCCGTCCGGACCATATTTCATCTTGATGCGGGCAAAAGGATTGGCGTTGAGGAAGAACATCGAATAGGCCACGGCATATGCCGCGAGGAAGAAAAACGACCCCACCGCACCGATGGCGGTTTCGATCTGTTGATTGCCAAAAAACCCGAAAGATCCGCCGAGCAAAGGCCACCATCGCAAAGAGAAACCCAAGAAAAGGGAAAACCAAACCGTGAACAGGATGGTATGCACCGCGATGCGCAGCAGGGAGAACGGACGGTAATCGAAAAGGAGGTAAAGCCCCGTGAGCGCCACATAGGGCAGCAAGGCATAGGCCGCGAGACCGAAGCCATTGTGGACAAACTTAAACGCGAGTTGGGCACCGTAGTAACCCATGGCATTTTTTGCCGCGCCATTGAAATAGGACAGGCCATCGTCGCTGCGCGACATCAAGCTCTGGTCGAGTTTCCAAGAAAAGAAGAAGGAGGTAAAACTGATGGCGAGAACCGCCGCGAAAACCACCAGCAGGAACCCAACCACTTTGCGGGTGGGCTCGTGTTTGAGGGTGATGGCCGACCACACGTCTTTGGCCGATATTTTTTCAATGCGATCGCCTTGATCGCGCAGGAAATCGGGACGTGTGTCTTTGGATGATTTTCGTTTGGCCATAATGATAGGGAACGAAAATAACACCCATTTTGGTGTGTCGCCCGCGCACGCGCGGGCGAGTTTTGCACGAGACTAGAAAGTGTTTAGTGAATCATCCATCGCTTGTTTGATGGAGTCAATCAGAGGCTTCACGGCATCTTCATGCCAATGCTTGAATTCAAATGGTTCAGAAGAATATTCAGGAGCCAATAAATCTTTGCCCTTTGAAAAATCAACGCTATACAAGGGGTATTGAGGATTTTCTTCGGCAAATTTATGCGTTGAAATCAAAACATCCGAATACCACACATTCAGTCCGCAAGCCAAATATTCATTGACTTTGTTGGGTATACAATAAATAACATTCATTAAATCACCCTTGTAAAGTACAACACCAACATCATATTTACCCAGAACATCTGGCAATTGAAAATATGGAATGGAGCCACACAATTCAATATGTTTGAATTCATTTATTTTAAAGTATCGCTCAATAGCAGGATCAATGAATTGAGAATAAATTGAAAACTTATATTTACCATTTTGTAATTCTATCCATTGACAAAACTCTTTTATGTAAGTACCTCCCGAACCCAACGCACCAACTTGAACAATAGATATTGTTTGATCTGGGCTTTTAACTTCTTTTGTTAAATTCAAATTTTTATAGAATTCGGAACTAGGATAATTGGGGAAATTTCTTATCGAACGAGGTATTAACATTTTATTGTCTGATTGAAATTTAGAAATCCTATCTTCATTAGTGTGACTAACCCAAGTGGCTTTTGCAAACAAATGCAATTCCAAGTAATATAAAAATTTGCTATACACCGAAGAGGATTGCTTTTCCGCTTTTGACTCAAATTCATGGTAATGAATAAATAGCGGAGTTTGTGGAGAAATCAACAAATACAAATAGACAGGAATTATAGAGTATGTTTCATATAACAGAATTGAACCTGGTTTAAATTTTAGTAACTTCCAAAAACCAATTATTGCGAATTGTAGGTAACAGATGTACCGGTTTATTACTGAACCATAAGCCTTGCCAATTCTATAAATCTCACAATTCCAATTTACAAACCAATCACCACCACGGTGATGCGTTGAAATAACCTGCGTTTCAAAATCATTAATCACCATGGAATCAATCACATTCATGACCGGGGGATAACCCTCAACGGGTTGAAAATGAACTATGGACAGTTTATTCTTCAAATCCAATTAAACAGAATAGCATTCGCCTTCAATAGCCTCCACCGTATTGGCAAATACTGATTGGGCCTCATCGAGGAGGGGTTGTGCATCGTTATATCGCGCACTGAAATGGCCAATCATGAGTCGTTTCACATTGGCTGCTTGGGCAATTTGCGCCGCTTGAAGGGCTGTGCTGTGGAAGGTTTCGGCGGCGCGATCAGATCTTTCGTGAAGAAAGGTTGCTTCGTGGTAAAGTAGGTCTGCATCCTGTATAAACGGCACCAAGTATTCGGGATCGTAAATGGTATCGGTGATGTATGCGTAGGTGCGATTTTTATAACCGGGCGATGTGAGCAGACTGTTCGCTATCACACCTTGACTTTGGGAATGGTAATCAGCCCCCAACTTGATGGCATCATATTGTTCCACAGGCACTTTGTATTTCACACAAGCATCCACATTGAGTTTGAGTTCAGGTCCTCTTTCTTGGACAAGAAATCCAGTACATGGAACCCGGTGTTTTAATGGAACCGAAACGACTTTGAATTGCTCTGTTTCTAAGACGGTTTCCGTGGATTCTGTTTGCGTTTGAATATATTGTAGTTGGTAGGGCAACACTGAATCGCTCTCTGTGATGAGAACTTGCATGATACTCTCCAACGCTGGTGGACCAACTATAATTAGCGGTTCCGTTCGACCGTACAAAGCCATGGAAGTAATCAACCCGGGCAAGCCAAAATAGTGATCTCCATGCAAATGGGTGATGAACACATGAGAAATCTTCAGCACCCGCAACCCATACCTCGATAGCTGCCTTTGAGCCCCTTCCCCACAATCCAACAGCATATAACTGCCTTCCAACCGCACATACTGCGCACTCGGATGCCGATACTTCGTGGGTGTTGCCGAGGATGTTCCTAAAACAATTATTTCAAAGGCTTTTCTCAATTAATTTAAATATACTTCACAAATAAATTCTGAAAACCTTGATGCTTTAAACGATACGCAACATAAACGACAACAATAATGAAGTAAATGAACAATGTTAATTGACTAACCTGTGTAATAACTACTGAACTTAACAACAGTTGTGCAGAGGCAAATGTTATTGCGACAAAAACATGTGAAAATCCTTGTTCATTGGATAAAAACTGATAAAGATGGGTACGGTGAGCCACAGTCAAATTCTCCTTGCGACAAATCCTTAAAGATATTGTGGCGACAGTGTCCAAACCATAAATACCCAAAAACAAAATATAAATCGGATTTGATGTTTGAATAATCAGATCCAAAACACCATAACAAAGAATGAACGCAATAGTTACAGAACCAATATCACCAGCGAAACATCTTGCTTTGCGCCTCAGATTGTAAAAACCAAACACTAAAAAACCAGGAAACAACATAACCAAACTATCATCATACCAATTGGATTCTAGACCTACAACCCGACGAACCCAAATCAATGAAATAGCTACTGTTGCAGAATACAGAACGGTTATTCCATTAATTCCATCCATGAAATTGTATGCATTAACAATTCCAATTATCAGTATAGTAGTCAGAGTAACTACCCACAAGGGGAGATACGAACGGGAAAACAATAAAAGTATTACACCAGCTATTTGAAAAAGAAGACGCACGCCAGAAGATAACCCTACAACATCATCCCAAAAACTCAAAATAGAAACTATTAATAACCCCAAAATGAAAATTGTATCTATTTCCTGATTGAATAGAATACTGTTTAACATAAATGTTAGAGGAAAAATAAATCCCGCACCACGAATAGTATCATTATTGTGTGAACTTCTCTGATTTGGCTTGTCTAATATATTAAAATGAGAGGCAATCCTGAAATAAATAATAAATAATAAATAGGAGAATCCAACAAAAAAAGAAAATTGCCACCAATTCAATTCACTTAGAATAATCAAGATTGTTATTTTTTTAAATGATTTAAACTATGCATTTAAATTGTCAGTCTCCATTAATGAGACAAATGTCAAATTGAGACCATCCTCAAGAGACATAGGTAACGGTTTTCCTATCGCAGTTAATATTTTTTCATTTGATACACGATAAGATTCTGTCAACTTAACTAATGAATGAGAATTAAACGGTAACCGAAAAAAATCCCCAATTCTCGCACAAATAATAATAAAAATCTTGGGGACATTCCATATGTAAGGCTTTACCCCTTTGGCTTGCCCCATCAATTTTATCACATCGATAGTAGATATGAAATCACTATCAGCTAACTGATAAATCCCACTTTCAACTGGATTAATTATGATCTCATTTATCACAAATTCCAAATTTTTAATGTTCAAAAAACTTCTACGATTGTCAAACAAACCCAAAGGATATGGAATTCCTTTGTTAATCAATGAGAACAACAGGTTTAAGTTGCCCTTGTTTTTTGGACCATGAATCATGCAGGGCCTTAAGATGTACAAATATTTCCTTTTGGCCTTACTAGAATTGAATTCAAATTCCTCCTGATACATCTCAAATAAATACTGCATTCCAATTTCAGCTCGTAACTTTGATATCCCATAGGCTGTTTGAGGGTCACAATGATCTTCTTCATTTAATATATCATCTACAGCATCTGAACATGCTTTTACCGAACTAAAATAAATAAATTTCACAGCATCGCTTTTCAGAAACTCTTCAAATAACTTTAACGTCAATTCAGTATTAACCTTGAAGTATTCATCAGGATTAGAAACACCCATTAAATCATGGGCTTTTCCTGCCAAATGAATAATTGAGTCTACTCCATTTGGAATTCCCTTATCGAATATATTTCCCCAATTAATTTCTTTGGAATTACGATTTAATGGAATGATCCTAAAATCTAATTCACTAAGATACTTAGTTAGATTTAAACCTACAAAACCTGTATTTCCCGTAATTATTAAATTCTTCAATGTCTTAAATTGACAAATTCAAAAATCTTCGAAAAATACTTACTGTATAGCATGAAATAATTGGTATTCAATTTATTAAGTCTACAAGCTTTCTTTATCTCCTGGTTAATTTTTATTGTACTTTTAAAATTCTTCGTGCTCTTCCCACCCATACTCATTTCAACCATAAGTTGGGGCAAATAAAGATAAGGCACTTTATAAATTTTAAAAAAACGAATTAAGAGTTCGAAATCCGCAGCAATTTCAAAATCAATTCTGTAATTACCCATTTGCGTAAATAACTCACGCTTACAATAAAATGACGGGTGGGGAGGCATAACCCCCCATACAAAACGCGAAGGACTCCATTTCTCCGAAGAATAATACCTCAATTGTTGGCCGTTCTTATTCACAAAACAAATATCGCCAATGAGTGCTTGTGCTTCTGAATTAGATCTAAACCTCTCTGCTATACTGCTCAAAACAATTGAAGATGCAAAAGTATCGTCGGCATTCAAAATACCTAGAATTTCACCACTTGCCAAAGCTATACCCTTATTAATTGCATCGTACATACCCCGATCAACTTCACTTTTTATTATTCCAATTTTGTCAGAATACTTCTTAATAATTTCCAATGTATTATCCTTTGAATTTCCATCAATGACAATATATTCTATATTATTATAGTCTTGATTTAATACAGATTTTATGGTCTTTTCAATGGTTTTTGAAGCATTAAAACATACAGTAATTACAGTGATTTTCATTTTTCAACACACTCTAATTTTGTGGAATCCGGATTTCTATTGTCGAACAATTATGCAATTTTCTAATACTAACATATCCATTTGAGTACGCAGGAAACAATCCAAAGCTTCTGCAGGCGTATTAACTATAGGTTCATTTTCATTGAAAGAGGTATTTAAAAGTATTGGCACGCCCGTTTTTTTTCTAAAACAATCAATTAAAGCGTAATAACGAGGACTTACGTCTTTACTCACAGTTTGGAGGCGTCCAGTGCCATCGACATGAGTAACGGCTGGAATTTCTGAATACTTTTCAGGTTTTATAGGTAAAACTTTTTCCATGAATGGTACATCCTCTACTTTTGTGAAATACTCCGAGACGTATTCTTTAAGAATACTTGGAGCAAAGGGCCTAAAACTTTCTCTGCGCTTTATCTTCACATTTAATAGTTCTTTGGCTTTATTATTCCTTGGATCAGCAATAATACTTCTCCCCCCTAATGCCCTTGGACCAAATTCTGCCCTACCGGTAAACCAACCTACTACACCAGGTTCTATTAACATATCGGTAATTCTATCATATAGTACTTCATCTTCGAGGCGCTCATATTTTATGCCTCTAGTTTTTAAAAACAATTCTATTTCATCATTTGTATATTGGCTACCTGTATAAGCGTTAAAGACAGCTGCTGACCGAGGTTGCTTTAAAATGTGATTATACACATAAAGTGCGGAGCCCATACTGATTCCGGCATCGTGCCCAGCAGATGGTATATACAAATGCTCAAATTTTGTGTTTTCAATAATTTTTCCGTTCGCAACAGAATTTTGAGCCACACCTCCTGCAATACAGACGTTTTTTAAACCTGTTCTGTCTTGCAAATGATTCAGCAAGTGTAAAACTAATTGCTCACAAACGCGCTGTACACTTGTCGCAATATCTTTATGATGCTGAGTGAGTTCGTCTTTGGGACCCCTGACTGGACCAAATACTTCCACCAATTTCTGGGAATACAAAACAGAAATAGTAGGGATATTATTGTCGTACCCCAATTTCATTTCATTAGGATTCTCGAAATAAGAAGCATCCCAATCGAATAATCCATCGGAACCGAATTGTAAAATCTGACGGATTTGGTCAACATACTTCGGTTTACCGTAAGGGGCCAATCCCATTACCTTGTATTCATCACCGTAGTGTGGAAATCCCAAATATTGAGTAAAAGCAGTATAAAATAAACCAGCGCTCACAGGGAAGTCTATTGAATCTAGTACTTCAATCTGATTTCCACGCCCAATAGCCAACATTGTGGTGGTAAAATCACCTGAACCATCTATGGACAAGATCGCTGATTCCTCAAAAGGACTAGCAAAAAATGCTGAAGCCAAGTGAGATCGATGATGCTCAACTGAAACAATTTTTTTTCTTATGACCGACGCCTCTACACCAAAATGTTCATGAAATTCCAAATCTAAACTTTTAATCTTTTCCTTATTCCTAAGTCGATCCAATAGCAACGTATTCTTCTTTGTAAGACCTTTCAAAACATATTTGGTTTTATTCCAAATTTTAGCTTTTGGATCACGACCTATAGCAACATAATCGACATCCTCAAGAGCCACCTTTGCTTCCCTCAAACAAAATGCAATTGCCTCGGACGGAAAGCCCGCCCAATGTTTAATTCTTCTGAAACGCTCTTCTTCAGTTGCAGCAATCATAACTCCATCTCTAAATATGGCTGCCGAAGAATCGGCATGGTAAGCATTTATTCCAAGTATTATCATTTTAAGTGTTAAAGTTGTACAGTGATAAAAAAATATAATTATTCAATTTTTCCATGTGACAAAGAGCCCTTGAAAAAACTAAATATTAAAGTAATCAGCATAACAGATTTGATTAAGTGACCCAATACAGTCTGTGTTTCACAATCGGGTCGCATCGGATAAATAAAAGCCACCAAAATAAAGAATATCAAAACAGGAAAATCCTTACCCTTAATTACAAAGCGATTCATTACATATCCGTAAAACAAACCAAAAGAAAACACATATATCAAAGCACCATATTGGCCAAATTCAATGTATGCGTCTGCAAACAAACCCAAGGCCATCGAAGTACCAATAACAGTATTATGGCCAGAATACTCATTAAATATCCTTTGACTACCAGCATTTAGCTTATCAGGAGCCAAAATACGAGGAAGAAGTGCAGAGTACAAATATTCACTCAGTAAAGCACCATGCGTGTGAACACCATTCCGAGATAAATTATCTATCGTGCTGGCCAATATCCAACCCTGATTAATTCTATTAATTTGGGAACCCAAATTTTCTTTTGAAAAAACCCCCCCTTTAGATTCCGACTCATCTTTTGCGAGATTATTTATAAGACTAAGAGATACTTCTTCCCCACTTTCCCACGTTTGAGCTCGCAATCCACCTTTAATCGTCTGAATAAAAACAGCGATAAAAAAAAATAACGAAATAGCAAGTATCTTCATTATCCAATTGGGTTTAAAACGATAGGATAATATCAAACCCAAAATAATCATCCAAGTCAATAAGTCATGAAACAAGCCCCCAGAAAATGCGCTTATTGTTATCAGGCCAAAAATGATAAAAGTTTCAAGTACTTTTAATCTCTTGTAACTCAAAATTAAAATAAAAAGTCCGATAAACTTCAAACTCTCTAATAAATAAACAACAAAAGCTAAGGATTTGGGCAAGATAGAATTTAACAGTGGGACAAAAAGGCCAATAAAAATAAAAACGTAAGGAATATGCTCATGATCAACTAACCAATTATGAATAGCTCGTCTGTTCGGTTTAATTCCACAAGAATTACTAAACACATTAAAACCCAATGCTAAAAATAAAAAAATCGGTATGACGAAAGTAAAATACTCATCACTATTAATTTTCATCCTATACGAAGATATCGTGTACGATTCAAAGCCATTGTAGGTTAATGCGGGACCAAATAAATATTGTAACCCATATAGAGATAAGAAAAGCTCTTTAATTGGCAAAGATTCATTAGCATTATCAAACAGTGAAACGATCCAATAAAAAAAGATGGAAATCGCTAATGAAGATAAAACATCGAAATGAAATAGAAAATGAAATAAAATCAAGAGCACAAAACATACTGAATATTTAAAAAAAACAGTCATTTATAGGCCAATATCATTGCACAACCATTCAAAATTGGCTTATTTACCGATATGTCATTATCAATATTTAACAAACGGTAATTCTTTTTAAGCAAATTTTCTTGAGCAGTTCCAATTGAATAATTAGCCATACTCTCCGCCCAGTCAACAAACTCAAAAATCAACTTACACTTTTCATTACTGTTTAAAAAAATATTCATACTATCAATTACAAGAGCTTCATAACCTTCCACATCGATTTTAATCAAGTCTGGAATAATTTGATTATCTCGAAAAAACGTATCCAAACTCAAGGTAATTACTTTTTCAAACTTATCAGTAAAAACGGGAGAAAAACTACCTTTACCATTTGCATCTTCCGGTGAATAAAATTGCATTTCTAAGTTATCAGCAGTGTGAATTGCTTTGTTAAAAAGATACAAATTAGCAAGAGAATTTTTACGTTTATTTTCTTGCAAATACCAAAACACTTCACGAGAGGCCTCAAATGCATAAATTTTAACATCTGGCCTATGTTTCGCTAACACAACAGAAATAGCGCCAATGTTTGCTCCAACATCAACAAAAACGCCATTCAAGGGCAGATTATCACTAATTATTTTTAAATATTTTCGCTCATAGAATCCATTAACAAACAATTCAAAACTAACATTTTCGATTAAATTAGGCACAATAAAACTCAACCCATCTCGCGTTCTAAATTCTCTTCTACCAGACAAATTCTTAAATAAATATTTTGCAAGGCGTAACTTTCCTTTAAATTCTGGTAAATACTGAAAAAATCTATACATATCTAAAATAGAATTAATAATTTAAATAAAAAAATGTTAAAAAAAATAAACACCAAAAATATATTAAAAAATCATTCATTAACAAACGTCTTGATATTATTAACATTAGTCTCCAGTGAATATAATTCTAAATTCGTTTTGGTTAATTCATTAGACTTTTCAAAATCAAAATCCCCACTCAAAATTGAATTTAAATAATAACTTAAAGAATTGCAATCGCCTTCTTCAAAAACAAATCCATTAACACCATGATTTATCAAATCAAAATTGCATCCAGTTGTTTCACTAAGAATTATTGGTGTATCAAAATTCAATGCTTCATTTACTACTAACCCCCATGTTTCACCATATCCCGAACACACAACCAATACATTAGCAATTGTATAAAACCTTGAAATTTGTGTTTGATTAATGAAGCCAGTAAAAATAACATTGGATAAATTATTATTTACGACATCGCGTTCTAAATCACTTCTTAAGGGTCCATCTCCAACAAAAACCAAATATAAATTCAACGAATTAAGCATCTCAAATGCTTTCAATAAATCAAAAGGACGCTTTTTTTCAATAAGTTTACCTACGTACAAAACTACTTTTGCATCCTCGGGTATGCACAATTCTGATTTAATAACATTACCTAAAGGCTTTAAAGCACTATACTCACCGGAAAACCTAAGATTATCAACAGCATATGGGGAAAAAATCAAATCTGCCGGTGAAACACCAAAATATTCGTAGAATAATTTATTCTGACTCCCTATATAGAGAAATTTGTCAATAAAAAATTTAAATAAAAAATATTTTAGAAAAGCCCTTTTTAACATCACTTTCGAACCCGATCGGTGAAGCTCCTGATTAAGAGGATTTTCCGCACGAATCCAAACCTTCTTACTAAAAAGAAAAGAGACAAAAATTACCATTAAGTCACTACAATAAGTCCAGCTATTAACCATAACAATATCACCTTTACTTTTTCGCAAAACACCCCACACCCCAAAATTCACAGCATCCCAAAATCGGCAATCCATAGATTTTCTAGGACTCCAATTTTTTAGAAAAGAAAATTTATAATTATCCAACAAAGGTATATCCCAAGCAACTTTATGACCAAAGCCTAAATCAGATTTACCATTTACTCCAATGTCTGAATAATAATAAACCTCCAACTCCAAATTTTCTGAAAGTTTGAACATCAAAGGACTGATGTATTGAATAGGATGACTCATGAAAACTACCAAGGACTTGTTTTTCATAATTAAAAATTTCGATAAGCAAAAAAGTTAGCACTGCGGTCAATTAAATTAAACTTCATTTGACTTAAACCCTCATTTTCTTGCAAAACTGGAGAAATCACCACGCATCTGTAAGGCAATGACTCTTTCACATTACAATTTATTAGCTTTTGTATAGCCGTATCATTACGTCTCATTGGAGGAGGGGTAACCAAAATGTGGTTTGTTTTTAAGAGCATTCCAATTTCAGCATTGGGAACAACCAAATATAACTTTTCATCTGAGTTTGAGATCAAATCAAGCCTTTGAAAAAATTCAAGATCTGTTTTATCATAATAACTAAACACTTTAAAATCTTTAAAAAATAAATTGCCCGCTATCGACGATCCAGATATGTTATAATTTCGAATTCGGTTGGGAATTGAGTAAATACCAAATAGAACAGTTAAAAGAATGAAAAAAATAAATAGTCGATTAAGTTTATTCTTTCTATTTGACATAACTCTCTCAATGAATATTGGTAAAAACAAAACACTCACAGGGAAAAAAAGTCTATCTTCCGTAGATACAACCGAACCCAATATTTTAAACAAGAACCAAGAAACTAAAAATACTAACAACACTGAATTAAATAAATAAAAGTGTTGGTTTTTTGTAGATTCTTTGATCAGGTTAAAAGTAAAAATCAAAATTATTGCCCCAAACATGAGTCCTAGTGGAGACCAACCTAAATTTAAATCAAAGTACGAAACCAATCCGTCATGAATATTAGCCAAAATAGCACCGCAACTTAAGCAAGCAAAAAAAGATTCTACTAAGGTCGGGATAAGTCCATTGAAAAAATTAATCCATGTAAATGTAATCCCATTACCTTCAGCAGGAATTGAACTACCTCTAGACAAAAATAAAAACCAATAAATGAAAACAGCTAATATTGATAATACAGCGAAGAAAACAGAGGACAAATTCTCCTTCATAAGCTTTTTGGAAGTTGTAAAATTGTATGCGTTGAATATATTTAAACCTATTAAATATATAACGAAACTATTTTTAATAAACAATCCAATCATACACAACAAGAATAAAACAATAGAAAGTAAAATAGCTTTCGTAATGCCCAACATTGAATTTGTGTATTTAATAAAAAATAAAGTAATTAAGGGAATTATACAGAATAAATATATGTCAGAGCTCGAGTACTGAAAAAAATTCAAATTCACAAAACGCTGTAGAATTAAAATTGACAACGAAAAATTAATGATACGTTTCTCAACCTGCAAGAAAACAAAAAGTTCATAATAAAGCAGTGCGCCAAAATACAGTGACAAACCGCATGAAATGGAAATAGCAAAGCCGAGTGACACACCCAACAGTGCCGAGAAAAAAAGAGGGATCACATATTGGCCTGGAGCCCACCAAGTTAAAAAGGTGGATGTAATTTGTAAAGAATCACTAAGATAATAATGAGTATTCCATATTTCGGTCAATTCATAATTATGACTTGTAACTAATCCATTCAGTGCATCATTCGCAATAATTGGCATGTAGCGATGGCTCAAATAAACATAACCCACTGTAATCACAGTCAAAAACAAACAAAAGGTAGTTTTATCTGATAAATTTTTAATATTCATCATTTAATAATCCAATATTTAAATATGGCATACACAGCCCTAAACCCATCCTTATACCCTATCTTCTTGCCCTCTAAATAAGTCCGCCCATAATACGAAACACCAACCTCATATATCCGAATGTCTTTCAAGCGGGCTATTTTTGCCGTAACTTCTGGCTCAAACCCAAACCTATTTTCAACGAGGTTTACGCTCTTCAGTATTTCACTTCTGAACATTTTGTAACAAGTTTCCATATCTGTTAGGTTTAAATTGGTAAAACAATTTGATAAAAATGTAAGGAACTTATTCCCAAAAGAATGCCAAAAGAACAAAATTCTATGAGGCTTACCGCCAATAAATCTTGATCCATATACAACATCCGCAACACCATTAATTATAGGACTGAGCAATAAGTTGAATTCCATGGGATCATATTCAAGATCTGCATCTTGAATAATCACATAATCACCATTCGATTTTGCAATTGCTGTTCTGATAGCGGCACCTTTACCTTTATTTTTTTCATGACTGTATAGAAAAATATTTTTTGTGGGATGATTATTGATAAAACGGCGAATTATTTCAACTGATAAATCTGACGAATAATCATCAACTATTACAATTTCCATCGCTACTCCATCAATCAAATCAACTTTAAGCAATTGAACAAGTATTTTCTCTATTGAAGATTCCTCATTGAATACAGGAACCAAAACACTCAAAACTCTATATGTCATTATTATCTATTTCTTATAAATTTAGCAACGGAACCCGCATTTATTGAATTCTTTTCATACAAACCCTTAACAACACTATTAGCCCCAATTACTACATCACTTTCGATTATTGTGCCCGGCAAAATCACACAGCCCCTCCCAATCCAAACATTGTCTCCAATCACAATATTATCAACTATGTCCGGATTGAATTTCATCGGAACACCCATATCAGTATGATCATGGGTTGAATCTCTGATTGAAGTATATTCGCCAATTTGAACATTATTACCTATCCTAATTGAATGCCTACAGCATATTAATGAACCATAAGATAATACGAAATTCTCTCCCACATTCAACTCCCCGATGTCAGAAAATTCCAAAATACAGTTATCATAAATCACACAACCTTTTTCAAATTTCACATTGCTAGAAAATCCTCGAATTCTAACATCTAGGCCTAATTCAATGTCGGTTGTACCAAAGAATACGTAAGACTTAATAACTCTCTTTAATGATATTTTTTGATATTTGTAAATCAGAAAAGAAAATATTTTACGGACTATATTGCGACAATTATTTTTTTTTATGTACCCAAAAATCCTGTTCATGAGAGTTATTATTTATAAATTATAATACACATCCTTCCTAACTGGCCGTATAAATATTGACTTGAAATAACGCAATGGAATGTCATATTTCTTTAAATACTTAACAGACTTAAACAACGACTTACTAAAAAACAATTTAAAACAGTACCTCAATATATTCCCATAATAATTAATTAACGCAATGTTTTTTTCATAATTGGTTAAAGAATTGGTAGCAACAATAAATTCCGGGAAATATTTATTTTGTTCCTCAAAAAATAAAAACAAATCCCCTAACAATTTTTCTGAAGCTTGTCCCGGAGTTCTCCGCCACCATGAAAAACCATCTGGTATAATTACAGCGCCATGTAAAAGCCCTATTTTCATTTGTATATAAGAATCACCAAAACGAATATCGAGGCGATCAAAACCGCCGATATCTCCGAGGCATTTTTTAGAAAAAATTAATTGGGTGAAATTAAGTGCTGACATACCATATCCCATGAACTGATGCTTTGCGTAGCCATCAATTGAGACCAAATGAGGATACTTGACATTTTCATCCCAAGGGCGCGCTACAAACATTCCACAATTCGGGTATAACCTAACAAAATAAGAAATATATTCTATACCAAATGGATAAATTATATCCTCCCCGTCAATAAATATAACATATTCACCTTTCGCGGCATTAATTAGAAAATTTCTATTTTTGTATTCCCCTATATTCTTGTCGTGCCTGTAAGCACGGATTTTATTGTGCTCAAATTGACAGATGACATCCCATGTTCTATCAGTTGAACAGTCATCACTTATGACAATTTCATAATTTTCTGCAGTCTGAGCTATACAATTATTCAAAGTTTCCCTTATTAAGGATTCTTGATTGTAGGTAGCCACCAAAATTGAAATCAATTTCAAAAGCAGTTGATAATTGGATTTACAAATGATTCACCGTCGAATCTATCTTTAACCTGCAAATAGGCGGATTTCGTAAACTCATGTCTTCTTCTAGAGTCAGATGAAATCGATAAAATTTTATCAACTAACATATTTATATTGTCTGGTATATATAAACAACCGTTCATCCCATCAACTATTAGATTGACATTATTTCCACTAGCCTTAGCAACTATGGGGATTTGTAGTTTCATAAACTCAACAGTGACACGACCGAATGCCTCATTATTTGAACAAACTAATCCTATACCATTATCTTTAATTAAGGAAAATGGATTGCTCAGTTGTTCAATAAAAATGACATTTTTTATCAATTTAGAATCAATATACTCGTGCAACGTTCTTACATAATCCGTATTAGTAGTATTTCCTATTAAAAACAATGTGCTATCAATACCCCGATTCAATAAAATTTCATGCGCCAAAATACCATCCATCTGCGCTTTTTGCGGCTGGAACTGACCAATAATAAATAACTCTAAATTCCTAGATGATACTTTAATATCAGAAATTGATAGCTCAGTTATGGGAACATTAATATCAACAAGCATTAATTTACTTTGATTAATGTAATTCGAGTAATAGTCTAATATAACTTGAGAGTTAACAAACACTTTACTTGAGGTTCGACCAATCAATTTTGTAGAAAATTCAATACCAAAATCAAACACTAAATCATGATCTTTCTCACCGAATTCATGCAAGAACCAAAAATGAGATATATTTTTCAACTTAGCTATAACTGCAGCATATGGAACAACTATAGTATTAGATATGATGTAGTCAGGCTTTACGTAACTTATTAATCTATTAAAAGTGAATAAACTTTTGGTGTGACTCAGAATTTTACGGACCCAAAAATAGCAACTCTTATTTACTGATGTATGTGTAACCCACCAGGTATAATTAGCAACAATAATCTCGCAGCCGGTATTTAAAAAATCCTTATAGTTTTCAGCCCGCGATGGCAGTATAACAGTGACGTGGTAGGACTTCCGAACAAGTTCATGAGATAACTCAATCAAACATTTCTCTGCCCCTCCAATCTTTTGACTATGTGAAACTAATAGAATTTTCAAGATTTTTTCAATTTACCTGAATGCCTTTTTAAATTAACTCCATTTCTTAATTTAAACAAAAGTAACTTTTTTAAACTCGAACCGCTCTGCATTATTAACAGGTCATCATATAGAGAAGAATAGGACTTAAGCACATTGTCCCTTTCCTTATATTGAACAGTTAAATTCTTCTCATCTTGGCTCACTCCATCCAAATAATGAACAGCACCTACTAAATCCACGTGAGCAATTGAAACGTTATTATAAATAAGCTTTAAAAAAAACTCCCAATCACTGACAATTCTGTTGTTTTCATTATAACAACCAAATTTTTGAAATAAACTTTTATCGAAAATAAAACCTTGGTGGGGCAAATGGCCGAAAGCGATTTCAGAAAATCTATAATTAGACTTCGTTTTCCAGATTTTCCCATTTAGCGAATTTAAATTCTTTATGACCTCAACATCGAATGAAATTAAATGAATATCATCTTTAAAAGAGGCGGAAATCGAAGACAACACACCCGGATTGATAAGAAAATCGCCTGAATTTAAAAAATAAAGATATTTCCCTCTCGCTCTTTCGATACCTTTATTCATAGCATGGTATATTCCATTATCCTTTTCGCTGATCCAATGAGAAAAATACTTCTCGTTTTGTATAATAAATTCAACGCTACCATCACCAGAACCACCATCAATTACAATATGTTCAAATGAAAAAAAGTCTTGATCCCGAACTGATAAAACTGTTTTCTCAAGACCGACTTTATTGTTCAAATTTATTGTAATAATCGACAGCAGCAAACTATCCATATTCCTGATATTTTTTTAATGAAGACCAACGATTAAAAGTATACCAAGCCCAAAACAAACTTAATAAGAAACCTGTCCATCCATCTCTGTATCCTCCTTTGATTCTAAAAGAAAACCAAAAGGACTTGATTGTCTCACTCAAATGAGAGTGCAACGAATAACTGTGGCCTCTTGAATACATACTTTCCCCTTCACTTAACAAATATCGCCTGTGCTTTTCAAACAAATGCGACCAATTTCTGGACCAGTGGTGTTCAACAAATGAACTATCACGCCAATCCACTTTCAGCGGTTTTGTTACATTGGTTTGTACACCGTCGTGTACTAAACCAGTAAAATTCATCAGACTATTGTTGTAAATAAATCTTGATGAATATACACCTCCCCAGTAAGTCCCGATTAATCTTTTGCCTTTAAAAAAATAATTCATATTAACCCTAATTTCCGAATTATTTATTAGATCAAATTTTGTAATATTATCTCTTAGTTCAATAAGTAATGAATTGTTAATAATCTCGTCGGGATCTGTCAACAAGATCAAATCTGCATCAATATCATTACAATATTTTTGATGAACAAGTTCAACATGTGGTAACGGTTCGACAATTTTAACAATAACATTTTTTTTATTTCTTGCTATTTCAACTGAATTATCATTGGACCCTAGGTCAAAATATAAAACCTCATCGCACCAAAATAAATTTGATAGGCACTTGTCAAGAAAGAATGCTTCATTTAAACCTACTACAATTGCAACTATTTTCATTTGATTCTCAACTTTTGAGATATTAGATTAACGCTCAAGGCAATAGTATTAAAAAATGATATTCTAAAACAATAATAAAGTACTGCAAAAAATACAGATTTATTTTTCCTGTTGTATTCAAAATTTCTAAAGAAGAAATAAGTACTTTTTTGTTTTTTTTGAAAACGCATAATTTTTTTTTTCAATTTGGGCTTCGAATTATTTACAATCTCCTTTATTGCCCTTGGGATTTCTTTTACACCTAAGGTACTTGAATACACACGATGACTATTATTACTATCACACCAACGGTAGAAACCTAGAATTTTAGGACTATAAAAAATTCCTCCTTGTTGAATTAATTTACTATTCAAAATACCATCTGCAGTATAAAAAAAGGCTTCATCAAAACCACCGATTTTTAGAAGTACCGATTTACGAAAAATTGTATAAGACATATGATGGCCATATTTAGTATTGCCAAGCAAATCCCAGTCATCTAAAACATCATCAGTTGTTTGTATTACTTCTGACATAGTATAACTGTCGTTGGTCTGATTATATATTGCTACTCTGCAGAAACTTGCACATATGTTTTCATTTTTAAATCCCTCAATTAAAGTAGTGTAAAAACTATCTTTTATCCAATCGTCATCATGTAAAATGTGAATAAACTCACCTTTTGCTAACTCTATACATCTATTCCAGTTACCAATCATTCCAAGATTTTTATCATTCTTGATGTATTTTACTGCGGAATAAGAATTACATATTTTAGAGACATTAACTTTTTCACTACAATTGTCTACTACTAATAATTCCATACTGAGGGGGTCGAATCCACTTGTCAACACAGATTCAATTGCTTCCTTTATGTATACTGGATTAGGATTGTAAGTTGGAATCGTAACGGAGATTTTTATAATATCGCTCATATCAATGACTTTCCTCGTAACACACAATCATCTGTCCAATAGTATTTCCACTCTGCATAACGCCCGGCCAATTGAATTACTCCATTACTTCCTTTAAAAGTATCCCAATCAGTCATTGGTAGAAGTTCTTGGTCATGGCGCTGATAACCCACTGACTCTAAGTACTCAAATACTACATCCAGATTCTTTCTTCTGTGATGATCAAATATCACGTTAGCCCATGCAATGTTTTTTGTATGAATATCAACTACACTTTCCTTATCCCTCAATAAACCCATCTCGATTAACTCATCCGTTACTTTTTGTGTAATCTCGTCAATACTATTGGTTAATGGGCGATGCTTGGAGTAATATATTTCAACTTGTATTGCTGTGTGATTTTCTGGAACATTATTCGGCGATAACTTCTCAGAACAATTAATTCGAGTTGATAATTTATCCAAATCATAGACATACATCCAATTGTATGGCATTAACGTACAATGATTTGCAAGTATATTTATCAATAAAACAGATGAACAAAGAAGTTGGTTTGCACAATTTTTAACTTCTAATGGTGCATCACTTAAACCAATCAACACAGGCAGTGGCAATGTGGATATTAACTTTGAATAATTCTTAATTAAACCATTTTTAAATTTCAATGTGCGGTTTTCAAAGCTTACAGATTCTAATTCATGATTTGTATTAATTTTCGCTCTTTCTTCAAAAATGGCTTTATATGAACTATAGCCACCAAATAACGGGTATCTAACGCTTTTAATATAATGAGTCTGATTCAATAATGGGCTATTATAGCCTGCTTTGACATCATCAACACTTGGGTAAAACACCCTTTCACCAACCCAATCTGTTGTTAAAAGTTCAGGGTCAATTGTCCAATACTTTTGGGTATACGCCTTTGGAAAATACTCATAAAACGACTTCCCAAATGCCGCAATTAACCAGTCCTTGTAATTCTCAATAGAATGCTCACTATTTCTAGATTCAATAAAATCTTTCAAACATTGATCTCTGTAGGGTTGTGGAACAGCATACAAATTCGACTGAGCCGGGTGTGGTATCCAATTACCTTTAAAAAATGATGCCGTCTCAACAGGAAACTCTTGATAGTCATCATTAACACTTTTTGCGAACAAACCCTTTACATAATCATTTTTTGTAAACGACACATGAGGACCTTGATCCCAAATAACACCATCTCTATTTTCACTAAATATATGCCCGCCTACTGTATTGTTTTTTTCAAAAATTTCACATTTTATTGGTTCTAAATGATAAGCTGCGCTCAAACCGGACAAACCCGCACCAAGAATAACCATTTCTTCCATTTTAACAATCACTTGACATAACTGTAACCTCGCTTTCGTCACTCACAATTCTCATAATCTCATTCTCTTTATATTGAATTTCTCCAAATCCAATTGCTTGAGTTCCCCCAAAGTAATTATACCAATATTCTATGAAGTCTTTAAGTGTAGTCTGCTTACCTGTACCAATATTTTTTATCTTCAAACCAATAAAATCTGCATTGATTTCTTCACATATTCTGTCAACAACTAAACTAACCGGTACAAAATCTCTAATTTGTTCAGCTTTTGAGGTCTTCAGTGCCTCATTTGTTATGGCTGCCCTTTTAATACTCGGCCATAATCGTGTTTCTTTCTCACCCTCTCCAAAAACTTGAAATAACCTCAAATAACTTGTTGTCGTTTGCTTTCTAGCACAGAAATCATTTTGCACCCAATTGAAAAACTCAACTTTCGATTTTGAGTAGGATTCAATAGGCAACAAAGGAGCTGTGACAGGAATAAAATCAAATTTATTACAAGACAATCCGTATTCAAAACATGTACCTGTTATAATAAACTTTTGAACTCCAGCATCCTTAGCTATGTCGAAAAGTTTTCGCGAATCATAATAGTTATATCTTAAACAATTATCTAAAGTATCATAAGGTGTATTTGCAGAATGTGCTGCCAAATGTATCAGTATATCAACACTCTCGAGATCTTCCTTTGTTATTTTACATATTGGCTTTACACACCAAGTTGGCTCGGTATTTAGTGTAATTCTCGGTTTAGACTCAGGCAAACGTTTATTTGCAACAATTTGAATCGACTCATCTCTAATCAAGCGATTAATTAAATGAGAACCTATAAAGCCTGTTGCACCCGTAATGAAGACCCTCATGTTTCAAATTCATTTATATAATTATCAATAGAATAATGCTCCCTATCTCTTTCTGAAATGATCGGATGATTAACAGGCCAATCAAAATTGATACTTTTCCAAAGAATACCCTTGTCATGTTCTTTGCTATAAGTCGTAGTCACATTATATAGCAAATTAGTATCATCGCATAATGAGAGGAAACCATGGGCAAATCCTGGGGCAATTAATATTGAGTAATGAGATTCTTCATTCAATGAAAAACTAAATACTTCACCGAAACTCTTTCCTTTTCTTATATCGACCACTACGTCAATTATTTCACCTTTGAGAAGTGTAATTAACTTCCAATGCTCCATAGGTTTGACTTGAAAATGCATACCCCTCAGCACATTTTTATTGGATTGTGTTATATAACATTCTTTAAATCCTGGAACTTCAAAGGGTATCCAATCAGCCATAAATAGCTTCGAGAAAGATCCTCTTTGGTCAAACGAGAATTGCTTGTCAATCTTGTACAAGCCTTTTGATATTTCCTCAATTTTCACTAATAAATCTTTTAATTTGATCTAGAATATAAACCAAATGAATCTCTTCTAATCCGGGCCATACACCAATCCAAAATGAATTATTCATTACAATGTCGCATTTGTGCAAGCCGCCAACAATTCGATGATTTATGTTTTGATATGCTGGTTGCTTGAGTAAATTTCCCCCGAAGAACAAACGGGTTCCTATCTTTTGGCTCTCTAAAAACTGAACCAATTCATTTCTGTTAATTTTAGAATCCGGTCTAACGGTTAACATAAACCCAAACCAACTTGGGTCTGAGTTAGTTGTGGCTTCCGGTAATATGAAATACTCTTCAAGTGGTTTCAACAAACTATAGAGCATCTTATGATTCTGCCTTCTTTTTTCTACAAACAAATCTGCTTTGCGAAGTTGATTTAAACCAATCGCTGCCTGTGTATCCGTAACTTTTAAATTGAACCCGATATGGCTGTAGGTATATTTGTGATCATACCCGCAAGGCAATTCACCCAATTGCCAATCAAATCGTTTGCCACAGGTATTGTCTTTGCCTGGTTCGCAATAACAATCCCTTCCCCAATCTCTGAAACTCCAAGCGGGTCGCAATAATTTAATGTTATTAACCAAAACTGCCCCACCTTCACCCATGGTAATATGATGTGCAGGATAGAAAGATACCGTAGCCAAATCTCCAAACGTCCCCGTTTTCTGACCATTGTAGGTCGCACCTAAAGAATCACAATCATCTTCTATTAGCCATAAATTATACTGCTCCGCAATTCTGGTAATAACATCAAGATTAAAAGGATTACCCAATGCATGGGCCAACATTATTGCTTTCGTTTTTGGTGTTATCGCTTCCTCGATTAAAGTTACATCTATGTTATAAGTCGGTATATCCACATCCAAAAATACCGGTATGCATCCAAACTGGATTATAGGATTAATTGTCGTTGGAAAGCCAGCACCTACGGTAATCACCTCATCTCCAGGCTTCATAGCACGCTCTCCTAATTTTGGGGATGTTAAACTATAAAATGCCACTAGGTTGGCTGATGATCCGGAGTTAACCAAAACAGCTGCCTTTGAACCAAAATAAGCAGCAAACTCCTTTTCGAAATCTTTGGCATATCTCCCAGTTGTTAGCCAAGCATCCAATGTCGCATCGACGCCATGCAATATGTCGTCTGCATCTAAAACTTTTCCTGTTACCGGTATATAATCTTTCCCAGGTTCAATGGACTGTTTTATGTTTTTTGAAATTATTTCTCTAAGTTGTTCTTTAAGAGAACTAGATTCTAGGTTTTTATATATAAAGTCTGTCATTAGCCTATTATAAAATTTGCAATATCATCATATACCAATTTTTCTGGGTTAGCGCCTTCTAAAAATTGACGGTACCAATTGGCTGTTAATCGAATCGAGGTGTGCGTATCCCACCGTGGTTTCCAGTTTAAATTATCCATTGCCTTGGAAATATCTAATTTTAAAACTCCCGCCTCATGGGGCTGATTTGAAACTCGTTCTGTCTGTATTTGTCCCTTTTTAAATACTTCAAAAAGTAATTTACTTACCTCCAAAACCGTTGTCGCCTCTGAGGTATTGGGCCCAAAATTCCATGCGCCTTCGTATTCTTTAGAATTAGATTCTAATTTAGTTGCTAACGTTAGATAACCAAAAAGTGGATCTAAAACGTGTTGCCAAGGCCTTATGGCTTGTGGGTTTCTTAGCGTAATATGACTTCCAGTGGAAATACTTTTTATGAAGTCGGGTATCAGTCTATCATCTGTCCAATCACCGCCCCCAATCACATTACCGGCGCGAACAGAAGCCACACATATGTTTCTATTACTATAAAATGAATTCCGATATGCATCTATGACAATTTCTGCTGCAGCCTTACTCGCGCTATAGGGGTCATAACCCCCGAGTCTATCATTTTCTCGATACGGATATTCCCATTCATAATTATGATATACCTTATCAGTAGTAACGCAAATGATCGTGCATTTGTTGTTAATCTTTAAACAGGCATTCAATATATTAGCTGTTCCTATAATATTAGTATTGAAAGTCTCGAGTGGATTTTTGTAAGAATATCTCACCAAAGGTTGCGCCGCTAAATGAAAGATGAAGTCTGGTTGAAAATTTGAAATCAAATCATCGACCAAAACAGCATCATTAATGTCGCCTATTCTTGAATCGCACTTACTCTCTAAACCTAGTAATTCAAATAAATTAGGACTTGTTGCAGGTGCTAATGATAGGCCCATAATCTTGGCACCATATTGGTTTAACCAATAAGTTAACCAGCTTCCTTTAAAACCAGTGTGGCCAGTAATAAAGACTTTCTTGTCTCTAAAACTGTCTAGTACTTTTTTTACTTCCATGTTTTCCATGGGGCATTGCCCGAATTCCAGAGGCCTTCCAGTTCAATCCTATCTCTAAGCGTATCCATAGGTTTCCAAAACCCACGATGTTTATGTGTCCCCATTTTGCCTAATTTAGCAATTTCTTCCATCGGGAACTTTTCAAACACAATACCATCATCTGCTATAAAATTGATGATTTCAGGTTCGCACACGAAGAACCCGCCATTTATCCAAGAACCATCACCCTTTGGCTTTTCAACAAATGAATCGACCTTTTCATTTTCATTGATCACCAATGAACCGAATCGTCCGCTGGGTTGGACCGCAGTGACAGTTAACATGTTTTCCTGCAATTCATGCTGCCTAATTACCTCATTTATTTCAACATTCGAAACCCCATCGCCGTAAGTTAATAAGAAACGCTCGTTGTTAATATACTTAGCCACCCTTTTTATTCTTCCGCCTGTCATTGTTTCAGTACCCGTATCAATTAATGATATTTTCCAGGGTTCCGCGTTACTATTATGAATCTCCGTGGTATTGTTTTTTAGGTCAATGGTAATATCAGATTGATGTCTGTAATAATTCGCAAAGTACTCTTTGATAATGTATCCTTTGTAACCTAAACAAACAACAAACTCATTAAACCCTTGAGCACTATATAATTTCATAATATGCCACAGAATGGGTTTACCGCCAATTTCTATCATTGGTTTTGGTTTTGTATCCGTTTCTTCAGATAAACGAGTACCGAGGCCTCCTGCTAAAATTACTACTTTCATTGCCTTTAACTTTGTATTGTTTGAATTTGCTTAAAATTGATATTTCCCCAACCTGAGCTCCAATTTGTGATTAACTCTTTGTTATTTGCGTCCGAATATAAGATTTCAAAGAATAAAACTTTTGTTATTAGATCAAAATCTTGAATCCCTGAAATGTGATCACCAATACCAACCGATAAATCCAAATAATATTTACCTTTCGCTAACTGATGGTTACTAATAGTTAATAAGACATCAGTTTCTTGATTCTTTAGTATTGATAAATTTTGATCCCCAAAAAAAACCCCTACACACTGTTCTTCCAGGTTATAAATAGCCCCAGCGATTCTAAATTTTGTCAAATTTCTTAATCCTAGTAATTTAACATTCAGTTCTATATCTTCATCAGTTGCTAAATAGTTGTTTAAATCTTTGTTTAAAAACCCAATTGATGTAAATTGGATTGATGCATTATAGACACCTTTCTGTATTCTGAAACTATCATCGATAATTATCAACTTTTTTTGCGAAAATCTATTTTTCTGAATACTTGAATATATATCTATACACAGTTTCGTTTCACCAAAATACTCTATAGTACCTTTATTCAATAAAATTCCGGTTGAGCACAAATTACTAATTGCCGCCATGTTATGACTCACAAACAAAACCGTTCTACCTTCGCCCTTACTCACCTCACCCATTTTGCCCAAACACTTTTTCTGGAATTCGGCGTCGCCGACAGCTAGCACTTCGTCTACGATGAGAATTTCAGATTCTAAGTGGGCGGCTACGGCAAATGCTAACCTAACATACATTCCAGAGGAATAGCGTTTCACGGGGGTGTCTATGTAGCGTTCTACGCCAGAGAAGTAAATGATTTCGTCCAACTTTCGGTCAATTTCGCGTTTGCGCATGCCTAAAATAGCGCCGTTGAGGTAAATGTTTTCTCGGCCCGTAAGTTCAGGATGGAAGCCGGTACCCACTTCCAAGAGGGAGGCTACGCGGCCTTTGATGTTGATGCGGCCGGTGGTGGGGGTGGTTACCCTTGATAGAATTTTTAATAAGGTGCTTTTGCCGGCGCCGTTGCGGCCAATGATGCCGACGGCGTCGCCCTGTTGGATTTCGAAGTTGATGTCTTGGAGGCTATAAACAATATCGCTCTTCCCTTTGTTGACACGGTCATTGGTTTCGCCGATCTTCAAGAAGGGATCATCTTGTTTGAGTACTTTTGTCTTGAACCATCGCTCTATATCTCGAGAGATGGTACCGGTGCCGATTTCACCCAGGCGGTAAATCTTGGAAAGGTCTTCTACTTTTATGGCTGTTTTGCTCATAATTATACCGTATCCACGAAGGTCTTCTCCGTCTTGTTAAAAATTAATACACCCAAAACGAGTGAAATGAGAGTAAATACCACCGAATACCCAAATGTATTTATTGTAAACTCCCCCTGGCCTAAAAAACCAAATCGAAAGGCTTCAATGATTCCAGTCATTGGATTGAGTTCGATGAGCCATTTATATTTAACTGGAGCGGCGCTGAGTGGATAAATCACGGTGGTCGCATACATCATCAACTGCACCCCAAAGGTTATTAGAAAGGCAAGATCTCGGTATTTGGTTGTCAAGGCAGTGATGATGAGTCCGAGTCCCAATCCAAGTAGGGCCATCAATAAGACCAATACAGGAAAAAGTAAAATGTAGACGTTTGGATGAAATAAGCTACCCATCTCCTTTTGAAAGAGATAGTATCCTATCATTATAAAGAACAATAGCATTTGCACTCCAAAACGTACCAAGTTGCTCACGACTATGCTTAATGGCATAATCAATCTTGGGAAGTAGACCTTGCCAAAAATATTGGCATTGTCTCGAAATACCGTGGACGTTTTGGTGAGACAATCCGCAAAGTAGTTCCAGGCCGTTATACCGGCCATGTAAAACAATGGCTGAGGCAATCCATCCGTACTCAGTCCCGCCAAATTTCCAAAGATGAAAGTGAATATGATGGTGGTGAACAAGGGCTGGATAAAAAACCAAAGCGGCCCCAAGATGGTTTGCTTATAAAAGGAAACAAAATCACGTTTTACCAGCAACCACAATAAATCACGGTATCGCCATACATCTTTTAGGTTGAGCTCAAACAAGGATGACTGAGGCTCAATCACCAAATCCCATTCTTTCAAGGCTTCGTCGTGGTTCATAAGGCCTTGAAAATTATTTTTTTAATACACATTCTTGTTCTTTGATTTCTTACCGCCCAATTTGCGTAAATCTGCCAATGGAGCCAATAGTGGGGCCAATAGAATCGACAGCACCTTTAACCATGGATTGGGCTTTTTCTGGGTTTCGCCATAGTAGCCATACCCGTAACCATAACTTCCGTAACCGTAACCGTAACCGTAACCGTAACCGTAACCGTAACCGTAACCGTAACCGTAACCGTAGCCGTAGCCGTAGCCCTTGGCCTGTTGGTTTAATCCGTTAAACACCAGGCCCATCTGTCCAAACTTGCCACTCTCGTACAAGGGATTTAGCAAATTGGCCAAAGCCGCCTTGGGCGTATGATCCTGTCTACACACAAACAAACTGATATCCACATAGTCGCAGAGCAACTGGGCGTCAGTCACCAATCCCACTGGCGGACAATCGATCACCACCCTGTCGTAATCCTTGATCAACCCTTCTAGCAAATCCGCATAACGAGTGCTGCCGGTAATCAACTCCGCCGGATTGGGAGGAATGGGTCCTGATGGGATTACCCAAAGGTTGGCCATACCCGTTTCAAAGGTTACCTCTTCCATGGTAGCATTGCCACTCAAATAGTTACTCAAACCCAAACGCTTGCTGATTTCAAAGTGTTTGGCTACGTTGGGTTTGCGCAAATCACTCTCAATCAATACTGTCTTCAGCCCAGCCAAAGAATAACTAATGGCCAAGTTGGTGGATATAAAACTCTTTCCCTCACCCGGTATACTAGAACTCACCAATACCTTGCACTTGTCTGGCGTGGCGGTTTTGAAATAACCCAAGTTGGTACGTAAACTTCTGAATTGCTCCGCGATCAATGTCCTATTGCCATCCTTCATCACCAGTGGTGATTCAGATTCCACCTGTACAATCTCTTCCAATACCGGTATATTGGTAACGCGTTCAATTTCTGAACGGTACTGTAATTTGTAATTGAACCATTGGCGCAAGAAAAGCACCAAGGCTACCAAAGAAAGACCAAAGAACAGGGCCAATCCATAGGTGCGTCCTACATTGGGACTCACCGGTGAATAATTCGCCGAAGCCGCTTGCAATACCTGCACATCACCCAATGTGGCTGAATACTGTATGGCTGCCTCCTCCCTCTTTTCCAACAAGAAGGTATACAGTCCATTTTTCACCACTTGCTGTCGGGTGATGTTCAACAATTTGCGCTCCTTACTCGGAATGTCCCGCATCAATTCGCTGTACTTTCCTGCTTTTGCGTTGTACTCGCGTCTGAGAGATTGTAAATTCTTCCGCACGTTTTGTATACTCTCAAACAGGCTTTCCTTCATGGTTTGGATTTCCTGCTTGGCGGTGATTACCAAGTCACTCTTATCGCCATTGCGTGCCCTGATTTCTTGCAATTTGAGTTCGGCTTCATACAATTTGGTCAACAAGCTGCTGGTATATCCCCCATCGGGCAAGCCAATCAAACTGGGTACCATACCGGGGTTTTTGCCACGGCCAATTACGTATCTTTCCAAATCACCCAAGAGGGTCAATTGCAAATCCAATTGCGCCAACATTTTGTCGCTCTCAGCCACGTTTTCCATGAACAATTGTGATTCAACGGATATGTCCGCAATGCCATTGCTGCGCTTGAAAGCTTCAATGCTGCCTTCTACAGAATCGAGATCGCCGCTCAACACCCGCAAACGCTCATCCACAAACTGAATGGTATTTTTGGCCTGCATCAACTTCTCATCCATGCTCACGCTCTTGTAGGCTTGCATGATGGCATCCAACATTTTCACCCCTTTTTGAGGGATGTTGGTGGTTAGGCTCAAATTGATAATACTAGATCCTTTGTCGGCCGGTTTGGCGGTAAAACCACCTGAGTTGACACCCGCTGCCGTCCCGAGAGAAAATATCGAAAGCGTATATTTGGTTTTTGCATCGCCGCAAGCGGTGGGATTGCCACATTGTAAAATAAGAGCATTGCCTCCCACATTTACGGTTTGGTTGAAAGGAAATAAATTCCCGTTGATCTTGAGTCCGCGGTGTTGGGCATCGCAGGTAAAATCCGCTTTGAAATCTACGGATGAATCGGGCTGGGTCAAAAGGACCTGAAAAGGTAAATTTTCATAGCTCTCCAAAGAAGATACTTTGCCATGCGATTCTATGCGCACTTGTAAGTTGGCCATTTTGGCCGCCAACATTTTGATTTTGTTGGATTGCAATACATAGAGTTTGTCGTTGATGTTGTTGCTGGCATTGCCTCCAGTATTGCCGCCCACCAATTTCTCCACCATCGTATTGATCCCTTCCTTCTCGGCCTTGATCATCATGGTGGCATTCACTTGGTATTGAGGCACTTGGTATCGCAGGGATACAAAAGCCACAAATACGGCCACCAATGCACTCAGGATAAAATAGGGCCAATAAGGCAGATAATCCTTGAAGATAATCTCCTTAATGGGGACGATGTCTGGCTTAAATTCTTTTTCGTTGTTCTCCATACTATTTCACCAAACTGTTGACAAAGAGCACCAAGATGCTAAGGGTAGAGGTAATGCTGGTCACCAAGGATATCACCGCAACGTTGGATTCTACAAACTTGAGTTTATTGGGCTCCACATAAACGATGTCGTTGGGTTGCAAATAATACACCGGACTATTAAAGATCTCCTTGTTCGTAAAATCCACATGAATCACCTGTCTCACACTATCAATCTGTCTGATAATCAGAATATTGTCCTTACGGTCCGTCCACTGAATGCCACCCACCATTCCCAAAAATTGGAGGATATTGGTTTTTTGGTTCATGATTACCACGGTCTGGGCATGGGTGGTGGTCATGAAGGTGACGCGGAAGTTCAGCATCCGCACATTCACTATCGGGTCTTTAATCCAGGGGGTCAATCTGTTTTGCAGGGTATCCCGCAACTGTTCGTGTGTATATCCTAGGATGTTGATGGTTCCCAGCTTTGGAAATTCAATGGTTCCTTCTTCGTTTACAATATAACCAATCATTCCGCCGCCTTGTCCACCTTGCTGCATCATCATTTGCTGACCTGCTTGTCCACCACCCATGGGTGCATTGAAGTATGCCGTGGTTTTGTCGTCCAGTCCGTACACCATGATACTGAGCTGATCACCCCGTTGAATAATGGGCTTGGGCTGTTGCATGCTGGCTGTGTAAGTGGTATCCTTGAGGCCTTGAAACAGGATTTGGTTTTTGTATCGGTAGCAGCCACTGAGCGCGAATGCTAGAAACAGCAGAGTTGCAGAGGTGAGGCGGCCAAACTGCGGTTTTGTTTGTTGGGTTTTATTTGGGTTACTTTTCAGCATAGGACTGATTTTTTCGCAAATCTACGATGAATTGTTTACAATCTGCCATCCACCCATGCGTGGGGCAGAACGGCTTTTACATCGTATAACACGGCATCCGGCGCTTGAAATGCGCGGATATCGGTGGCAATGAATTCTTTGTGGCTTACGGCCAGGATGACCGCAGCGTATTCTTTTGGCGCGGCACTGAATTCTGCCCAAGAGCTTAATTGAATGTTGTATTCGTGCTCCACTTCTTCGGGTTGTGCATGTGGATCCACCACATCCACATCTACCCCGTAGCTTTGAAGTTCACGGATCACATCAATCACTTTGGAGTTGCGCAAATCCGGACAGTTTTCTTTGAAGGTAATACCCAAGACCAATACTTTGGCGCCTTTCACCGGTTGGTTTTTGGCAATCATCAACTTCACCACTTTGGAGGCAATGAAAGCACCCATGTTGTCGTTGATACGTCGTCCGCTGTGGATCACTTCCGGGAAATACCCAACACTCTCCGCTTTGCTGGTGAGGTAGTAAGGATCTACGGAGATGCAATGTCCGCCCACCAAACCCGGCTTGAAGGGCAGAAAGTTAAACTTGGTACCCGCGGCTTCTAGCACTTGTGTGGTATCGAGATTGAGTCGGTCGAAAATCAGGGCCAACTCGTTCACAAAGCTGATGTTCAAATCGCGTTGACAGTTTTCTATCACTTTGGCGGCTTCGGCCACTTTGATGCTGGGGGCTTTGTAGGTACCGGCGGTGATGATGCTACCATAGAGTTGATCCACAAAATCGGCTGTGGCTTCTGTGCTGCCGCTGGTGATCTTGCGAATTTTTGTCAGGGTACGTTCTTTGTCGCCCGGCACAATGCGCTCCGGACTATAGCCACAGAAAAAATCTTGGTTGTATTTGAGGCCACTGCCTTGTTCCAACAGGGGCACACAATCTTCCTCCGTGCAACCGGGGTAAACGGTGCTTTCATAAATCACCACATCGCCTTTTTTCAGTACTTGGGCCAACATTTTGCTCGCGCCTTTGAGCGGAGAAAGGTCGGGCTTTTTGTGCTCGTCGATGGGCGTGGGCACGGTCACAATGTAGACATTGGCCAGAGACAGATCTGCGGTGTTGGCCGAGAACTTAACGTGCGAGCTGCCTGTGAGCTGCTCGGCACTCATCTCTTGGGTGAGGTCTATGCCATTGCCCAGTTGCTCAATGCGAGTGGCATTGATATCAAATCCCAGGGTGGGATAATGCTTACCAAATTCCACGGCCAGGGGAAGTCCCACATAGCCTTGACCAATGACAGCAATTTTGGTATTTGTTAAAGAAAAATTCAAGGGTAAAAACTTTTTGTGTGTTGAGATGTTTTTAAAGCTTCGCCCTTTCAGTCACAAACGGGACCTACAGGGTTTTCGGAATTGCACACAATTTCCGAAGCCACAAAAATAGCGAAAACTTGTAGGCGTTGTTGCGTTTTTCACAAAGGAAACCGCACCCTTTGTGAATTATGCAAATGTTAAGAGAAACTTACGGATTCGGCAACAAATAGAGATTCAAGTATTTCGCCTTTGTTGCGCTGAGTTCGCATTGGATGGCGAATCGCTTTTTTGCACCTTCTTGATAGGCTTGGTGTTCGGTAAAATCCATTGCAGCTATGGCTTGCATGGCATCGGCAAATCCTTGGGCAGAATATTCCGCCACCTCACCAGATTTGTCTTCCGAAAGGTTCTGCCACGGGGTATTTGGCCCCACAATGATGGGCACGCCTGTAGACAGCGCTTCTGCCATCGAATGTCCGAAATTTTCAGAGATGCTGGTATTGATGGATACATCGGCCTCACCCAAGAATTCTGTAATTTCTTCCAGAGATTTCTCGCCCACATATTCCACCTCATGCTCTTTGGGTAGGGCCTTGATTTTTTCTTCAAATTGCAGTCGGTAGGTCTCGTTTTGGCAGCCACCAATGAAATATCCTTTCGTGGGAATTTCTATTAAGTGCAATGCTTCCAGCAACAACAGCGGATTTTTCTCTGGGCTAATCCGCCCCACAAATAGCCAATTCAGTTCGTTGGGCTGTTTTTCTCGTTTGGTCTTTTTCATTACCCCGCCCAAATTCCTCGGCACATTTGGCATTTGAAGGGTGTTTGCCTGATTTACATACAAACGGATCTCTTCCGTTTCTTGGTCGTTCGTACTATGAAAAACCACATTCTTATAGGCACTAAGGGCTTTCAGCACAAATGAAACCCCGGCCTTCATCGCGCCTTTCTGTTTGAGTGCTTGGGGGGTAAGCATCCCCCGCGGGGACACCACAATTTTGGCTTTTCTGTATCGCTGTGCAACGAGCAGTGGCAAGATGGAGAATTTGGGACTCCACAATCCTTGCGTATGGATGATATCGGGTTGCAGTGTCTGGTAGATTTGCATCCACTGCTTCCAACCCAATTGTTTGGGGTGCCAATATTGTACTTGGGCCTTCCCTAATGTGAGCCATGTTTCTTGTGGCACATCCAACGGTTGTTGCTCGCCATAATCGAACACGCCACAGACCACATAAAACTCTAGATGGGGTTCATCGCCCAGTAGGTCCACCAAATTCTCAATGCTGGTAATCGGTCCGCCCGCTTTGTGCGCAGGCCTATACCAATCAATGGCAATGAGTATTTTGGTTTTGGGGTTCATGAAAAACTAGGGTTCAAAATTACATCGCCCTGTTAAGGTTTTCGCAAGCCTTTACAAAGATTATGGAAACATTGGTGAGTGCGTTACGAAAGCGTCATTAAGACCATTGCCCTCATTTCACAAAATTTTTGTCCAATTGAAACAACAAATGAGGGATTTGGCGCGTCTACGGCTCAAAGATCTGTGCTCGGTCACGCATGATTTGTACATTTGTAACAGTGAAAAAGAGTTTGAAACAGTTATCGCAGTGGAAACACACTTTTTGGTGGTTGTTGCTGGGGATATCGGCCAGTATTGGCACTCAAGGTTTGATGGAGTCTGAATTTGAAAATGAGATTCTGCAAACTGTGGCCGAAAACATCGTTTCAAAAACAAAGGGCAAATCAGAAGTCGCCATTATAGATTCAACCATTCAAATTTGTTTTTACTTGCAAGAACGCAGATCTGAAATCCTAGGCAAACACCATTATTCTGCCGTGAAGGCGAATTTTTTCAATTCATCGTTGCAAAGTTATTATATCGGTACCGGCGCTTGCGGATACTATAGCTTGTTTGCCGCCCGCGTTTTTCAGCGCCTGGGCTATCAACCCAAAATTGTACAGCAACGCGTAAACAATCGTTGGGGCGCGCACATCACCCTCGCCCTGCCGTTGAAGCAATCTGGCCAGCTCATTTTGGTGGATCCGCTGTTCCATCATACGTTCAAAGACAGTGTTGGCCAGCTAAGCGGCATCGAAACAGTTCGCTCCAATTGGGCATCCTACTACGTAAAACACTTGCCATCGCACTATAATAGATCGTACGACTACCAGCAAGGTATGCGTCATACCAACTGGGATAAATTCGGGTTTGTGAGTAGAGCCATGTACCGCGTTTTGTCGTTCACCATGGGCCAAGAAAAGGCAGACTCTTTGAGTCTGCGAATGTGGATCATTGACCCGTTCAGGGTACAATCGTTCTTGGCATTTTTGGCCTCTGCCTTTTGTGTGTTGATGATTGTGTTGGGCTATAGGCACCACAATCCCTGATACGCCAACTTTAAAGCAAATTATTCCTCCCCCACTTGGTAGGGTTGCACCACGGGCGCCGAAGGCTGTTCTTTGTGCACTTGGCTGGATTGGATCACATCGGCCGGACTGGGTTCGTTGAAAAACAGCACCACGGCCAGATGCACCAGGATCACCAACACGTGGGCGAAGAACCATTGGGCTTTGATGCGGAGTACTGTGGTGATTTTGGCAGCTGCCATGGCGCGGTAAATCCAGAGCAATCCAAAGGCGGCAAGATCGTACCAAAACGAATCAACGAGCTGTTCGTTCATCATTTTTCGCACCGAAAGCACCATGATCACACCATAGAGGCCCAGCCAAAAAAACTGCTTGATGCGGCGAATTTGATCCCTCTTTTTACTGCTGCTGCCCCCGCTAGACGTACGGCTACCAGAGCCACTGCTTGAGCGCGACCGCGAAGATTTATTGCTTATACTACCCGACATTCAGCCTCAAAGATGAAACAAAGACAATAAAATCCCACCATTTTCGTGAGAATTTCTGTCCTCATGCCCGGTTTTGCGGTATTTGTGGACCAAAAAAAATCGCTCAGATCTGGGTTTAAATTGGGCAATCACTAAAACAATAACTGAGCATGCATCTGTTTCAAATGCTCAAAAAAAGCAGT
>Ga0255123_1000050_pt1 | contig 35906 bp, 31 predicted proteins | sample Law_Cont_RepA_8d_FD_188585 | JGI IMG/M metagenome (GOLD analysis project Ga0255123, IMG submission 188585) | Freshwater microbial communities from St. Lawrence River, New York, United States - Law_Cont_RepA_8d | ecosystem: Environmental > Aquatic > Freshwater > River | place: USA: New York...
AAGCGATAAACCTTGGGTTTTTCTATATTGGCATGAACAATTGTGCCGTTTCCATCGTTTAGTATATTGTGATTACATCATCAGGAAAAAGCGGTTTTTACTTCAAAGAATTTGAACCCAAAACCATTTCACCTTTTGACAAACTGTTCGATATTTTCAAAGAACTCATTGTGCATACCTCGGGCGACTTCGACGAAGCCATAGAATGGTTGCGGGAGCTCGACAAAGAATATGCACTCACCGATGAGCACTACACCATCGATGATTTTATTGAAGACCTAAAAGCAAAAGGGTATATCAAAGACGACGTTGACCCCAATGGCGAAAAAGGTATTGCCCTAACGGCTAAAATCGAAAGAGCCATTAGGCAGTCGGCCCTGGACCAAATATTCGGAGATATCCGTAAAAATGGAAGCGGCAATCACAAAAGCAAGGCCACCGGACAGGGCGATGAGCTTACGGGTGAATTCCGACCTTATCAATTTGGCGATGGCATTGAAAAAATCTCCCTCACCGAAAGTCTGAAAAATGCGCAAATCAACAATGGTGCGCAAGCTTTCCAGCTCACCGAAGACGACTTGGTGGTGGAAGACACCCAATACAAATCCCAAATGAGTACGGTTTTGATGATCGACATCAGCCATTCCATGATTCTATACGGTGAAGATCGTATTACCCCCGCCAAAAAAGTGGCCATGGCCCTCACCGAACTCATCACCACACGATACCCCAAAGACACCATCGACATACTTGTTTTTGGCAACGATGCCTGGCGAATCCCCATCAAAGACATTCCCTATTTAACAGTGGGACCGTTTCATACCAATACGGTGGCCGGACTGCAATTGGCGATGGACATCTTGCGGAGAAAGCGAAACACCAACAAGCAAATCTTCATGATCACCGATGGCAAACCCAGCTGCGTTCGTGAAAAAGATGGCTCCTATTACAAAAACAGCAATGGTTTGGATGCCTACATCACCGAAAAGTGCTACACCCAAGCCGCCCAAGCCCGAAAACTTCACATTCCCATCACTACGTTCATGATCGCCAGAGACCCCTATTTACAACAGTTTGTGGACACCTTTACCGAGGCCAACCAAGGCAAAGCCTTCTACACCGGCTTGCAAGGACTGGGAGAAATGATCTTCCAAGATTACGAATCAAACAGAAAAAAAAGACTGAAATAACATGATAACAAATTTAGGTGAACTCAAATCCTCAGGATACCAAAGTCAGTCTATCAAAGATGAACTTCGCAACAACCTCATTAAATACCTAGAAGCCGGAACCACCGTATTTGAAGGCGTTCATGGCTTTGAAACTTCTGTGATTCCTGAATTGGAAAGAGCCATCCTATCCAGACATAATATCAATTTATTGGGATTGAGGGGACAGGCAAAAACCCGTCTCGCGCGGCTGATGGTTCAACTCCTCGATGAATATATTCCCGTGGTTGCTGGGTCCGAAATCAATGATGACCCCCTCGCCCCGCTATCGCGCTATGCCATTGATTTGATTGCCGAAAAGGGCGACGATACCCCCATCACGTGGCTGCACCGCTCAGACCGATTTTCGGAAAAATTGGCCACCCCAGATGTAACCATCGCCGATCTCATTGGCGATATTGATCCCATCAAAGCCGCCCACCTCAAACTCTCTTATGCTGATGACCGAGTGATTCACTTTGGAATGATTCCCCGGGCCAATCGCTGCATTTTTGTGATCAACGAAATCCCCGATTTACAGGCGCGCAACCAAGTGGCCTTGTTCAACATCCTTCAAGAGGGCGATGTGCAAATCAGGGGCTTCAAAATTCGATTGCCCCTAGATGTTCAGTTTGTGTTCACGGCCAATCCGGAAGATTACACCAACCGCGGCAGCATCGTAACCCCTCTGAAAGACCGCATCGGGTCTCAAATATTGACCCACTACCCAGAAACCATCGCCATTGCCCGAAAAATATCCGCCCAAGAAGCACGCATCAACGCAATGCAATCGAGCCGGGTATATGTGCCCGATTTGGCCTATGATGTGATTGAACAAATTGTTTTTGAAGCACGCAAAAGCGACTATATAGACCAAAAAAGTGGCGTCAGTGCCCGCATGAGCATTTCTATGTTGGAGAACCTCATCAGCACCGCTGAACGTCGCGCACTCATCAACAAAGAGACGAAAACCACACTCCGTGTATCCGATTTCATGGGCACAATCCCAGCCATCACCGGCAAAGTGGAATTGGTCTACGAAGGTGAACAAGAAGGCGCTGCTTTCGTGGCCGAAGAATTGATCGGTGCCGCCATCAAAGAAGCGTTTTCCACCCGATTCCCCAAAATCGAAAAGCTCTCCAAACAATCCGAAATCGGTCCGTATACCAGCATCATGGAAACCATTTTCGCCGAAGGAGGTATTGTTTTGTACGATGAATCGGATTCTGTTGAACACGCAGAAACACTCAACAACATCGAGCCATTGGAATTTTTGTTAAACCGCTATCAGCCCGATTTTCCCCAGACCGACAAACTCTTCCTCAAAGAATTGGTCCTTTGGGCTTTGGTAGAATATCAAAAATTGGGCAAAGAAAGACTGAAAAACGGCTTTCAATTCATCGATTTATTTTAATCCCGCAACTCCCAGAGTCCCACGTTCTCCACGTGATGCGTATGTGGGAACATGTCTACCGGCTGAACCTTCACCAAACGATACGCCACATCCAACAACGCCGCATCGCGGGCCTGGGTCGCTGGATTGCAACTTACGTAAACAATGCGCTTGGGTCTGGCCTCCAGCAATCGCTCAACCACACTCGGATGCATGCCATCGCGCGGTGGATCTGTGATTACCACATCGGGTCTTCCGTGCTCCGCAATGAACTCTGCCGTGAGAATATCCTTCATATCGCCTGCGTAAAATTTGCAGTTCTCCACCCCATTCAACAGCATGTTGTCCTTGGCATCCTTGATCGCCTCTTCCACATACTCAATACCCACAACTTCCCTCGCTTGATCGGCCACAAACAAAGCAATGCTGCCCGTTCCCGTATACAAATCATACACCAACTCATCGCCCGTTAACCCGGCAAAATCCTTGGTGATTTCATACAAATTCTCGGCCTGCAACGTATTCGTCTGAAAGAAGCTCTGCGGCCTCACCTTATACGTTCTGTTGCCCAATCGCTCCGTTAAATAGGGCTTACCCGCAAACAACTGCACCTCCAAATCCTGCAAAGTATCGTTCCGCTTGGGATTGATCACGTATACCAAACACACAATTTTATCAAAAGTATCGGCGATGTACTGCATCAGCCCCGCATTCTCTTCGCGCGCCTCGTGAAACGATACCAAAACCATCCACTCGCCATCGCGGTTGCATCGGAACATGATGTTGCGCATCTGCCCTTCCTGCTTAATTACGTTGAAAAAGTCTATCCCATTCGCTTCGCAATACCCCTTCACCCCGCGCTGAATCAAATTCACATAATCAGGCATCAAATGACACGCCTCAATATCCAACACCTTGTCGAATTTTCCCGGCATATGAAACCCCAACGCCGTTGGAAAAGGCTCCCCCTCGGCAGGCATTACCGTCACCCAACTGCGATCGGCAAACGTCAGTTCCAGCTTGTTGCGATACCCATAAACTTGACCACTACCCAAAATCGGCATCACCTCAAATCCCTCCACCTTGCCAATCCGCTCCATCGCATCCACCACCTGCTGCTGCTTGAATGCCAACTGATCCGCATAGCCCAAATGCTGCCATTTGCAACCGCCACAAGTGCCAAAATACTGACACGTGGGATCAACCCGCAACGACGATTTCTCATGAAACTTGATGATTTTGCCCTCCATGAAGTTCTTTTTCTTCTTCACGATTTGCACATCCACCACATCGCCCGGCGCGGCGTATTTCACAAAAATTACCTGTCCGTCGTGACGGCCAATGCTATGTCCCTCGGCCCCAGCGGATTCAATGGTTAGTTTCTCGAATAATCGAAACTCTTTTACTTTTCTTGTCATAACGTTTTAATGTCGCTTCTTCACCTCCGCCAACAACTTCAAAAACTGATCGGGGGGCAAATAACCTGCCTGTGAAGCCCTCTCATCGTTCTTGGTTGGATGAAACACAAAATAACTGGTGGGATATCCCCCGGGCTGACCGTTGGCCAACCAATACAACAGCTCGTTGCTCTTCAAATTGTATTTGCCAAAGCTGTGAGTCATCTCCACTTCTGGATTGAATTTCACACACACAAAATCTTGGTTCAACGCAGCGATTACTTCGGCATTGGTATAGGTTTCGCGGTCCATGACTTTGCACCAACCACACCAATCGGTATAGGCGTCTACCAATAAAATCTTGTTCTCCGCTTTGGCCTTGTTATAGCCTTCCACGTACTCAAACCACTGTAGTTTGTTCGATACCACTTTTTTCGTCGCAACCGCACTATCGCCCACAGGGGTTTCTGTACTTTGCGATGTTTCTGCACCCACCGCTTGCGCTTCTGCACCCGTTTCCGCGGCACTCACGCCATCAGACGATGCACCACCCTCCGATTTCGCATTGCAACCACTCTGCGCACCGCCAACAATCAGCGATACCATCATCAGCCCTGAGGCAAACAAAATATTTGATATTTTCTTCATGATACTACTTTCGTTTTAAAACTGATATCCAACGACATCACACTGTGGGTGAGCGATCCCAAAGAGATGAAATCAACCCCAGTCTCGGCATAGGACCGCAAATTGCCCAAATGGATACCCCCTGAGGCCTCGGTTTCGCAACGACCAGCGATTTCCTTCACCGCCACAATGCACTGCTCAGGCGTAAAATTATCCAACATCACCCGCTGAACACCGCCCAACGCCATCACTTCCATCACTTCATCCATGTTGCGGGTTTCCACTTCGATGCCCAACGTCAATCCCTTCGATGCCAAATATTCCTTGGTGCGATTCACCGCCGCCGTAATGCCACCGGCCGAATCGTTGTGATTGTCTTTCAACATCACCATATCGTACAATCCAATGCGATGATTCTTCGCGCCCCCCATCGTTACCGCCCACTTTTCCAATGTTCTCAAACCTGGGGTCGTTTTACGGGTATCCAAAATGGTGGTTTTCGTGCCTTCCACCAATCTCACTGCCTGATAGGCTTGGGTGGCCACGCCCGATAATCGCTGCATGAAATTCAACATCAAACGCTCTCCGGCCAACAATGCATGCACCCGGCCTTTCACCGCAGCAAGCTGGGTTCCGGCCAATAAATATGAACCATCGCTGGCCATAGAAACCCACTCAATGTTGGGATCCAGCCTACGCAAAATCACTTCGCCCAGAGCCAACCCGGCCACAACCCCGTCTTGTTTCAACAACAAACGAGATTCACCCATCGTACCCTCCGGAATCGAAGCCATACTGCTGTGATCGCCACTACCGATGTCCTCGGCCAAGCAGCGATCTATCAAATCCAATATCTCTGCGCTCTCGAAATTCATCAATTCACCATCACTGTGGTCACCGCCTGCTGGGTAGCACCGTGAATCAACACCAAATACTGTCCGGCCGACCATCCCTTAACATTCAAATCCATGCCATTGCCGTTGCTCTTGCCTTCGAACACTGTGCGCTCAAAGAAATCCACCACAGTCACTTTTACATCGCTGCCGTTGAAACCAGACAAATCAATGTGCATCACATCCGAACTTGGATTGGGGTATACTTTTGCGTTCACCACAGTGAGCGGTTTTACAGCAATCGTTGGACCGCCACAAGCCGAACCACCTTTGGCGTATTTCATGCTTGAAAAGTCGATAAAACAAGCCCAATCAGGGTAGTCCACGAAGGGGTTACGGTTTTTTTGTACCGAAGCAATGTATTCATGTCGGGCAATTTCCCAACCGTTCGGAGGAAACTGCTTGTGCCAACGCTTCAATACGTTCTGGTCTTGGTTCATCCCCAAAAACTCATTGGCTGTAGGAATGGTGAAGGGAGCACCCGTGCGGTTGTAGGTTGCACAGATATAAAAATTGGAACGACTCAACGCACCCTTCGCAAAATCACGGGGTTCGTAAGCAAATCCACCGCTTGAATCGGTACCAAATTTTCCGCCGTAGAAATTCATGGTCACGGTCTTCAAATTGTTCATGGGATAATTGCTGCGCACGGCGTTGCCTTTGTTTTGGTGCACCAAATACAACAAATACAAATCGCTGTAGTTGGCACTGTCTTGACTGGCCTCACCCATCCAAGAGTAGGGGTAAGAGTGTTCGCGACTCAAATAATTCTGATCGGCCACATCGAAGAAAAACGGCGGGGTAAACACATACGGGAAACCGGTATAGAAACAGTTGATCACCTTTTTGCCATCGGTGGTGTCACGCGCATCGAAATTGGATGCCATGGTTGCGCCGAAGTTGCTGTAATACACTTGGAAGTGTGGACGAACGAGTCCGCGCAATTTGGGCACCAACAGGGTATCCGAAGAGCCCAAAGTACCGTAATAGCTGCCTGGATTGAGGCCGGGCGTGGTATATTCCAAAGTACTCGCCGAGGCGGTGTAGTAATTCACGTAACTGCTGTAACCGTTATACGCAAAGGCTTTCACGTAATATTTTGTGGCACCCCAAATGTTGTCGAAGTTCACATCGGCCAAGGCGCCCGAATGCATGATGCGGGCTCCGTTGAGGTATTCGCCACGCTGGTAACTCACACCGTCTGCGGGTGTGGCGGTAATGGGCGATGTGCTCAACAAAACCAAGTAGGCATCGGCCGAAGAGGCAGTGATACCCAACACCGATTTCCACGCCAAATTGCTCACCAAATTGAGAGCTCCTGGTGCGGCGGTGGGCTCGGTGGCTACGGTTCCACGGATGGCATATACGTTTACGTTGAAGGGCAATTGCTGACTATCATTGCTCAGAATGCCCAAAGTGGCTTTCAATGAGCCTGTGGTTGCTGCCTGATTTACGTCGATGGTGAGGGTGGTTGATTCACCGGCCTTTACGGTTACGGGGAAGGTTTGTGTGCTGGAAAAATCAGCGGCATGGGTACCAGTCTTCTGAAAACCTGTCACCTGTAAATCAGCCACGGTGCTGTTGTTTTTGATGGCCAAATCGAAAGAATTGGCATTGCCCACGCGGATTTCGTTACCACTTTGCAAGGTTTTTCCGCTGTAGTCTACTTTGATTTCGGGTTTCGCACCGCCTTTGCCCGGACGTACTTCGATGTCGTCGATGGCCAAATTATACCCCGATGTTTTTGATGTGAAAATCAAGCGAGCGAAGCGAGCGGTACTACCCACTTGAACCCATTGCTGTTTTGTGCCCATGGGCATGTCGGTATCCACGTATTTCTTCACCGATGTCCAAGTGCTGCCATCCGCGCTCACCTCAACGTCAAAAGTGCCTTTCCAAGCCGTTACGCCCGATGCACCCGTTCCCGAAGCATAAAACCACAGCGTATCTGCATTGCCGGTCCAGTTGATTTTGATCCATTCGCCAGTAACATCCAAACGAATCGCCGCAGGTGTACTCTTCACCAAACTCGCTGAAGTATATACGAACGTGCCCGAAGTACCCTGATTCAAGGTAAAGCCTGTTGGCGCGCCCGCCGGATCGTTGCAATTCCAAAATGCCGGCAAGGTGGCCTGTGAAAATGCCATCCCAATACCCGCAAAGGCCGTAACCGCAAATCCATATAATTTTTTCATGTTCATAATTTCTTTTCGATGTTAATAGGTAATTCTGATTCCCGTAGTAAAGCGCAAGCCCTGTGAAACATACACTTCCAAATTCTTGGGGTTAAACGTATTGATGGGATTGCCATCCACATTTCGGTGCTGACCATCGCTGATATATACGTTGTTCGTTACGTTGTTCACCATGCCATAAATCTGCACCTTCATGCCACCTTTCATCGTCCATTTGTAACCACCTGTCAAGTTCATGTACCAGTAACTCGGTAACGTGAAGGACTCTTGTCCTTTGTAATCACCACGCAACGCCGTAGGATCAAAATCGGCATAATGCTTGGCAAAACGAATGTATTGAGCCGTGAAATAAGCCCCTTTCAAATAGGTCGGCTCCCATCTCATTAACAAAGCCACTTGTCGCTGAGCCGCATCGCCCACGTGAACGCCTGTAGCATCAAAATCAACCTTGGCGATGCTATCGCCCAAGTCGTTCCGAACAATTACCTCCGAGCCCGAATTCCAAATCCAGTCGCCCATGCTCAAACTGCCCTCCAACGTAATGCCATCGCCCGCTTTGAACGATGCCTGAAGCTCCGCACCCATGTGCCTAGCCCCCAATCCGTTGATGTTAAAGCTATAGTTGTTGCCATCCAAATCAGTGAACGTAGACAGGAAATCCACTGGTTTGTTCATCCACAGCGTGTAGTACGCATTCAGATTCAAAGCCAATCGCTTCGATTTATAGCCCGATCCACCTTCCACCGCCATCACCCGCTCGTTGCGAATGTCGCGCACCTGCACATTTCGGTTGTCGAACACGTTGCTAAACCGCGTAGGTCGGTTCAAATAACCCACGTTGCCAAACATATTCAATTTGCGGTTCACGTTGTGGTTAACACCCGTTTTCAATGTGTACCCACGTCGCTGAACCCAATCCGTTTTCTGTCCAAGTTGACTGTCTAAATTCAACTTGAAATAATCAATTCTTTGCAACCACGTATTAGACACACTGGCATTCACAAACGCCGTTGTGCGATTCTTGCTGTACTCCAATTCTCCAAACGTACCCGCCCATCGAACCAAACCATCGTTGTTATAACCGAAAATATCACCCTGGCGATACATATGCTTAGCGTCATATGATGGGTTCTTTTCGGACTGACTAGGGATGAAATAATCGCCGCCCAACAAATTGTATCCCTCTCGGTAATGCCTACCGCGATAGGTGCGCAAATCAATGCCTCCAGTAAAAGACCACAAGTTATTGATCTTGTGCTGGGTGGTGTTCAACAAACCATACCAGTTGTGGTTGTTCACGGCGCGCTGCAAAATTCCAGCAGATTTGTTTTCCGTCAACGAATATTTGGGATCGATAGGCGTGGTAAAATCACTGCCCGATGAGTTTAAAAAATATACACCCTGAAAATCGTACTGTCCATAGTTTTGTGGCAATTGCGGAATCTTCAATGTGCTGTTTGAGCTTACGCCACCGCCGCGGCCGTATGAAGCGTATGCCGTAGTGGTAACCAATGTCTTTTTTGAAACCGACCAGTCATGCTTCACATAAAACTGGGGTTTGTGGAACATGTTCTCTCGTTCGTTTAGGGCGTAACGGCGCGACCAAGTAGTATCAGATTTATCCGCACTCACGGTGGCCTCATTCAAATATCCCCAATGTTGGTTGTATCTATTGCCTTGGTTACTCGACATTCTTGGCAACACCGTATCGATGCCCAATTGCTGAGCCATCGCCCGATCGTACATCGAAAGTCGGGCCCTGAAACTGCGCTGGCCATGACTCTGTGGCGCACCCACACCCACAAAACTCAGGGTATGTGATCCATGCGATTTGGTCTTCCATTGCTTTTCTACCTTGCCGAAATACGAATACATATCGTCGTAGAGGTAGTCTACATAACCAGTACTCTGGCGTTTGGTTACACTCAACAATGCACCCCAACCGCCTTTGAGACGGCCGCTGCAATAATTCATGGAAAACTGTTCGTATTTGCTATCGCCCAATTCCACATTGGCTTCCAAGCGGGCTTGTTGTGAAATTCCTTTTGTGATGATATTCATGGTGCCTCCCACCGCCGGGTTGGCAATGCGCGATGATCCGAGTCCCCGCTGCACTTGGGTCAATGCCGTAACACCCCCCAAACCAAACCAGTTGCTCCAATACACCTGCCCATTTTCCATGTCGTTCACCGGAATACCATCCACCATCACCGCGATGTTGCGCTGGCTGAAACCGCGAATACTAATCCGCGCATCTCCGGCACCTCCACCTTGTGAGGTTGCATAAACCCCTGGCATCTGATTCAACAACAAAGGCAAATCAGAACTACCCAAACGCTCTGCAATGTCTTTTCCCGTAAAATTGGAATAAGCCACCGGCGTTTTGCGGTTCTTGGCGATGCTGGTTGTGATTTGCACGGCTTGCATCGCTGCGCTTTGGTTGTCGAGTTTAAAATTGACGTCCGTAATCAAATTGCGATCGGCCTGCAACAAAATCGTGTCGTTGTCGAAGCCCTCTACCTTAGCCACCAACGCATATTCGCCCATCGGCAGCACCAGGGTGTAACTGCCATCTCTGCCCGAAAGAGCTGATTGGTTGCGGGTAGAAATGGTGGCCCCCTCAAGCAGTTCCCCGCTGATGGCATCCATGACTTTGCCCTTCACCGTGACTTGGGCGGTTGCCATAACCGACAACATCAAACCCAATCCCAACAGGAAGATTTTACGCATTATTTGATCAATTTGGCCGAAGCCTTAGCACCATTCTGTGCGATGAATTCCAAGGTATACACACCGGCTGGAAGATGTGCTACATCCAAGCTGTACTGCGACATATCATCCATACCAACATGATTGAATTTCACTTTAACCAATTGACCAGCAGCGTTCAAACAAACCAATGCCTCCATTTCAAACGGCAAGAAAACCGTAGCGGTGGTAATGGCTGGGTTGGGGTATACTGCCACCTGACTGATCGCCGGTGCCTTCACAGACACACTTGGGCCTTGGGTACACAAACAACGATGGAAACCCAAAGAATCGAACATGTCGCGGGGATTCAATACCCACTCCATTTTTGGATTGAACTCCAATGGATTTTTTGCAACACCGCTCATCACACTGTCTTTGCGAATCAATGTTTTATCGATGGAATACCATGTACCAGTGCCAGTGTAAGGGGGTTTGTCGCTCCATGCAGGGCTTGGGCGCTCACCAATTTTACCGAAGATATCTACAGGCACCCACTTACCGGTGGCGTCGTTGAATTTATCGATCGACATGGCATCATCGCCATTGAAACTCATGCTGTAGCTGGTGTTGTAATCTTTGCTCAAAAACAAATCGGCTTTCAAACGCAAAGGCAACACAACGGGCGTATCCTGTCCTTTTTGGGTGGTATCTCTGCGATCGATAACCAAAACCATCACATCTTTTGGTTGAATGCTGCCGGACAACACATCCGACATTTGGGCCGTCCAAGCGGCTGAACCATTCTGCCAGCGGGTTACACGATAGTTGCTCAGATTGATTGCGCTATTCGTGGGATTATAAATTTCCAACGCTTTGTTGTTGCGAGAACCTTCTACATATTCTGAAATAAAGAGCTCGTTGCACTGCGCTTTTACTTGAAAAGCACACAAAATAGCAACACAAAAAACACCAATGATTTTTTTCATGTTACAAAAATCACAAAAAAACATCCAAATACATCCCTTTTTATCAATTATTTAGCAAGAAATTCACATTGCAAACACCAAATTTGCGCTACCAATGACAGACCACAGACCCAACATCGGGAAACTGACAAAAAGAGGATCCATACAAATGCTCTTTTTAACCGGCATCTTATTGATTTTCAGTGGTTGTTTCACCACAAAATCGGTGAACCAGAACGCAGCTACTTTCACCATTTCAAACAACACCGCCGTCTATGATTCTGTGCCGGATGACTCCCTAACCATCGCTTTAATCAAACCCTATAAAGACACCATGGAAGCGCAGATGTCTGAGTACATTGCCACCATCGACTCGCCGTTTTCCAACGCCTTTTTTGTGGGCAATTTGGGTCGGTTGGCTGCTGATTATATGCTCCTGAGTGCCAACGCCATCAGCATCAAAGAATTCGGAGTGCCCTGTCATTTCGCCATCAGCAACAACGGCGGTTTCCGCACCGGGTTTTACCCCGGCCCAGTGACCATGCAGCAACTTTTCGAGGTCATGCCATTTGAAAATGAATTGGTCTTGGTACAACTGCCCGGCATCTACGTAGATAGCCTGTTCCAATACATCGCCCAGTTACAAGGCACGCCCGCATCGGGTTTTCTTATGTCGTACAGCAAAGGCAACACCCGCAAAGACAACCGCTACCAATCGCTCAAATTGAATGCCCAACCCGTCAATAGCATCCAAGACCTGCTGAATCCTCAGTACACCCAACCGTTGGATACCCGTCGCGATTACCTGATTGCCGTGAATTCCTACATGGTGGTGGGTGGCGATGGCTTCACCATGCTGAAGCATGCCAAGAAAATCCATTACACGGGCACAAACTTGAGAACGGTTTTGGCGCAACAGCTGAAGGCCGAATACGAAGTCAACAAATTCATCGATCCACGCAAACAAATCCGCATCTACCATGAGCCTCAATAGAAAACGCTTTTTACAACAAATGGCCATAATGGCGGCGGGTGCGGCTTTGCCCATGGATGCGATGGCAAAAACCCTGCAATCTGCCTCGAACAGCGGCAACAAAAAATCACAGGACCGCCTAGACTTGCTTTTGTTGCACACCAATGACCTCCACTCCCGCATAGAACCCTTCCCCGCCAACCACCCCATGGCCGGAAAAGGAGGCATCGCCAACCTAGCCACCCTCATCCAACAATACAAAAAACAACACCCCCACGTGCTGTTGTTAGATTGTGGCGATGTGTTCCAAGGCACACCCTATTTCAACCTGTTTGGTGGCGCAGTGGAATATCAGTGGATGCAAAACATGGGCTACCACGCAACCACCATGGGCAATCACGACTTTGACAATGGCATCGAACACTTGGCCAATATGCTGGAGAAAAATCCCGGTGTTGGGATGCTCAATTGCAACTATCAATTGCATAACACCCCGCTCAAAGACCTGGTTCAACCCCACAAAATTATTCAAATCGCCCACAAGAAAATTGGCATCACCGCCGTGGGTATTAGCCCCGAAAATCTCATTCTCGAGCGCATGATCCCTGGTTTGGTATACCAAGACCCCGTGACACAAGTACAAAAAACCGTGGATTACCTGCGAAATGAGGCACACTGCGATGCCGTTTTTGTAATTTCTCATTTGGGGTATTCGTATGACACCAGCAAAATCGATGACCTAAAACTTGCCGCCCAAACCCATGGTATCACTGCGATTGTGGGCGGACATACCCATACCTTTTTGGAAAAAGCCACCGAGGTTACCAATGCCAAAGGACAAACTGTTTTGGTAAATCAAGCCGGTTGGGGTGGATTAATGCTCGGACAACTGCGGTTTAGCATTTAATTTGCACCGTGAGTTTAGCAGAAGAAGAAATCCTCGACGAAGGATTATACGAACACTACGCGTTTACCGCCGATCCAGGGCAAGAGCAAATGCGCATCGACAAGTGGTTGATGCACAAAATTGCCAATGCAAGTCGCTCTAAAATCCAAGCAGGAATCGAATCAGGCGCCGTGGTGGTCAATGACAAACCCACCAAGAGCAATTACAAAGTGAAACCGAACGATCATGTTCGCGTCTTGTTACCAACCGCACCCCGTGATACGGAAGTTTATCCTGAAAACATTCCCATCAACATTGTATACGAAGACGATGATTTGTTGGTGGTGAACAAAGTGGCAGGCATGGTGGTACACCCTGGTCACAATAACTATTCCGGCACGTTGGTGAATGCCTTGGTGTATCATTTTGGACAGCTTCCCACCAAAGACCAATACCACAGACCGGGTCTTGTACATCGCATCGACAAAGACACCTCAGGATTGTTGGTTATAGGAAAAACAGACTACGCTTTGTCTCACCTAGGCAAGCAATTCTACGACCACAGCATTCACCGCAGATATTGGGCATTGGTTTGGGGCGAACCCAAACCCAAGGATGGCACCATTCGCAGTTATTTGAACCGCGATCCATCAGACCGCAGAAGATCGAAGTGCTTTGAAACCGAAGAAGAGGGCAAATTGGCCATCTCTCACTATAAAACCTTGGAAAATTTTTACTTCGCGTCGCTGGTTCAGTGCGAATTAGAAACAGGAAGAACGCACCAAATACGTGCCCACTTTGCAAGCATCAAACACCCGCTGTTTTCCGATGAATTGTATGGAGGTTTGGAAATCCGAAAAGGTTCTGCACTACCCAAATTCAAGCCATTCATTGAAAATTGCTTCACCATTATGCCGCGCCAAGCATTGCACGCCAAAGAATTGGGCTTTATTCACCCAACCACCGGCGAAAAAATGTTCTTCAGCAGCGAATTGCCTGAAGACTTTAGCACAGTATTAAACAAAATTAGAAAGTATACCCAAGCGGCTCCAGCCATGGAAACCGATGATGAATAAGCCTCTGCTTATTCGTACTTCAGCGTAATTTCGGCACTTCTAGGTACTGACTGGCAAGTAAGCACATACCCTTCGGCGATTTCAGCATCGCTCAATCCTTCGCGCTCCAACATGTGCATTTTTCCTGCCGTCACTTTGGCCCTGCATGTGGTACAAACGCCCACGGTGCAACTGTATGGTGGATCAATGCCTTGCTTCATCGCCGCATTCAAAATGGTGGTGTTTTGATCACACGTGATGGTGTGGGTTTTGCCATACACGGTCAATGTTACCTCAGAAACACCATTGAAATCTGTACTTTGTGAAGGCTTTTCATCGGCCACACTCTTGCTTGTGGGTGCCGAAAAATATTCTGTGTTTACGCGATCGCCTGAAATACCCAAATTGCGCAAACCGTCTTTGATCACCTCCATCATCGGGCCCGGTCCGCAAATGAAGTACTGATACTGATCAAATGATCCGCCAATTTTCGATTTCACAATGGATTGCACCTTATCCGCGGTCAACATCCCCTTCAAACCGAAATAGGTCAGAGGCGCTGAGTCATAATTGTGGTGAACTTTGAAACGACCGTTGCTGGCCTTTTCCATATCAGTCAATACCTGTTTAAAAATCACTGAATCCGGATTTCTATTGGCGTATACCAAGGTCACCTTGCTGTTGGGCTCATCCGCCAAAACGGCTTTTGCGATACCCAAAACAGGCGTGATACCACTACCTCCACCAAACAACACATAGTGCGCAGCGCGCGAAGCATCGGGAACCACGGTAAATTTTCCCATGGGGGGCATCACCGATAGCACATCACCTTCCTTGATTTCGGCATTCAAATAATTACTCATCTTACCACCATCGACCTTTTTCACGGTCACGGCGGGCATTGCATCTACACCGGCATAGGTGCATAATGAATATGAACGACGAACTTTCTCTCCAGCCAATTCAACCTCAAAAGTCAAATACTGTCCCGCAGTATACACAAAGGTATCTTTCAGGTTTTCAGGAATTTCGAAGTACAATGTGGTGGCATCCGCGGTTTCACGAACCAATTTCTTCACGGTTAAGGGGAAAAATCCTTCTGTCATATTAGGTGCAAATTTAACGCTGTTGCGTTGAGTAGAACACAATAAATCTGAATTGGTTCAGCATTTCGCCGAAAATCACATCAAACGCTGGTAAGCACGCCACCAACGATCAGGCATTTCATCGGCACATACTTGTTCGTAATCGCGGTAGGAACAGCCAATAAAAAACGTCCGCTTATCATACGGATGCGGTATTTCCATCCACCAACGATTGCTCTTCCGACTCTTGTAAAACACGATTTCATGTCCGGTAGAACTCAATCTATTTCGGTAAATCAAAAAATCGGTCGAATCATGGGTGGGATGATCGTGGTACCGACTGGTAAAACCATCCACAAAATACCAAACCATTTGCGACAGTAAATCCACCGTTGCTTCATCCTGTTCATCAGGTTTTAATCCATAGAAGAAGGCCGACGATAACTGATTTGATATCCCAGCATAACGTGAAATTCTGGCAGCTTCTTCTGCATACAACCCATTGGGCGAACCCAAAATAGTCGATGGTGCATCGCAGCGGCGAATCGAATTCATATCAAACTGCAACATGTGCGCACTGCGCAGAATGGGCTCTGTTTCCTCAATCGCATCCCGAACTTCCCCTAAACGGTGGTTTTCGAAGTACATTTTTTCTAACAATGCCGCCGTGCTCTCCGATATAAAATAGGCTTGCGTGCCCAAGAAATCAATGTTGAATAAATTCGACGGTTTTTCCACCAAAATAGAGCGCAAAGGGGTTCCCTCTTCCATATCAATACCGGGTGCAACCTGAACTATCTCAACGGGTGTATCATGCTGTCGGTAAGCCTTGTAATGTCCATACATAAGTCCTGCGCTACCACCAACTACCACCACATGTATTCCCATCCCCAGCAATTCACCCATGGCCTCGCTCAAAGCAAACTGTCGCTGCGTTTCATCTTCTGTCTCCACCAAATTGCCCAAATCTGCCATGACCAAATCGCCAAATCGCCATTGCAATCGATAAAAGGATTTGCGAAAGGCATCGGCCTCCGGACCATTGCCAATCAAGGCCAGTTTGGTTTTCTTCAATTTCGGGAACGACTTCCCATGTACCAACAGTTTGCCACCAACCGTTTCTTTGCGATCGCGGTGGGGGGCCCAAACCGACTCATCAATGGAAGTAAAAAATGCGTCCAACATGCAATACGAAATTCAAACAAGCTTCCTCATTTGACAAATCAATGAATCCACATGACTACAATAGTGGAATCGCCGGAAGCCGCCGCCTAACGGCGAAGGGCTTTAAGGCACCAAAGAGGTTTCTATCCAATCGTAAGAACCCAAGGCACCCACCGCGTCGTTGCTCCAATTGGAGAACAACAGCACGGGCTCGGCAAAAGGATTGTCTGAGATTTGCAAATCACGCAAGTACCGCTCCTTGTAGCCCTCATCCATCACCCAGAAAGTTCCGACAACCTCTCTCAATGTCAATGGATCTGTGGCGGTACTGCTTCCACCGCCACCAAAGCCACCCATAAAAATGCGGTCATTGAACAAATAGCGCAACGTATCGGCCGTTTTTCCCTCGGCAATGCCTTCGTTGCTAAAAAACAACTCCGTACCATAAAAATCGCCAATTCCATCTTCCAACACCATTTCAAATTTGGGTGCGTAATAAAATCCACTCAAGGTAGTACCCGATTTTAACTCCAAACCCACATTCACCTCTTGCCCACCCCAGTCATTGGTTGCCAATTTACCAATGCGATACTCACCAATTGTCAAATCGTTCTCTTTCAAGGCCGGCGGTACTGTGGTCTTTGACCAATGAACGGTTCCGTCTTTCATGATTACATCCACCCGGTACTCATGACCATTTACAATGGGCAAAGCAAACGCCCTGATTCGATACAACATAATGGAGGAATCAAACGGCAAAACGACTGATTTACTGGCTGTTAAATCTGTGATGGTCACTCTTGCATCACCAATCCGCGGAATTTCACTGGTTTGCTTACCGAAATACGGCATTGTATGGCCCAACTCAACCGTAATGTTTTGATCCTTGGGCGACAAATAACAGGTGATCGCTGTGCGTTTGTTATAGGTTGGCAAATCAACCTCTGCATCTTGATCATAACAACCCGTGTTTGCCACCAGCAGCAACCCCAATATCCAATGGAAAAAATACTTTTTCATGTGCTCAATTAACGAAATTTAAAGGTCCAACTCAAAGAAGGTATCATGGGAAACAATGTGGCCTTTTTCAAGGTCCTAACGGTTCCCGCATCGTTCAGTTGTCCGTAGTAAAAGAACGGATTGAAACGATTGTACGCATTATAAAAACTCAATTCCCAGGTTTGAATGCCTCGTGTTTTTTCCTTTTTAAACTGCAAACCCACATCCAAACGGTGATATGCCTCCATTCTGAAGCTGTTGCGCTTGCCATAGTCAATCAACTCATTGTTGAAAAACCCGCTTGCTGCATCCCAAACTTCGGGAAAAGAGCCCATGTAATGCCCAGAACCGCGCAGATACCCTTGGGGCATCGTGATCGCATTGCCCGTGCCATAAACCCAGGTAGCCGAAGCCGTAAACAACTTATTCAATCGGTAAATACACACAATAGAAGCATCGTGTCTGCGATCGTATTTTGCATAGTACTTTATTCCTTGATTCACTTCATCAAATTGCAATTGCGTCCAACTCAACGTGTACCCAATCCAACCACTCAATTTACCCACTTGTTTCTGTAAAAACACCTCAGCGCCATAGCTCCAACCCAATCCGCTGGTAACCTGACTCTCCCACGCCTTGTCGTTTGTGGGTACACCTGGATTAAAGAAATCATCGCCCAGTAGAAAGGATGCCCCCTCTTTGTAGGTGATTACGTTGGTCATGGTCTTGTAATAACCCTCAACACTCAACGAATAGCCCTTGTTAAAATCCTTGGCGATACCGGCGGCCAACTGTTGACTCTGCATGGGTTTCACATTCGCCGTTGCTGGCACCCACAAATCTGTTGGTAGGCCAATCCCCGTGCTACTCAACAAATGGATGTACTGATTCATCAACGCATAGCTGCCCTTCAATGCCAAATCCTTTCGAATGTTATAGGCCAAACTCATCCTTGGCTCAGGATTGATTAGCTGCTTGCCATCCACCACATAATGACTCACCCGCATCCCAGGATAAAAATTCCAAGCCCCTTCCCGCCACTGATCCTCCACGTATACCCCACTCTCATAGGTATTGATCACCTTAATTTTGCGGTTGAAATTGAAATTTGATCCCACTTTCAATACGATGGCGCTGGGACTAAACTGATGGTTAATGGTTGAAAAACCCGCCCTTACCATGTGCTTCGGATTGGGGCGATAATCCACGTCGTATTTCACACCATAATCGTTGATGGTACTGGAATAGCCCAACTCGAACTGACTGGTGTCGTTTTCCTTTTGCAAAATATTAATGCTCAAATCGTAATGACTATAAATCAAAGCGGCATTCGCAAATGTGCGCGGATTAAATTGATGGTTCCAACGACCCGTCAAGGTGCTATTTCCCCAGCCAAAATTGGTCTTGAACTGCGATTGATTCTGTTTGTCGTTGAGGTAAAATTTGTCGCGCCCAAAATAGCCCGACACATACAATTTGTCTTTGTTCGATAAAATGTAATTGGCCTTGGCGTTCATGTCATAGAAGTAATATCCAGCATTGGCCCCATCAGTACTCGCCATAATCAAAGGTTGCACCAAGGCATCCAAGTACGTACGTCTTCCAGATACCATGAAAGAGCTTTTGCCTTTGACAATCGGACCTTCGAAAACCGCCCTAGAACTTATCACGCCGATACCCACCTCACCAGCAAACTTCTTATAGTTACCCTCTTTCATGTTCATGTCGATCACACTCGATAACCGTCCGCCATACCGCGATGGAAAACCACCCTTTACCAATTCCACACTCCGCAAGGCATCGCCGTTGAACAGCGAAAAGAACCCAAACAAATGACTCGCATTGTATACTATGGCCTCATCCAACACAATCAAATTCTGGTCTGGACCCCCACCGCGAACATAGATGCCCGACTGTCCTTCACCGCCTTTTTGTACCCCTGGCATCAACTGAATCACCTTCATGACATCTTTTTCACCCAACAACGCCGGAATGTCTTTGATCTGCTGCACGGGAATATCTATTCTACTCATGTCTGCTCGATCCGCTATCGTGGTCTTTTTCGCACGAATTTCCACGGCACCCATCGATTCTACCGCTTGCCTAGCCGACAATTCAATGTTTACTGCCGTATCCGACTTGGCCGACCAATACAAACTATCGGTATCAAATCCCGGGAACCGGAAATACACCCACTGTGACTGTCCTTTGGCCAAGGTAATTGAAAAGAATCCATAGCTGTTCGATAAAGTTCGCGTATTGCTCGGCGCCGCAGCAACCACCACATTACCCAACATTTCACCGCTGCTCTTCTCCCGAAGATAACCGCTAATACTTGCTTTTTGAGATGGGGTTTGCGCTTGAACCGCAGTGGTAATCAAACCAATCAACAAACACCCGATTCTACACAAATGATCTAGTAATCGACAATTCATAAAGGTACAAATTTACGAATGTGTAATAGGAATATCACCGAACTACCCTCGCCGTTCGACGAATTAACCGGTTAAACGGCCACCGGTGCCTTGATTCCAGGGTGGGGATCGTATCCCTCCAACGTAAAATCTTCAAATTTGAAATCGAACAAATCCTTCACGTCAGGGTTCAATTTCATGGTTGGATAGGGCCTGGGCTCCCGCGACAACTGCAACTGAACCTGATCCATGTGGTTGCTATAAATATGCGCATCGCCAAACGTATGTACAAAATCACCCGGTTGCAATCCACATACTTGCGCCATCATCAAAGTCAATAAAGCATAACTCGCGATGTTGAATGGCACACCCAAGAACAAATCTGCACTGCGCTGGTACAACTGACAGCTCAATTTTCCGTTGGCCACATAAAACTGAAACATGGTATGGCAAGGCATCAATGCCATCTGCTTGATTTCGCCCACATTCCAGGCATTCACCAAAATCCGACGGCTATCAGGGCTGTTTTTAATGAGCGATAAGGCCTCAGCAATTTGGTCGATGACACTGCCGTCTTTGGCCTCCCATGAACGCCATTGCTTGCCATATACCGGACCCAAATTACCGTCTGCATCGGCCCACTCATCCCAAATGCTCACGCCATTCTCTTTGAGGTAAGCGGTATTGGTTTCCCCTCTCAAAAACCACAACAATTCGTAAACGATACTCTTCAAATGCACTTTTTTGGTGGTGATTAACGGAAACCCTTGCTGCAAATCAAAGCGCAGCTGTCCGCCAAAAACACTCACTGTACCCGTTCCGGTACGATCCGATTTGTGGTCGCCGTGGGCCAGTACATGCCGCAAAAAATCTTCGTATACAAATGCTGAACTCATGGGTAGATAAGGGGTTGCACAAATTTAACCGATTCAACCCGTTATGTTCAAGGCCGCGACGAATATTCTCCAAAAACATTTCAACAACCCACCCAAAACGCATCGCCCAATTGCCTTACAAGCGTTAAAATGACACTTATTGTTCCGTTTGGTGTCCAATATCCCCGAAAAACTCTACAAGAATTGATAAAATCAGCGGGCAAAATACCTTGTAGAAACAAAAAACGCGTAAGTTTGCAAGTCAATACGATTATGGCAGAAGTTGTTAGATTACCCAAGATGAGCGACACCATGACAGAAGGTGTCATCGTTAAGTGGAACTACAAAGTAGGTGATTCCGTGAAAAGCGGAGACATATTGGCTGAGGTGGAAACCGACAAAGCCACGATGGACATGGAGGTATACGCCAAAGGCACAATCCTTCACTTGGCTTTGAACGAGGGCGATGCTGCACCCGTGGATAGCATCATTGCCGTTGTGGGAAACCCCGGTGAAGATTTTCAATCCCTTTTGGGTTCAGCACCTGCAGCACCCGCTCCAGCAGCGGTATCTGCACCCGTTGAGGCGTCAGCACCCTCCCCAGTAGTAGCCGCATCGGCGCCCGTTGTAGCACCCGTTGCGCCGGAACCAGTGTCTGCCAACAGCAACGACGAACGTTTGAAAGCCAGTCCACTCGCCAAGAAATTGGCTGAAGAGAAAGGCATCGATATCCATCAAATACAAGGAAGTGGTGAAAATGGTAGAATTGTCAAAAAAGACATCGAAACCTTCACCCCATCAGCAACTGCAAAAACTGCAACCGTTCCGGTAGCTGCATCGGGCACAGAAAGCTTCCACGAAGTAAATGTATCGCAAATGCGCAAAACCATCGCTGCACGCCTTGGTGAAAGCAAATTCTCTGCACCACACTTCTACCTTACGTTAGAAATCAACATGGACAAAGCCACACAAGCCCGCGAGCAAATGAATACCGTGAGCGATGTGAAGATTTCCATGAACGATTTAGTGATCAAAGCGGCAGCCGCCGCGTTGCGCAAAAATCCAAATATCAACTCAAGCTGGCTGGGCACCAAAATCCGTTACAACCACCACATCCACATCGGGGTGGCCATGGCTGTAGAAGATGGATTGTTGGTTCCCGTAGTTCGCTTTGCCGATAACAAGTCGTTGAGCCAAATCAGCAGCGAAGTGAAAGAATACGGCAAGAAAGCCAAAGAGAAGAAACTACAACCCCAAGATTGGGCAGGCAACACATTCACTATTAGCAACTTGGGCATGTTTGGCATCGACGAATTCACCGCCATCATCAACCCCCCTGATGCCTGTATCTTGGCAGTAGGCACCGTAAAAGACACCGTGGGTGTTGTCAACGGTGAAATCAAACCGGTGAAAACCATGAAGGTAACCCTGAGCTGTGACCACCGCGTTGTGGATGGTGCCATGGGAGCCCAGTTCCTCAAAACACTCAAAGAATTCTTAGAAGAGCCCTACCGATTGTTGGTATAACAAAATCAAAGGGCTGCAATCGCAGCCCTTTTTTATGCGATGAAAATTAAATTTAACCACATACAAGACCTCTCCGACGCACGGTACGCCGCTGCTGCTATGTCGGAATGGATCGGCTTCCGCGTCGGCGAAATACCCCTAGCCAGCGTACAAGAAATTATTGGCTGGTGCGCTGGACCCAAACTCACCTTGGAACTCTACAGCACAGACCTCAAAGAAACCGCCATCAGCTGGTGCGATATCCTTCCAGTAGAAGCCATTGAGTGCAAAGCAGAGGATTTGGCATTTTGGCAAGAGGCCCTGCCAAACCCAAGATATGAATGGATTACCACAGATGGCCAAAACGCCACCGTGCATAGCCTACCCCCCATAACCATCACCCGCGTTGATCCAAAAATCACATCGCCCCAATCCATCAAAGACCTACAAGCCGAAGCCATCTCCTTGAATTGTGAAAAAGAAACTGTGGTGGGCATGAAAAATTACGACCTTTGGAATGATCTCCTTGAAACCCTAGATATTTGGTAACCATGAAATATACCTTCCCTTTAGCCTTGATTGGCTGCATCGCCCTCGGCTTTGCCGCTTGCTCCAACAACCCAGAAGGAGCCTTTAACGAATCTGAAAAACACACGCAAGACTCCCTGGATTCCTTGAGCAACGAAGCCATGTTCCAAGATCTCTACCAAGATTCAACCACCAGTGATTCCGCGGCTGCCAAACAGGGAGATGTAACCACTGAAACCCTGCCCGCTACACCGCCAGACAACACCCCTTTGCAACCCCAACATCGATGAGAATTGCTGTCGTTGGCGCCACCGGATTGGTGGGCACAAAAATGCTTGAGGTGCTTGCAGAACGCAATTTCCCCATCACCGAATTGCTCCCCACCGCCTCGGAAAGAAGCGTGGGCAAAATCATCCAATTTCAAGGCAAAGAATACCCCATTATTTCACTGCAACAAGCCGTTGACGCCAAACCCCATATCGCTATTTTTAGTGCCGGTGGAAGCGTAAGCACAGAATGGGCACCCAAATTTGCAGCGAACAATACCTTCGTCATCGATAATTCCAGTGCTTGGCGCATGGACCTCTCCGTGCCCCTTGTTGTGCCTGAAGTCAACCCAGAGGCCATTCAACCCCACCACAGAATCATCGCCAACCCCAACTGCTCTACCATCCAAATGGTGGTAGCACTCAAACCCCTACACAACGCCTATCAACTGCAACGCGTAGTGGTGAGCACCTACCAAAGTGTTACCGGAACCGGCCAAAAAGGGGTTACCCAATTGCTCAATGAACGCGCCAACGTCAACGGCGATACCGTGTACCCCCATCCCATTGATTTCAATGCCCTGCCACACATCGATGTGTTCATGGACAATGGCTACACCAAAGAAGAATGGAAAATGATGGTGGAAACACGCAAAATTATGGACATTCCCCAACTCAATATCACCGCCACTACCGTGCGTATTCCAGCCATGGGCGGTCATTCGGAGAGTGTCAATGCATCCTTTGCGCATCCCTTCGATTTGGAAGAAGTGAAAGTCCAATTGAGCCAAGCACCCGGCGTTACATTGCAAGACAATCCCGCTAAAAACCTCTATCCTATGCCCATTACTTGTCAGGACAAAGACGATGTATTCGTGGGTAGAATCCGTCGCGACGATAGTGCTCCCAACACCCTCAACATGTGGGTAGTTTCAGACAATTTGAGAAAAGGGGCTGCCACCAATGCCGTTCAAATTGCCGAATTGTTGCTACAGAAAGACTGGGCGCTGGAACAATTTGCCCATTGAGTTGTTATTTCTTTCATGCTGGCCAACGACACCCACGATACCACTGACGAATCTACGCAAGACAACAGGCCGCTGGTGTTGAAAGACGCCCTATTTCAAGGCGAAGCGCACAGTTCGCCCTATGCACTCAGTGTTAGTTCGCCCAAAATCGAACCCATCGACAAGCGAATGCTGGTGGCCAATGCCCACGAAAGCATGCAGCACCAAGCCGAACAGCAAATTTCTATGCTGAAAAAACAGGCCGAACTGCTGATGAAACAAGCCAAAGGCATCGAAGAACGTCTGGCCCTTTCGCACGCCATCTACAAAGCAGATATCAATTTTGAGCCCGTCATTCACGGCATATATCACGTATACCAAAAAGATGATGGCACCCAAGTGCTCAGCATGGTTGCTCCCTATGAATGGGGTAAAAATGCGCCTTATACCTTTTTGAATACTGTGCGATTGTTGGCCGATCGTACCTGGGAAATTCTTGCCTAAGTCCCAACAGTTAGCAACTACCCAACGCTAACCCTGCTGCTCAGAACGCCACTGATCAACTGCCTTGCGCACCGATCCGGCCGATAACAAACGCGACTTGGCTTCTGCTTCTGACAAACCCGTTTCGTCCATCACCATGGTTGTTCCGCGTGCGATCAACTTATGGTTGGTTAACTGCATGTCGATCATTTTATTATCCTTCACATGCCCCAATCGGATCATCACACTCGTGGTAATCATATTCAATACCATTTTGGTGGCCGTGCCCGCCTTCATTCGCGTGCTGCCAGTCACAAATTCCGGACCCGTTTCTACCTCCACACACACATCACACACTGCCCGCATTTGGCTCTCCTTGTTGCATACAACACCTCCCGTGGCGATGCCGCGCTCCCTGCACGCCCGCAATGCCCCAATCACATAAGGTGTTCTGCCCGATGCCGCAATGCCAATTACCACATCCTTGTCATTCACACCAAATTCCTCCAAGTCTAAAATGCCCTGGTCCCAATCGTCCTCAGCAAATTCCACGGCTTTGCGGATGGCCCCATCGCCTCCGGCGATGATCCCGATCACTTTATCAAACGGAACTCCATAGGTAGGCGGACATTCACTGGCATCCACAATCCCCAACCGCCCGCTGGTTCCCGCACCCATGTAAAACAGTCTACCGCCGGCTTGCAAACGCGAAAAAACCAATTCACACAACGCCGCGATGTGGCTCGCTTCGCTCGCCACCCGTGCATGCAACAAAGCATCCTCCTGGTTGATGCCCTGCACCAACGACAAAAAATCCAACGCCTCTAAATTCCGGTGATGTGAACTCGATTCAGTCTGCATTACGCAAAAGTATCCTTTTGGTAGCGACTCCCCAAAAACAACAGCCACTCATTGTAAACCGCCTCGGGCATTACCCGCGGAAACTTCGCCTGTCCGCCCAACTTACCCCGATGATCCATGAAATCCAAAAAATCCGACTCCGGCAACCAAAACAATTCCATCCGCTTCAATACGTGCTTGCGCTCCGTGGCATAGTCATCGTTCAGTTCCACCAACGCCTCATCCAATATGCGCTGCGCCTCAACAGCATCCGGTTTCTCCACGCCCGCTGGATAAGCCAAAAACCACCGATGACCCATCTCCCCCTGCTCGTGCTTCAAGCCCCTCACCGTAAATTCGGGTATCGGAAAACCCAACGACTGGCCCAACGACTTGGTGGCGCGATTCATGTTCTCCACCGACAAATGTTCACCACACAAACTCAAATATTGCTTGGTTCTACCCGTGATCTTGATCTCACAAGCATCCACATCCGTAAATTGAATCACATCGCCAATCAAATATCGCCATGCTCCGGCACAGGTCGTAATCAATATGGCATAACTCACCCCGGCCTGCACTTGGTCAATGTCTAACGCCTCAGCACCCGGCAAAATATCGCCCGACTCACTGAAGTTTTGCCCATTAAATGGCACAAACTCAAAGTACATTTTGTTCCGGAATACCAATCCCATCCCCTCACTGCTCAACTTGGTCTGGTTGGCAATAAAGCCCTCACTGGCCAAATAGGTTTCAAAATAATAAATGGGCCTACCCAACATCGCATCAATCTGATCCTTGTAAGGCGTGAGCGATACAGCACCCCAAGTATACACACTCAAATGGGGCCAGATCTCATGAATGTGTTTCAAATTATAACGCTCAATGATGCGCTCAAACAACATCTTCACCCACGCAGGCCCGCCAGCCACCATCGCCACATCCCAATTCGGGGCCTCACTGACCATAATTTCCAACTTCTGATGCCAGTCTTTTTCACGTTTGATCTCCTCCGTAGGCTTGGCAAAACGCTCGATCCAATAAGGCAAATTCAAGGTGGTAATGCCACTCAAATCACCCGAATATTTCTGTCCGTCAAAACTCAAATCGGTACTACCACCAATCATCAAATAATCTTTGGTGAAAAAATCCTTGGGTACATCGGTCTTTGCGATGGCAAACAACTGTCTCCGACTTGCTCTGGCAATCGATTTCAACTGGTCCTGCGTTACCGGGATATACTTACTGGCCCCTTGTGTGGTGCCCGAACTCAAGGCGAAATATTTAGTACTCCCAGGCCAGGTTACATTGTCTTCCCCACTGTATTCTCTCTGCCACCAGTCGTGCATGCCCTCGTAATCGGTGATGGGTACATTTTTCTTGAATTGGGCGATGGTATCTTCGGCAATCAACAACGATTCAAACTGATGCAATTTGCCAAAAGAAGTATCCCTCGCTTGGAACAACATTTTCTTTAATGTCCTATCCTGCCATTTTTTAGCCCGTGCCCGTTTTAAAATCAACACATCGGTCACGTTCTTCGCTCGCTCAAATAGGGGAACTAAAAAACTTTTGGGTGATGCCATATGCTTATTTTCTTGCCCCAATGTTACAAAAATTACGCCACGCTTACGCCACGAACAAATAATTGTTGACCTTTGTATGCAGAATGGCAGACGGATTAATGCATGAAATCAGGGATAAATGGCTACAAGTGGTGGCCTTTGTGGAAGAGAATTTTGAGAAAAAGCCCGACCTCAATGCCATTTTATTCCTCATTGGTGTTCGAGAATTGGGGGAGTTGCGCGACAAACCCTTTTCAAAAGAGGAAAAAGTGCACTTGATGCACATCGCCACCTGCAAAATTTTGAGCTTCAGTGGATATTATGAGCATGTAGGATTCGATATCAATGGTTGGCCCGCTTGGGAAAACAAAACCCCGCTGCCCAATCTGGGATACCTCGAACAAGAGAGTCTCATGCGACAGCACATTGTTGAGTATTTTGAAAGTGAAGAAATCATCCAATTCCAATAATCAAACGCAATTCGTAATATTGAAACTATGTTGAAAAAGACATTGAAGTTCCTCCCCGTCGCGATGATCATGGCGGGAGCCCTGGCGCCCAACACTGCTTGCAATTCTAACAGCAAAAGCACACAGTCCGATTCAGCCACCGCGGCAGTACCCACGAACGGCGGTGAGGATTACAGCGATAGTACAGCGCCTGAAAACTGGACGCGTGTTTCCATCAAAACAACGGTGGGTGATATGGTTTTGGCCCTTAACCCCGAACAGAAACAACACAGCGAAAACTTTATCAAACTCGTCAACCAAGGATTCTATAATGGCGTTTTGTTCCACCGTGTGATCAAAGATTTCATGGTTCAAACGGGCGACCCAAAATCAAAAGGTGCCGCGCCAACAGCTCAGCTCGGCGATGGCGGCCCAGGCTACACCGTACCCAACGAAATCAAAAGCGAATACAAGCACTTTAGAGGCGCGCTCTCCGCTGCCCGTCAGAGCGACGAGATGAACCCCATGAAAAACAGCTCCGGCTCACAGTTTTTCATCGTCACCGGAACCAAAGTTGCAGAAGCACAATTCAAACAAGCCCTGGAAACGATCGCCTTCGACATCTTCAGAACAGATCCAGCCAATGCAGAAACTGTGCGCAATGGTCAGATAATGAGTCAGAGCGGAAACATGGCTGGCTTGCGGGCCATCGAACTCCAAGTGCAAGAGAGAATGAAACCCATTATCGATAAGTTGTACGCTGAAATTCCCGAAATCGATAAAAAACGCTATGCCAACTGGGGCGGTGCACCCAACTTGGATAACAACTACACCGTTTTCGGAAAATTGGTTTCCGGCTACCACGTCCTTTCTGCCATCGAATCACAACCCACAAACATGCAGGATCGACCAACCAGAGACATAAGCATCATTGAAGCCAAGGTCCTGAAATAATTTGGATATTGAGGGAATATTTCGTATATTTGCAAAACTTTTCCAATTAACCTTAGGAAGGGGACAAGCCAAAAGCAGTCCCCTTTTTTGTTGACTATGGCAAACGTAATACAGAAACTCACCGCCCTCGTTGAACAGGAAGCACCCGCTTTCGGATTGTTCTTGGTTGCCCAAACAATGGGCCCTGCCAAGTTATTTCAGTTCTACGTAGACAGTGAAGAGCCCCTATCGATGAAAACCCTGTCTGATTTTACCCGTCACATTTCTGAAAAGATCGACGAAGAAGATTCAGACTTGAGCGAAGAGGCCTTCACCTTTGAGATTTCATCGCCCGGCGCAGAACGACCGCTGACCAACAGAAAACAGTACACCAAACATGTGGGTAGGTCGTTTGAGTTCCAACTTGCCGAAAAACTATTGAGTGGCAAATTACTGGAAATCAAGGAAGGCGATGTATTTGTAATTACCGAAACCGTCAAGGAAAAAGGAAAAAAAGCCATAGAGGTAACCCATGAAGTTCCCTTTTCACTCATTCAATCTGCAACCATCATAATCAGCTTCAAATAATATGAAAGTCAAGGCAAAAGATCTCGGCATCAACCTTGTGGAGAGTTTCTCCGAATTTAAGGAGTTCAAGAACATCGACCGCGCTACAATGATGCGCGTACTTGAAGACGTTTTCCGGAACATTCTGAAAAAGAAATACGGAAACGATGCCAACTTCGACATCATCATCAACACCGAAACCGGTGACATCGAAATGTACCACCTGCGCCTCATCGTTGAGGAAGGTGAAGTGGAAGACCCCAACTTGCAAATCGCGCTGGCAGAGGCCCAAACCTTGGAGCCCGATTACGCAGTAGGTGAAGATTGTATCCAACAGGTATTCCTCGATGATTTCGGTCGCCGCAGCATCTTAAACGCCCGTCAAGCCCTCATGAGTCGCATCATCGAGTTGGAAAAAGACGAGTTGTTCAAGAAGTACAAAGACAAGCGTGGTGAAATCATCACCGGCGAAGTTTACAACGTATGGAAACGTGAAATTATGGTTCTGGATGACGACGGCAACGAGTTGTCGCTTCCCAAAGAACACATGATTCCACGCGATATGTACAAAAAAGGCGATACGCTTCGCGCTGTAATTCACGAAGTAGAGATGGACAAAGGATCTCCAAAGATTGTATTGTCACGCACTTCTCCTGAGTTCTTGGAGCGATTGTTTGAATTGGAAGTTCCTGAAATCTTGGATGGTTTGATCACCATCAAAAAGGTTGTTCGCGAACCTGGTGAGCGCGCCAAAGTGGCTGTAGAAAGCTACGATGACCGCATCGATCCAGTGGGAGCTTGCGTAGGCGTAAAGGGTGCACGTATCCACGGCATAGTTCGTGAATTGCGCAACGAAAACATCGACGTGATCAACTACACCACCAACACCAACCTATACATCCAACGTTCATTGCAACCCGCGGCCATTTCACGCATCGAGTTGAACGACGATAAAAAGACGGCTGATGTATTCTTGGATGCAGACCAAGTTTCTTTGGCGATTGGCAAAGGCGGACACAACATCAAATTGGCAGGCAAATTAACAGGCTACCAAATTGAGGTGTACAGAATGGCCGTTACCACCAATGACGAGGACGATGTGGATTTGGACGAATTCTTGGACGAAATCGATACTTGGATCATCGAAGAATTCAAGAAAATTGGTTTGGATTCAGCCAAATCTGTCATCAATACCCCAGTAGAGGATTTGATGCGCAGAACCGAGTTGGAAGAAGAAACCATTATTGAAGTTCAGAAGATTCTGAGAATAGAATTCGAAGATTAACATAGCAAACAAAGCCCCACAGACCCCAAGGATGTGGGGCTTTGATTCAAACCGCCCCCGTTCACCCCGATGAATTGGAGCAAACCTTGGGATTTATTGACAATAGAACTAATTTTGAAAGAAAATATGGCGGAATACCGTTTAGCAAAAGTAGCCACCGAGTTGAATCGAAGCTTCCAAGTACTTGCCGATGTGCTCAATCAGCGAGGCTTCGATGTAATGCCCAAACCCACTACGAAAATTACCGAAGACATGTATCAAGCATTGCTTCGTGAATTTTCCGCGGATAAGGCCGCAAAAGACGAGGCGAAGCTGTTGAAAACCAACCGCGATAACAAGTCTACACCGCCACCTGTAGCAGCACCTGTAGCCAAAACTACCACACCTGCACCACAACCCGTGGTTCAGCCGGAAGCAAAAGCACCAGAACCTGTAACCGAAAAGGTGGTCACACGCTCAGAAGAAGTTCAAGGGCCTAAAGTTTTGGGTAAAATCGACATCGGCGGTAAAAAGCCGAAAGTAGAAGCCCCCAAAGTAGAAACTGCACCTGTTGTTGAAGCTGCACCTGCTATTGAGGCTGTACCTGTGGTTGAAGCTACCCCTGTAGTTGAAACAATGACAGTAGCTGCACCCGCTGTTGAACCTGATGCACAATCCGCAGCACCTGTGGCAGAAGCCCCCGCTGCGCCGGAAGAACCGGTAAAAACCGCAAAAAAAGAAAAAACTTCCTCGGCCAAACCCGAAGAAGAGGATATCGAAAAAATCGATACCAAATTTGAAATGCTTTCAGGTCCGAAAGTCCTGGGAAAAATAAACCTGCCAACCCTAGCACCTACCGGTGTGAAATCGCTGGCCGGTGAAGCACGCGACGATCTACGTGAAAAACGCAAACGCAAACGCAAAGCCGCAGGCACCGAAAAAGTGGCTGTACAAGAGCGTGTAAAACAAGATCAAAATGCCACTGCGGCCAATACCGACAATCGTACAGCACCCAAAGCTGAGATCACGAAAGAAGCGGTACAGCAAAAAGTGAGAAATACCATGGGTCAAATGGGCAACGCCGGTAAGACTCGTGGAATGAAGCAGAAAATCAAGCAAAAGAACAAGGAAAACCGCGCCAACGACCGCAGAGAAACTACCCTGCGCAAAGAAAAGGAAAGCAAAATCCTTAAGGTGACCGAGTTCCTTACCGCCAACGAATTGGCAACCATGATGGGTACCAGCGTTACGCAGGTTATCTCTTCATGTTTCATGTTGGGCTTGATCGTTTCTATTAACCAACGTTTGGATGCTGAAACCATTCAAATTGTATCTGATAACTTCGGTTTCGAAGTAGAATTTGTGGATGCAGAATCACAAATTGAAGCCGCCGATAACGAAATGGACGATGAAGCAGACTTGCTCCCTCGCGCACCAATCGTTACGGTAATGGGACACGTTGACCACGGTAAAACTTCATTGCTCGATTACGTGCGTAAAGCCAATGTAATTGCAGGGGAAGCCGGTGGTATTACCCAGCACATCGGGGCCTATGAGGTAACCTTGGTGGATGGTAAGAAAATCACGTTCTTGGATACTCCCGGACACGAAGCGTTTACCGCGATGCGTGCAAGGGGTGCCAAAGTAACGGATTTGGCCATCATCGTGATTGCAGCAGACGACTCCGTTATGCCACAAACCCGTGAAGCCATCGCCCACGCGCAAGCAGCAGGGGTACCCATGGTTTTCGCATTCAACAAAATTGACAAAGAAGGCGCCAACGCCGATAAAATACGCGAACAACTTTCCGCCATGAACATCTTGGTAGAAGATTGGGGCGGTAAATTCCAGTGCCAAGAAATCTCAGCAAAAAAAGGTCTCAACGTAGACAAATTGCTGGAAAAAGTACTTTTGGAAGCGGAAATGATGGACCTCAAAGCCAATCCTAACCGTAGAGCCAAAGGAACCGTGATCGAAGCCACCCAAGAAAAAGGTCGTGGTATCGTTTGTAGTATGTTGGTTCAAACCGGAACGTTGCGCATTGGAGATCACGTAGTTGTTGGACCTTATTACGCCAAAGTACGTGCGTTGTATAACGAACGCGGTGGTAAAATTGATCATGCACCCCCAAGTACCCCAGTGAAGATGCTCGGATTCTCCGATGCCCCTACCGCTGGTGATGCCTATGTGGTGTTTGAAGATGAAAGCGAAGCAAAAGCCCTTGCCAACAAACGTCTACAATTGGTGCGCGAACAAGGTATTCGTACCAAGCGTCACATCACATTGGATGAAATCGGACGTCGTTTGGCCGTTGGAAACTTCAAAGAATTGAAATTGATCGTAAAAGGTGATGTGGATGGTTCCGTTGAAGCTTTGGCGGATTCATTGTTGAAATTGACCACTGAAGAAATCGCGGTGAACGTAATTCACAGCGGTGTGGGTCAAATCACAGAGAGCGATGTATTGTTGGCTTCAGCCTCTGACGCAATCATCGTTGGTTTCCAAGTTCGTCCTTCAGCAAAAGCAAAACAAATCGCCGAAAACGAAGAAATCGATATCCGAACCTATTCCGTAATTTATCAAGCCATCGACGAAATCAAGCAAGCCATGGAAGGCATGTTGAGCCCCGATGTGGTTGAAAAAATTATTGGTAACGTGGAAATCCGTGAGGTATTCAAAATATCTAAAGTGGGTACCATCGCTGGGTGTTACGTTACATCGGGTGTGATCGAACGCAAAGCAAAATTGCGCGTAATCAGAGATGGCGTTGTCATCCATACCGGTGAATTGAATTCGCTCAAACGTTTCAAAGACGATGTGAAAGAAGTTGCCAAAGGATACGAATGTGGTTTGCAAGTAGAACGTTTCAACGATATCGAAGTAGGAGATTACCTCGAAATCTTCAAAACTGAAGAAGTAAAACGCAAACTGTAATTTTTGGTACAGACTTTGCTTTATACACAAAAAATTAACACGATGAAAAAAACATTGACTCTTTTGGCCGCCATTTTGGCTTTTGTGACCACCAGCTTCGCACAAACAGAAGATGGTATCAAATGGGAAAAGAAATCACACGACTTTGGTTCTATTAAAATGGGTCCCAAGGCCGAAGTAACCTTCCGATTCACCAACACAACCAAAGCGCCTTTGGTAATTACAGCCGCCAACCCTTCTTGTGGTTGCACCGCTTCTGATTACACAAAAACCCCCATCATGCCAGGCAAAGTAGGTGAAGTAACCGCTAGTTATGGTACGGATGGTCGTCCAGGATTCTTCCAAAAGTCAATCAAAGTAAGTTTCGATAACGGCACCTCTACTGACCTAATTATCAGTGGTACCGTAAACTCAGAAACAGCACCTGCTCCAAAGAATAACGAATTGAAGTAATGAGACTGATTGTTGCTTGCACCCTGTTTATTGTTGCCCTTGCAGGCAATCAGGCCATTGCGCAAGTGGTAACCAGTCCCAATGCCGTTACCACCAAAAGCAGCAATGCCAGCATCAAATTTGAAAATACTTCACACAGTTTTGGCAACATCATTGAAGGCCAAATCGCTCGTTACGATTTCAAATTTGTCAACACCGGCACCGAGCCATTGATTTTATCAAACGTATCGGCCAGCTGTGGTTGTACAACACCAAAATGGCCCCGTGAAGCCATCGCTCCAGGCAAATCAGCCGTTATCACCGCTGAATACAATAGCCAAGGTCGTCCCGGAACCTTCACCAAATCCATTTTTGTAAAAAGCAATGGCGGCGATGTTACCCTGACCATCTCTGGTAATGTGGTAAAAGAGCCTGAGCAACCTCGCTCACCCATCATCATACGATAATCCAAAAAAGACTGGCTTCGCCAGTCTTTTTTTTGCCCCGTGCAACACATCCCCCATAGCATCTGTCTTACCTTCACACCAACAACACCAAACCCGTTGCCATGAAAAAAATCCTCATCGCCACACTCTTTTGCCTCCATACACTCGCAACCCTGTTCGCACAACAGCCCCTTTCCAAACCCGTTGAAGTGCTCGGATCCACCGTGGTAGAAGTCAATGCCAATGTGGGCGATATGGTTGAAGTGGTCTTCGCCGTGCGCAACAACTCACTCGATGATTTTTACATCGCTCAAATCCAAACCGATTGCCATTGCATATCGGCCGTTTTCCCCAACTCCGTAAAACACCTCACCACCGACTCTGTCACCGTGGTCCTCAATACCAACAACGTCCCCCCAGGAACCTTCGTTAAAAAAGCCTACCTCGAAACGCCGGATGACAAAGTCATTGAACTCGTTCTTCAAGGCAACCTCAAAGTAGTAAAACCCATTACCAAACCAGGCACAAGGCCCATCATTTATAAGCCCGTGCACATTCGATTGCACAACAACGAAAGCAACCTTCCCCAAGTACAGTGGCTAAAAACTGCCCACGACTTCGGATACGTTAAATCACCAGAGCCCGCCAAAACAGAATTTACCCTCAGAAACCTAGGTCCCGGTGCTATCGAAATCAAAAGTGTAGAACCCGGCTGCAGCTGCACCATATCCGATTATACCAAAGGATCCATCGAGGCCAATCAAACAGCCACCGTCACCGCGGCTTTTACCACCAAAGGGGCTTTCGGGTATTTTAAGAAGTTCATCAAAGTGGAACTCACAGACGGTAGAGTATACCAACTGGCCATCACCGGCAACGTGGACCCAATGTGATCATACGATTTATTGGAAACAGATGAGACTCGATTGCTCTTGATTTCATCCAAACTTGGGTGTTCACTATACCAAAAAATACTACTTAGGCTGACACAATACCCCACCCGTGTGTAAAAACACCACTGGGAAAACACCCGTTGCATCGGACAATACTGTCCCCTTCTTCGCCTCAACTTCCAGCCATTCATTGAGCGCAAACAGGGCCTTTCCTGTATAAACCCAATCGAGAGGAACATCGTTGCGCGCAACCACTTGATCAATAAATGCAAACAAGATGGCATCGCCCTTGGCATAACCCCCAAATTCATACCCCGAAACAAAATTCAGTTTCTCAGAGATCCCTTGCTCTTCAGCAAATCCCTGTTGTTCCGCCCAATTCTTGAGTACCATCACAGCGTGAATCTCGGCCATAAGGTCCCGCTGATCTAGGGCTATTCGCAAGCCCAAGGCAGTTGTAGCCGTTGCACTGGCGTGAAATATATGCTGAAATGCAATTCCACGGGCGCACCATCCATCCACCAATGACTGAAATCCCTCAAAACCGGCCTCGCCCTTTCCACCTTCGGCAACCACATAAACCGCCTCTTCACTCAAACCCTGATCACCAAGCACAACAGACAGTGCTTCCAATTTATCGCGATACAACGCACGGGAGACTCCAACCAACGTCATTCCTGCCCCTCGAGCCACCCGCAAATAATGATTGTCTAACGGTTCATCGCCCCGAAGTATTCCTATACACCGAACACCAATCAACTCCGCAGCCACCGCCGTCGCCACCAAATGATTGCTGTAAGCACCGCCAAACGTCACCAAAATGCGCTTCCCTTCTGTTTCCATGCGATGCAAATGCCCTTGCAACTTCCGCCACTTATTGCCCGATATCACAGGATGTATCAGATCGTCGCGCTGAATCCAAACATCCCCCGCAGGCAAATGCAACACCTCCAAAGGTGGGTGCAAATTCAAC
>Ga0255123_1000056_pt1 | contig 32658 bp, 25 predicted proteins | sample Law_Cont_RepA_8d_FD_188585 | JGI IMG/M metagenome (GOLD analysis project Ga0255123, IMG submission 188585) | Freshwater microbial communities from St. Lawrence River, New York, United States - Law_Cont_RepA_8d | ecosystem: Environmental > Aquatic > Freshwater > River | place: USA: New York...
ATGAAGGAGTTCGCAAAATCCCCGATGAAGATTTTCCAGCCGGGTCCCCTTTGCACAATCCATGGGGGCGACTTCAACTTTCCTACGAAAGATCTGCTAACAAGAGCCTAAGCTAAATGAACTTGGTTCGAAACCGGCTACGTCCCTAAAGGTGGTAGCCAAAGTAACTCATCGACGTATTACGCTGAGAGACGCTTAACAAATCTTCTTCAATCTCAGCGAGTACTTGTTGCTGACGGCTCTGTCGGTATCGAGATCGCAGTCAGGACAATAGCTTATGATTGCTTCACCAAGCTTTGTTCTGTAGTCATTTTTTCTAACCTTCCAGAAAGTGCAAAGAAGGTTGGGGCCCAGAGTCCTATGAAAATCCCGAAGCGTTCAGCGTGGGCTTTTGATTCAGCGGAGTCGCCACCAGCTAAAAACCAAATAGCGATTGAGCCGATAATGGACGCAAATCCGAGAAGAAAGCAGAGGTTTGAAAGTAGCTTATGTTGAGAGGTGTTCATTTACAAACCGATCGGGATAAGTGGTGTTGGCACAGAGACATCAACCCAAAGTCTAGGTTGATGTTGTAAGGGGAGTACGACAAGCCTCCGCAAAGAGTGCTTTGTGCGGTTTTGAAGAACGATTAGCTAGGCAAGATTACGGAATCAACAACGTGAATAACGCCGTTGGTGCAGTGGATATCCGCTGAGACAACCGTTGCATCATCAATCATCACTTTGCCGTCCTTAACTTCGATCTTGATCGGCTTGTTAGCTACTGTTGTAGCTGTCGTCAGCTTCATGGCATCGGCTGCAATTACTTTCCCCGCGATCACATGATGTGTGAGAATTGTTACTAACTTGTCTTTGTTTTCAGGCAAGACTAAGCTCTCAACCGTTCCTACAGGAAGCTTCGCAAATGCTTCATCCGTGGGCGCGAAGACGGTAAAAGGCCCCGTACCTTTGAGAGTATCGACCAAGCCTGCAGCTCCAAGTGCGGCAGCAAGAGTTTTGAAAGTACCCGCACCAACTGCTGTGTCAACAATATCCAACATACGTATTTCCTCGGCGCTTCATACTCGACTCGAGACTCCAGAGTGTCTGGTTTAGTTCACAGCCGAGTAGGAAACGCATTGGATAGTAGGTGGTCGGAAAGCCCCTAGGCCCATCGACGCTGCAGAACCCTCCCGACGAACGCGTTCTAAGGTGGCTTAGGAATCGCGTGCAAAGACGCAGTAAGATGTCACAACGAACGTTATAAATGGGTAGCCACCCGTCGCCAGACGGTGGACGATCATCATTATACCGCCGGTCTTCCGCCCCAACGGGGCATAATGGAATAGCCCAGGGCAACGCCCTGGGGATAGTACGGTTCTATTTACTCCTGAACCCAGGGCGTTGCCCTGGGCTTTCACCTGCCACCCCGTTGGGGTTGAACACCACCGCACTCACCGCTGAGCGAACCATGCGCTATCAACGCAGTCCTGACTTCATGATATATTTCCAAGCTCTCACGTTTGCACATCGCAAACGTGAAAACCATCCGTTGAATTTCTCGAAGCATCCATAAGGCAACCTTGGCTACAACTATCGACCGGCTAAAGTTGGATAAGAGTCAAGCGTTTCTCGCTGTTTTGACCATCGCGACTACGGTTATCGCTGCAATCGCACTGTGGCTTAAATTGACAACAACGCTTGAAGCCCTCTCCTTCGTGACGGGTGCCCTTTGCGTCTGGCTTGTTGTCAGGGAAAACGTTTGGAATTTTCCCATCGGATTGCTGAACGTGGCGACCTTCAGCGTCGTGTTCTTTCAGTCTCGATTGTTTGCGGATGCAGGGCTGCAAATTGTCTATTTTGTGCTGGGGATTATCGGCTGGAGATTATGGCTGCGCGGTGGAACCAACCATTCGCGGCTTAGCCTAAGTCGGATCGGAAGTGTTGAATCAACGTGGCTAAGTCTTTTTGTTTTGGTCAGTACGCTGTGCCTTTGGAAGACCTTGCATGTATACGGTGGCTCGGCCTCATTCTGGGATGCCTTGACGACCTCGCTAAGCCTTGCATCTCAGTGGATGCTAAACCGCAAGCAGTTAGAAAACTGGCTGGGGTGGATCATTGTCGATGCGATCTATGTACCCCTCTACGCTTCCAAAGGTCTTTACTTGACGGCCATCCTTTATTCGATTTTTCTGTGCATGGCGGTCGTCGGTTGGAATCAGTGGTATCGATCTTGGATTGCGGATAACGATTCGCTAAAGGAAGGGACTACCTAACATGACGTTGGGATTTGTCGTTGGGAAATTCTATCCGCCACATCGTGGCCACAAGTTTCTAATCGATTCCGCGCGTAAACAAGTTGATGAGCTGATCGTTATGCTTGCCGCGCACCCTTCGCAAACAATCCCGGGTGAAGTGCGTTATGCTTGGTTGCGTGAGATCCATCCCGATTGCGATGTGCGTTTGGTACCCGATGAGCTTGAGGACGATTCGAAGCAATGGGCTGACTTCACCGTTAAGTACTTAGGGCGTGCCCCTGATGTTGTTTTTTCCAGCGAAAACTACGGGCCGATTTATGCGTCATTAATGGGCTCTCGCCATGTGATGGTGGATCAATCACGCGTAAGCGTTCCGATATCCGGAACTCAAATCCGCGCTAATCCACTCGTACACCTCGATCATTTGGAGCCATGTGTTCGAGCTTGGTTCGTTCCTCGCATCGTTTTAGTGGGAGCTGAGTCAACCGGCAAAACCACACTTGCACAGCAACTAGCTGATCATTATCAAACCGTGTGGGTCCCAGAATACGGACGTGAACACTGGGAAGCGAAAGTATCTCGTTTAACGACTTCCGATCCCTCTCCGAGTTGGAGCAGCGACGAGTTCGTACACATCGCCCAGGAGCAACAGCGTCGCGAAGATCTAGCCGCCAGAGAATGCAATCGAATCGTTGTTTGCGACACGAATGCCTTTGCAACAGGGACTTGGTACGAAAGGTACTTTCATGCACGGCATCCATTTGTCGATGAGATTGGCAAGCAATCCAAAGCTGATCTCTATCTACTGACAGCCCCCGATGTTCCATTTGTTCAGGATGGATTTCGTGATGGTCAACATATTCGACATTGGATGCATGATCGATTCGCTGAGCAACTCTCAGAGATCTCCCATCGCGAACCAGCCGTTCGGATCGTACAGATCAACGGTCCTTACGAACACAGGCTTGCTACGGCGATCGCGGCTGTTGATGCACTGCTCAATGAGCGAATGGGCAAACGAAACGCGGACTAATTGTTTCGATCAGAAGCTAGGCCAAGTATTGAAGTCAGGTAGTGATGGCAGGCCGATCATCAGCCCTTGGACTTCGCCCGACCATCAAGACTCATAGCACCTGGCCCGTCGGCAGAGAGCGTACAGCGACGCTCTTGTTCTCGATACTCTCGAACCGCCTCCGGATGATTCGCCCGCCAGCGATCTGGGAGTAACTCCTCAAGCTTCGCTGTCCCCCGAAGCCGATGAGTGATGACACTCTCTAGATACATCGATACCTCCAACTCCATCCGCAACACGCTTGCTACCAAAGACATCAAGCTCGCATTGCGGATCCTCGCGCGAAGACTACCTATGAATAACCAGTTCTTGCGTCCGATCGCAATTCTCTTCACCAGCCTCTCGACCTGATTGCTGTCGATCGGTAAACGACCATCCGTCATATATACGTTCAACGTATCCCAGTGATTGCGGAGGTAATTGAATGCCTTCCCTAGGTTGCCAGCAGGTAAGACGTTTTTTGCTAACGGGCCATCGAGGACGTCTTACAAACGATCGAGAACTGCGCGTGACTCCTTCTTGCGCAATTCTCCACGCGCCTCGGCTGTCCACTGCGATGCCTCGATACCCGGAAGTCGAATACATCATAGGGCGCAACAGAGTCGAACCCCGAGTACCCCCACATCTTTGCATCGATACTGTCTTGATTCGCTTTCTTGGCCTCCTTCAATTTTTCGATCAATCGCTGGAATTGAAGTTCGTCTCCTCCTGATTCTTCATCAGGGATCTCTTTGGGCATGATCAGCTAGACCTGCGTATCATCAAGCCCGATGCATAGACTCTTCTTTAGTTCCTCAAAAAACGCTTAACGCGCACGCAACGATGGCCAAACGCTTTCTTCTTCGAATTGGGACTCTTCAGCCTGCGTGAAGCCCATGTTCGATTCGTTCAATCCAGCCGTGGCTACTGACTGGAGAGCCGTATGCGGGAGAACCGACTCCAAGCTCTTACGCAACTGCCTCGAATGCAAATCAACGTGAATCCAATTCATAAAGATGCACGTACGACGTGAGGTGGTTCTCAAGCATATACAACATTAGGATCACCAGCTTACTATCATCAGCGTTCAGCATACAAGTCTGTGATATAAGGGAGTGCGCATTGCGAATTGCGTTGAGCTCGCGAATCTTTCCGAGAACCATCTTCCCCTTGGGGCTAAAGGCTATCACATTCGACCGGTCATCGATGCAGATCCCAAGTGACTCATCTTGCGTTTGACAAATCGATACGATCAAGGAATCGTTAGTCCGCAAACTATCCTTCAATACCCATGAATCCATCGACCAGGTCCGCACATACCCATCCCGAAATCCGATCGAAACAGTTCTGCTATTCGAGTTCACAAAGATCGCACTCGAAGGCGCTTTACCTAAGGTTACAACCCGTTTACCAGTTTCAATATCATAGATTCTTGCTCCTTCGAAAATGCCGGTCACGCAGAGAATTCGAGGGCTCAAGAACTGCATGCCCCATATCTCTCCTGGTAACTTTATAGGCGCAAGCTCCTTTTGAGAAATCAAGCTGCGAAAGTGTATGTGGTTGTCGTTGTTCCTCTCAGCCAGCACTTCTCCATCTTGAGAAATACAAGATGGCCAACCAATAAAATCAACTTTTTCCGGAATGCTTTCCGGCCCCGTGATCAGCTTGCAAGCCGACTCCAATTTGTCGTGTTGCAACTCGCGGATCTGACCATTGAAATAAGTCGCCAAGAGAGTCTTCGAGTTGTGCCATGATAAGTTATAAACCCCAGATGTACCTTCGCGATTGACATCCGATTCCATCACTTGAGCTGGAAGTTGATTTAGATTCTCAGAAAGCGAGTTTCCAAGTACATCGGTACCGACACGAAGCACTTGGCCATTTTCGAACCCAAGTGCAGCTTGTTGGGGCTGTAGAAAAGAAACAGCGGTGATGGCTGATTCGCCGGTATAGGGTTCCACATGCGAAAATGGAGACCAAGCGATAGCCTCGCCGTATTCACCCACAGCGATCACCGTATTACCGCTCCAGCTTATTGCGTTCAGACCACCTCCAAGAAGAGTCTTGTGGATTTCTGGAGCAGTTGGGAACCCGGAATCTAACTCTTGGTCGCTCGATGAAGGATCAGGCAATTGCCAAATCGATACGTCCCCTGATTCGACACCCGCCGCAACCCACTTGTCATCTTGCGAAACCGCCACGCATAGCGCTTGGCGTTGTAGTCCATTGAGCCGAATTTGTTGGTTCGTATCGCGAAGTGAGACAAGCGTACAGCCGTCGAATTCGAAGTTAGTTGCAATCAACCATCTACCATTTTTGGTTGTTGCAAAGCTTTCAATAGACTTTGCAAAATGAATCGATTTAGACTCCGAAGTACCAAGGTTATGGACAACCAGCTCATTACTAGTTTTGTGAACAACAACTTCTTCGTCAGACACCCAATACAATGCCCTCGCACGTCTCGTGGCGGGTAAGGTGATCGGCTGCTTCTCGCTGTTATCCAAGTCGGTAACGATGATATCTTCATAACGACAACCAATTGCTAACATGCTTCCATTGGGCGAAAAGGCCAGCGATTCAATCGTTGATTTGCCCGATACCTTGAGTTCCTTCATCGTCCCGGTAGGCAAGTCGATAAGGGTAGGGTATGTTCTTTGCCCTCCAAATCTCACAGCGCCACCCGCCGCACTGCGTTTCCCGTTGCTGCTGACCGCGAGCGCATGGATTTCGCGAAGGGATGTCTTGTACTGATTGACAGTTTCTTGCGTTGTGCGATCGACAATACGAATCGTTTGATCATTACCGGCAACTGCCACAAAGTTGGTATTCGGTATGGCGATCGCATCCTTTAGAGCGAACGATTCCTTGAACAGCAGTTGGTATTGGCTTTTTAACTCAGCGCTTAGAACTTGCCACTCAGGCCGTGCGGCTGCATCCGAGTGCTGCTGTTGGATCGATCCAAGATCGAGAGCAACGCCTTGAAGGTCACCTCGTTCCAGTTTGCCATAGGCAAGTTTCAAAGCGGACATCCATGCCAAGTCACGATAAAGAGCCTCTTGGACTTTCGTGTCTCTCTCAGAGGTGGTTATTGCATTTTTAGCGAGGATCAATTCGCCGTTACGTTTCGACAATAGAAGTGCCGAAAACACGCTTACTCCCAGTGCTACGAGTATACTGCAAAGCACAATCGCCATACCGGCCACCAACGACCGGTTCGATCTCCCCCATCGCACAAAGCGTTCCACAAGGGTCGGAGGACGCGTCAAAGTCGGCTTGCCATTGAGAAAGCATTGCAAGTCATCGCGGAGTTCCGATGCATTGCGAAATCGATCGACGACCGAGAAAGCAAGGCACTTCATGCAGATTGCAGCTAAGTCTCTGCGGATCTCAGGATTGAGCGAGCGTGGATCCTGTGGGGATAGACTCATTTCGATCGCGCGAAAAACATTGCCAGAGGGACTTCGAGGCAGTTGCCCAGTGAGTAACTCGAAGAGCATTACACCTAACGCATAGATATCCGAGGATGGACCGATGGAATCACTATCCCCCATCAGTTGCTCCGGCGCCATGTAATCGATCGACCCGACGATCAATCCGGTCGTGCTCACATGTTTCTCGTTTGTTTGTTGGTCGATGAGTCTTGCCAACCCAAAGTCGGTCAAACGAGGTATACCCTCATCCGCAGTTTCTTGGGCATTCGCGGGAATTTCAATAATCACATTCTCGGGTTTGATATCACGATGTAGGACACCCATGAGATGGGCGTGATGAATCGCGTCCGCTAATTGAGCGATTAGCCTCGCAGAGAATTCTTGGGTAGGGATGCGTTGTCTGTTATGGAGCACGCGCAAGGTGGAGCCTTCGACATGCTCGGAGGCAAGGTAGTGGATACCATGTGCCGTTCCTACTTCGTATAGTCGCACGATGTTCGGGTGGTTCAATCGTGCGGTCGCTTGGGCTTCTTTTTCAAAGCGTTCGTGCAGTTTCGCGATCAATCGCAGTTCTGGGTGCAGCGCCTTGATTGCAACGTTGCGTTTGAGAATCGGGTCGTAGGCCTTCCAGACTGCGCCGAAGGAGCCTTGCCCTAGTTTCTCCGCAATTTCAAATCTTCCGAAGGGCTTGGGCAGTTCCCAACCCGAGGGATCGACGAGGTGTGGCGTTCGTGATTCTGAAGCACTGGGAGGTCCAAGGACATCATGAAGCAAGCGGATCGTTCTTGCAGATTCAGGATCGAGTGTTGGAAGCTCCACCGGTTCATGATTGGAATTTTGACTGATGGCGTAGTCGTATTCGAGTTGCGAGCGGAGTAATTCGTCGCTTGGATTGAGTTCCCCTTCAGGTTTGTTCATGTTCGGACTTAATCCTGATGGAGACGTCGTCGAATGGAATCGATAGATCTAGACCAGCGTCGCCAAACGTTGGCGAGCGGTAGGCCTGTACGATTTGCGATCTCTTGAAATCCCAGTTGTTCGCTGTATCGCATCAAGACGATAGAGCGATCGATGTCAGAGAGGTGCATGAGAGCATCGACAAGCAAGTTCGAGCGTTCGTCGATAGCGACTAAGCTGGATGGGGATTGCGTGTTATCGGCTATGTGTAGGAACGATTCAGGGGGCTGGGATTGGACCATACGGCACTCTGCCATCAAGTGTCGTCGCAGTCCATCGATGAGTCTTGAGCGCAGGATCCGCAGCAACCAGCACTGAAATTCACCCTGGGAGTTCCCTTGAAAGCCCTTTAGACCTTGGCAAGCCGAGAGCATCGTCTCTTGGATCAAGTCGGATTCCGACATGCGAGCTTGCAGGCGACTGGATATCTTCCTTTTTGCTAATTGTTGCAGCAGGGGTCGAAAGGAGTCGAGCAAGCGACCGATTCCAGACGCCCGGTCGTTGCGAGCATGATTCAATAGCTCAGAGAAATTGGGATCCCGAGAAACAGATGACATAGTCAGTAAAAGCTCAGTTATACGGGAGTGTTCAAAGTGAGTGATTGCGTTGTCAATGTAACGCCATGTAGATTGTCGTCAAACTGTTTCTATGAATTCTGAAACATTCTTGAAAAGAAAACTACCTGTTCCCGTCTAATTTTCTAAGCGTGAATATATGGCCAGTGCGTCTGCTGAATCACTAAGCGGGGAAGCACGTTCGATGTTAAATCCATCGCTATAACAATACAATTCCACCCAGGGAACTCGTAGACGCCAAATTGCGTCAACCAATCGACGGAACTTTGGACTTCGATCCAATGCTTCGCGCAAAAAAACAAAGACGCAAAGCAGCCAGGGATGCGGAATTGCTGCTGCAGGATAGTTCTGCCTTATACGTGGTGCTCTATACGTGGTGCTCTATACGTGGTGCGGTCCTCCCGGGCCGCAAACACGAGCGCAGCGAGGCGTCAAGTGCGCGCGGGATGCGCGATCGATTGCGCGGTCAGCGGCCCAGGAGGACCGCTCCACGATAGGGCCGCAAACACGAGCGCAGCGAGGCGTCAAGTGCGCGCGGGATGCGCGAACGATTGCGCGGTCAGCGGGCCAGGAGACCCACTCCACGATAGGGCCGCAAACACGAGCGCAGCGAGGCGTCAAGTGCGCGCGGGATGCGCGAACGATTGCGCGGTCAGCGGCCCAGGAGGACCGCTCCACGATAGGGCCGCAAACACGAGCGCAGCGAGGCGTCAAGTGCGCGCGGGATGCGCGAACAATTGCGAGGACAGCGGGCCAGGAGACCCACTCCACGATAGGGCCGCAAACACGAGCGCAGCGAGGCGTCAACGCCGAGTATCAACCTCTCGCCTTCGCCCGACCATCGACACTCATCGCACCAGGTCCGTTTGCAATCAAGAATAACATGGTGCCCATGAGCGAGAGGTTTTTCATGAACTGAATCATCTGTAACTGTTGCTCTTGCCCCCGGAAATTCCAAAAGTCGTGAAAGAAGTACGTAGCAAGAACAAGAAAGACTAGGAGCATCGCTGCACCGGAACGGGTTTTGAATCCTGCGATGACCGACAAGCTACCGGCGACGAGGAAAACGATTGCGCCCGCCAATGCGATCTGCGGAAGGGGGACTCCTTTGGATGCCATCAAGTTGGCAACGTCATTGAATTTCGGAATTTTGTTGCCGACCGCACTCATCAAAAAAATCGCGGCGATCATAACCCTACTCAAAACCGATAGAGCCGCCATTATTTAAACCTCGGTGGGGGGGCAGGACTCATCGGATGAAAAAGTCCCGCGAGAATGTCTCTGTTCGAATTCTACTCGTTTCGACTTCGATTTGAAGCACGAAAAGCGATCGCCCGGCGGACCGCTGGCGGTCTCGGAGCATCCGGGCCCATGATGGCATGCCAGAGAATCTCATTCAATTCGAAATCGTCGATTCGGTCGTATTCTGTGAAATCCATCTGCATCGATCGATCAGCACCATATGCAAGCGAGTCATTCTTGGCTTGTAAATCGATCTGTGCTGCTTCGAGCGTGTATGGAGTCAGGTCGGCAGAATTGGTGAAACTGTTAAACATCGGACGGGCTGCTGCATCGTATTGAGACAGTGGATCAAGCCCGAGAATGAGTTCCATGGTGCGGATCATACTTACAGTACTGTATTGGGTGCTATCTACATAGGCTCTTTTCGTGTACGGGCTGATAACTAGGCTCACGGTACGATGCGCGTCAACGTGATCAGGTCCATTCTGCGCGTCATCTTCTATAACAAAGATAGCAGTTTGAGCCCACAGCGGACCATGACTTACGGCGTCCACTAGTTTTCCCAAAGCGATATCGTTACTTCCAACGCAAGCTTGGGGGGTAAATGAGCCAGGCTTAGTTCCGTCCGTATGGTCTTCCCCAAGGCTCATCATGATAAACTGCGGCATATTGTTATTCTCAACAAACTGTTGGTATTCAGCCAGCATGATGTCGATCAAGTCCATATCCCGTTCGCGCCCTTTCCCGATTCCAAAATTCGGACACATATGCCCAACCAGCCCAGGCACTCTACCCTCCATCTTTGTATTGCCCGAGTCGTCCGAAACGCGACTACCATATTCCTTGTAGTTCCGATAGCTGACCCCAGCTCGTTTGCAAGCATCCCAAAGGTAACCAGACGGAGCATTTGATAAGTCGCCTTCGTCATCATCGTCTACGCCAAGTCGCTGGGAATAAGTCAGGTGCCAGTCGCGTGAGATGTAATCGGTGTTGTACGCCATCGTACTCCATGGGTGCCCATCGCGGCTGACTTGCCCATTGCAGTACATGTTGTCGAGTAAAACAAATTGTTCTGCTAGTTTATGATGATTCGGGGTAACCTTACGAGGGAACATGCAAAGACTAGGGTCCCCATTCCCCTTGGGAGTTTCTCCAGCTGCTAAGTCTCCGAATACTTGATCGTAAGTTCTGTTCTCTTTGATGACGTAGATAACGTACTTGATCGGACTAGGGTCCCCGACTTTATTTGGAATCGCAGTGGGGACATCGTTTGGAATGGAGGTTAATAAGTCGTCTGAATATGGACAGTTTCGGTATACCTGCTCCGTGTATTCCTTTAATTTCGCTTCGTCTGGTATCTCCACGATGGAAAGAGCACCGCTCATGGTCGTTCCGATGTACGGAAAAGGTTGGATCTTTTTGACCGCCTGTTCGGTTTCTGTGAGTTTCGAATCGGGAATGTCAATCTTTGGGATAGGATTAGCTTTTGTCTGATTTCCTTTGCCAACTCCAACTAATAGGTTCCTTCCGTCCGGTGTAACCGCAACTGCGGTGGGGTACCATCCGGTCGGGATAAAGCCTTTCACGGTACTGCGATTTTGATGCTCAACGTCAATCACAGCAATGCAGTTGTTATCGGCATTGGCAACGAATAGTGTTTTACCATCTGGCGTGAGTGCCAACGCGTCCGGAGTGCTTCCTTCTGGCGATTGAGGGAACAGCCCAGTGAAAATTGTTTCGGTTACGATGCCTCGCTTAGTATCAACAACCCAAACACCATTCGATGACGCACATGCTACGAATAAGCGATCATCCGATGGATGGAAGACAATTTGATTTGGATGTTCGCCAACTGGAATTCTTGCGATCGCTCGAAGAGATTCAGGATCGACAACAGTCAATCGACGTTCCGACCAATCGGAAACATAAAGTAGACCATTCCGAGGGCATAATTGAACATCGTAGGGACGTCCACCCAATTCAACTTCTGACACTTCGTCCATCCCAAATGGGATCACTTCAAGTTTACCCGCGTTGATCTTTGAGGAATAAACGACCTTCCTCGATTCGTCCAGGCAAAGTCCTCCACGGAACGACTTTTCTTTGATGAGTTGAGCCCGGAGAGCAGCTAATTCCTCACGTTTCATCCCCCGGGCATTTGGCTCCGGTTCGCTTGTACGACTGAGCTTGTCATTCACTAGATCAAAGGTGTGAAGACGACCAGCTCCACCGCCGGACCAAGTCACTTTCTTTTCATCCGCGGATACAGCAAGTCCGAACCAGCTTTGGTAGACGGATTCCTTGGATAGGATGGCACCGAATTCTAGATCTACTAAGGCTAAGTTATGTTCATTAAAGCCGCTTGTTGCGATAAGTGCGTGCTTCGAATCCTTAAGAGGTAAAATATTCAGTAATAAGTCCGTTGTGTCGATCTGGCGGCCGGCAGGTGTGATATGCCATCCATTAGGCAAAAGGAATCCCGTTTCGGTTGGACCAGGAAATCTTGTACCAGAGACGAATGGACTCCCGTCGGTCGGTTTTTCTTGGGCCAAATGGATCTCTTGGCTCGTTGAGGCGAAAAGTATTAGGTAACAAAGCACCCTTCTCCATCGAAACAATTCCATATTCGATAGACTGTTCATCGCTGACTCTCCTGCGAGCAATTGGTTGGACTTGGTCGTTGAGTTTGGGAAGAATTGTTGGGTCTCGTACAGCTTGTGGTGAGGTATTGTGCTAGGTTCACATCAAAGCTTGAGATGAGCGAGGATTCTACGCTGGATGTGGTTGCGCTGCGACAAGGTCGTGTTCAGTTTCGATGAATTCTAAGTGACCATCTGGAATGTAGAATCTCATAACAAACAAGCGAAGGTAACCAACTTAGCCAGATCGAAAGCCTGTAGGATTGCAGGTCTGGAACGCCGGTTTCGCGGAGCACTGGATCGATGATTCGAAGCAGTATGGCAGACGCGAGCATCAAATAGCATCGCCATGCCCAACGACGATGGTCGACAAATCTTCGAGCCACGGCTGTGCGCCATGCCATCCAAGCAAACCAAGCGGTCAGGAGGTTCATGACAAGAAAACATAGTACTGCACTCGATCCAGCACGGGTACCAAAAGCCATGATCAAGCCCCCTGGGGTAGCGAAACCAATCGTGGAAATGATCGCTGTTCGACCAAGGGTACGATGCAACTTAGGAAGCCGCTTTAAAATTGTTCGGCTAAACTGAAGGGTACCCGCGATGAGTGCTAACGGAGCACCAACGATGTGCAAGTAAAAACCAACCGCATAGGGTGTTGAGAAAAAACAGGTCTCCCTCCCAGCAAGGAAACCTGTATTGAACTTGGGCGGAATATAGAAGTGATACGATTTGACTATCAGTATCGTCGCGAATACAACAAATAAGGCGACCGGAAGTCTTACGAATTCGTTGAAGCTCTTGATTGCGTGCCAAACACTCTTGTACACCCGCTGAAGGACACATGACATCCTACAGGCTCTAGTGCCATCGGATGGGGATTTATCATTCGATGATAAGGTCATGAGAATTGTTTGGTGTTGCGGATAAGTTTGCTATATTACACGGATGAATGAGACCTGTTATACATCGGCAACGTAGGTTTTGCTTGAACTGGCGCAAGGCCATCTCACGGAGAGTAGTTATGTCTGCATCGGATGACAAGAAATCAGCATCAGCATCAGCATCAGAATCAGAATCTTTTGCGATTAGCGACGCCTATGTTCCTACGTCTCGAGAGACGCTTCCTGTTGACAGGACCGACCAAGCGTTAACCAAGTCCAATCATGCAGACTGGTCAATCGCCACCCAATCCTGGTTGGGAACCTGCGCGTTAGGCTTATTAGTGGCTGTGGGGAATTGGTTCATCAACCCCCAGGCTCTCCTCGTTGCTATGGCGATTCTTGCGCTTGCAACTGCTCTGATTGTCAGAGCGACATGGAAATTCATTCGACTTGTCGTTGGTAAGGACCGAACTAAAACCTCATTGGCTCTAGTCCTCGGAATTTTCGGAATCGTGATTGCCTGGGTTTCACTTTGTTACGCGATGAACTTATTTTATTATTACTCACCGTTTGGCGACTACGGCGGACGACGGTCTCCGGGAGTGTAACAACGGATGGACGCCATAAGCCGATGCTTAATGCACCATCATTTTTGATCCAAGGATGCAAGAAACTCGTCGATCAATCCCGCAGGTGTTTTGACGACGTGTTCGGGACCGGGAAACGCACCGCTTTTGACATCTGCGATAAAGTCCCGGAATCCGCCGACGCGCTCAGCCTGAATCGCTTGTTCCATCTTGTACAGATCCCGATACTGTTTGGTATGGCGTGGGTAGGGTGGTGCGTGATTGCCTAAGATGTCTTCGGCGAACATGAACTGAATGTCGCCGCCGCTACCGGCCCCGATAGACGAAGTAACCAATCGAGTGCGTCGGGAGAGTTGTGCGAGCAAGTCCGCCGGTATGACTTCGATTTCAACAGCCCAAGCTCCTGCATTTTCGAATGATTGAATCTGCTTGTAGATCCAAAGCGCCTCTTCAAGGGTCTTTCCGACCGCTTTGAGTCCACCGGTCCAGGTGCTCAAGCGAGGTACAAGCCCCGCGTGCGCTTCGACCGGTATTCCAGCTTTAGAGCAAGCTTCGATGAATTCGGGACCCCATTGGCACATGATCCCATCGGCACCGATATCCATAGCATCGTAACCTGCGCGGACAGCTTCGGCTGCTGTAGCAATTTTTGTCAGACCGATACAGAACGTCATGAACGTATGCGGAGCTGCTTTTCGGATCGCAATAGCGCTTGCCGGATTGTTTGGATCAAACTTGACTTTCATCGTGTCGATCCCGGCTTCTTCAGCCGCAACCGCTTCGCTTATCGTAAAAGGCATGGTTTCCGTCAGCACGGTTTTACCTTTCAAGCTCTGCAGGTGCTTGATCGTGTAATTCCGGGTGGCGTAGACTCCGCCAAGGGTCATGGTGCGGTGTAACCCTTGTTTATGCGCATCTCTTGGAGGGAGTGCGTTCGTAGGTGTTCCGTCGGAATTCATAAGGTTATTTTTCTATTGGTGTAATTGGTTGATTGGGGGATGATTCGAGCCTCCGCGTATCGCAATCAAGCGTCACGTATAGCTTTGATTCTAGCGTACATGATTCGAAACCAAATAGACCTAGCATATGGGGTTGGTTTCTCGGCCGCAGGCCGATGTGTCAGCCGCGCGGGCACTAGCCCCCGGTTGATTGGCCTGGATGACGTTGACCATGCGATGGGGGTTGAACCGGAAGCTAGCGCCTTCCGGCTGATAGAATCAGGTCGATACAGTCTCGTTGATATGGTCAGTAGGATGCGTTCAGGATGGTATGTTTATCATCGATCATTGTTCAACTCAACGATCCGCGCCGGCCGCAGGCCGACGTGTCAGCCGCGCGGGCGCTAGCCCCCGGTTGATTGGCCTGGATGACGTTGACCATGCGATGGAGGGTGAACCGGAGGCTAGTGCCTTCCGGCTGATAGAATCAGGTTGATGCAGTCACGTTGATATAATCCGGATGGTATAATCCGTACCAGGAGACGCAAATGGTTCTAATCAAGTATTCCAACGAAGCCCTTAGCAATGGGTTTCTATTCTCGATGAAAAAGGTCGTGGATCGATTGCGTTGCATCACGCCTTCTCTCAGCCCCGAAAATATCCCACGCACCAACCTTGGAGCCAAAACAGCTCAACACGGGTTGTTTTGCTGCATCATCTGCCTTGTTATCGCTGTTCCTTCCACGCTCGGGCAGTCGACTAATTCCTCGCCGGATACAACTGACGCATCGCATTCTCAGAACAGTTTAGATTTCGAAGCCGAAGTTTGGGCAAAGGTCGGTGAACGAACATGTATCCGATGTCACACCCAAAAGGGCGAAGCAAATACAAGCGACTTTATTCTCGATAATGGAATCAATGGTCTCTACGATCATGCAGCACTAACCCGCAATCAGGAAGCCTTTCGATCCGTCGCAATCAAACAATCCAACGGGCAGTCTGTCTTGCTCCAAAAAGTTATCGGCGGCCTGGAGCACGGGGGAGGCCAAGTCCTTAAGCCTGACTCGATGGGAGTAAAGATCCTTGAGCTGTTCGTTCTCCAGACCCTCTCTCCATCGACGACTTCAACGCAGCAGCCAGCGACATCTCCCCTCGGAAAGGCTTCGTTCTTCGATGGTGTCACCATGCTCGAACCCACCCGTCTATTGCGACGTGTCACACTCTCCCTAGCAGGGCGACTCCCGTCCCCAGAAGAATTGCAAGCTGTAGAAAGCAGTGGCCTAGCTACAATCGATTCGATCTTGGATGCCATCCTAAAAGAGGAAGCGTTCTATGTACGATTGAAAGAAGGCTTCAACGATATCTTCTTGACCGTGGGTATCGAAGACAACGCCGAAACGCTTTTGTCCTACGATCATTTTGAAAAGACTCGGTTGTGGTATCAGACCCATGATTTTAGCCATCTGCCCGAAGATCAGCGGGAGCGAGCTGGCTGGAAGCTAGCGGCCGTTTATCGCGATGCTCTGCTGCGTGAGCCTTTGGAACTGATCGCCTTCATAGTGCGGAATGAAAAGCCCTTCACGGAGCTTGTGACTGCCGACTACATCATGGTCAGCCCATACACCGCGCGAGGCTATGGCATTTACGACGAAATCAAAGAGCAGTTTAAAGATAAAGAGGATCCATTCGAATACATTCCGGCTCGATTACACGCTCTTCGAGGACGCGATGGTAAAGTGCAAGAATCGAAAACCGGATTGTATCCGCACGCAGGTTTCTTGAGCATGTTCCATTATCTACGACGCTACCCATCGACCGAAACGAACCGAAATCGACTGCGCGCTCGGATGTTCTATCAGCACTTTCTTGGTGTCGACATCATGCAGCTTGCACCTCGCTCTACGGACGCTTCTGCCGTTGCCGCTAAATTTGAAATTCCGACGATGCAAGCAGCTGACTGCGTGGTTTGTCACAAAACCATCGATCCGGTTGCTGGAATCTTTCAGGATTTCAACTTTCAAGGAGAACTCGGCCCTCGAAAAGAAGGTTGGTATAACGATATGTTCGTATCAGGCTTTGAAGGAGAAGCCCTTCCTGACGAAGAGCGATGGCGGGCAACACAATGGCTTGCAGAACGCACCATCAAAGATGCCCGTTTTCCAATCGCAATGGCGGAGCACGTATATTTTATCTTGGTCGGCCGTAAAGTTCTTCAGCCACCCGAAGATATCGATGATCCAAGCTTTGCAGGAAAACGAAGAGCCTATCTCGAACAACGAAAGATGATCCAATCGGTAGCTATGCGATTGAAAGAGTCCGACTTTAATCTCAAAGAAGCTTTCAAGGCACTTGTCGGGACGGACTTCTACCGAGCCGACTCGATCGCTTCAGCCATCGAGCATCCTGAGCGGCAGGCGGAGCTCGACGATGTGGGAGTTGTGCGGTTGATTACCCCCGAGCAAATGGAACGCAAACTTAACGCGATCTTCGGCAAGCCTTGGGGGAGGCTTGAAGAAGCCTATAAAATTCTCTACGGTGGTATCGATTCTATTACCGTCACGGAACGCAATGCCGACCCAAGTGGTGCGATGGGAGCAATCCAACGTATCATGGCGAACGATGTCGCATGTTCGAACGTGGGGCTTGATTTTCATCGGCCCATAGCTGAACGAAGACTCTTTTCTGGAATCGAGCCATCAGTCGTTCCTGGTGATGAGCTTTCGGATGCAAAAATTCGCGAGACGATTGTTCAATTGCAAGAAAAAATCTTGGGCCAACGACTTGCGATGAATCATCCCGAAGTCGACCGCGTCTTCGAGCTCTTTTGTGGCATTCTCAGCGATGCGAAGGCTATGCCCAGTTTCGAACCGCGTGAGACTTACTTTTGCGGTGGACGTGAAGATTTCAGAGTCGAAGATCCCCACTACACCGTCCGTGCATGGCGCGGTGTCGTAACGTACTTGCTGCGTCAACATGCATTCCTTTACGAGTAACAACCCACAGAGAGCCACTTTCAACCATGTCACGTCGAACATTCTTGAAACGCTGTGGGCTTGCTGGACTAGGTTTCGCTGCGCCGATTCACTTGCAATCAGTGGTTGGAGCAAAAGAATCGACTTCGGAAGACGCAGGCTACCCAGGGCCGTATTATGTTGTCTACAACGCATCTGGAGGGTGGGACACCACGTATTTGATGGATCCTAAGGGGGTCGATGGAATCAACCGTTTGTATCAAGAAGGAGAAATACTCACGGTTGGCAATCATCGTATTGCGCCGATTGCTAAACATATATCGGGTGGGATGAGCAATGAGGACTTTTTTGCGAAGTACGGCTCGGAACTACGAGTTTTCAATGGCCTTGATCTATCGGTAAACAATCACACGCCCTGCGCGCGATACATGGCGACCGGTAAACTCGATAGCCTTGCATATCCGACCTTTCCTGCACTCGTTGCCGCTTGCTATGGAGCCGAAGCCCCGCTGGCATTCCTCACGTTTGGAAACTATTCCGCCACCGGCAATCTTGTGCCGATGTCGCGTGTGCCTTATCTGCAATCGCTTCGGTTGTTAGCCCGAGCGGATTCCGTCGAAGGTGGCACTCATCCCTACCAAGATGCTTTCGTTTCGGATCGAATTGAACGCGCTTTGGAAAAACAGTTTGAAGCTCGCATTTCGGAAACTCGGTTACCTCGGGTCGAACGAAGTCAGAGCATGCTGTATGCGGCTCAAGCGAATTCCAAAGCTCTCGAACGTGTGGTTCCATATCTTCCGAAAGAGCAAGCAAAGGAGCGGCTCTCGCAGCAGAACGATATTGCATTAGCAGCCTTTAAAGCGGGCGTTTGTATTTCCGCAAATATGTCGATCGGTCAATTTGATAGCCACAACAACAACGATGCTGACCAGATGAAACTCATTCCGGAGTTTCTGGCAGGGATCGATGACTTGTTGCGCAAAGCAGAACAGCTACAGATTCGAGACAAGTTGGTCGTGATCATTCAAAGCGAGATGGGGCGTACACCAACCTATAACAATGGAAATGGAAAAGACCATTGGTCGATCAATTCGATTATGTTCCTCGGTCCTGGCATCACTGGTAATCGCGTGATGGGAGCTACGGACGAAAAGCAACAACTCTTGCCGGTCAATCCGCAGTCACTTGAGATCGACCAAGTCGCCGGCATTCGCGTTCGTCCGGAGCACATTCACTTCGCACTGCGCGAATTCGCGCAGGTTCAAGACCACCCATTCAGTCAACGCTTTCCCCTTGAGGTGCCTGCCAAGGAGAAGCTTCAGCAGTTCTGGGTTTAAATGGACAGAGCTTTATCGTAGATTTGCATGAGATTAGAATTCGAGTTGATCGTGACTCGAAGCAACGAAAACAAAAGCCACTTTTCCGGGGGAAGTTAGGACAGTTATGCATGCCTCAAAATTTCTATTGATACCAAGCTTGGTCTTGTGTTCGCTTTTGAATCAATGCGTTCACGGTCAAGTGGCAGATGCGATCTACTCTGGTGGTTCAATTCTGACGATGGCCGAGACGAAGCCAACTTACGTTGAGGCTATTGCGGTCAAGGATGGTAAGATCGTCTATGCTGGAAAAGCTGAAGGAGCGTTTGCTCTGAAGGGTGATTCTTCGAGAATGATCGACCTAGGTGGTAAGGCGTTGCTACCTGGATTCATCGATGCGCACAGCCACTACATCAATTCTCTGCTGATTGCGAATCAATGCAAGCTCTACGCGCCCCCATCGGGCCCCGGTAAGGATGTGCCCAGTATTATCGAAGCGTTAAAGCGATACGCTGCGGAACGTAAGATTCCCAAGGGCCAATTGATTTCAGGTTATGGATACGACGACACCGTGATGCCGAATGGTCGACTGTTGAATCGCGACGATTTGGATGAGGCATTTCCAGATAATCCAGTCCGAATCGATCACGTTTCTATGCATGGTGGAGTTTTGAATACTCTGGCCCTCAAGAAATACGGGATTAGCGCTCAGACCAAGACTCCTCCTGGAGGGGTGATTGTTCGTAAGCCTGGTAGCGATGAGCCTTGGGGACTCATCATGGAGACCGCCTTTCTTCCAGTTTTTGAGCAGTCGGAACCCATGACTGCACAGCAGGAAATCGAGTGGGCACGCGCCGGCCAGATGCTTTACGCCGAATCTGGAATCACCACGGCTCACGAGGGTGCGACCCACTTACCTCAGATTCAATCTATCAAACGAGCAAGCGACGTAGGCGCGAACATCATCGATGTGATCGCATTTCCTTTTATCACGGATTTGGACAGAGTGCTCGCTGAGTTTCCCGTAAACACTTGGAATAAATATGAGAACCGTTTCAAGATAGGTGGCGTTAAGATCACGATCGACGGTTCGCCACAAGGTCGAACTGCGTACTTTACAAGCCCGTATCTAACAGATGGGCCGGGTGGTGAGAAGGACTGGCGTGGTGAATTGACTTTCCCTCAAGACTTAGTCAATCAGATGGTCAAACGTGTCTATGATTTGAACTTGCCCCTGAACTTACACTGCAATGGTGATGCTGCGATTGACTCTTTTCTGGAAGCTTATGAGTTCGCTCGAGCTGGCGATTACACTCGTCCGTGGAACGTCACTACTATCCACTCCCAGTTCCTTCGGAAGGATCAGATTCAGAAGTTCGTCAACTATAAGATTCGACCTTCCCTGTACACTTTGCACACTTACTATTTTGCCGATGCCCATATCGCCAATCGCGGCATTGAACAAGCGCAGTACATCAGCCCGATGCGTGATGTCATTGATGCAGGGATACATCCAACGAACCACACCGATTTCGTCGTCGCTCCATTGGACCAAATGACGATGCTGTGGTCAGCAGTAAATCGTATTACCCGCTCCTCGTCGGTCATCGGGCCAGACCAGCGAGTATCGCCGTATGAAGGTTTGAAATGTATGACTCATTGGGCCGCAGAACAATATGGCGAACAAGACAGCAAAGGGACTCTGGAAGTGGGCAAAATGGCTGACTTCGTGATTCTTGACCGTGATCCAATCAGTGTCGAGCCTCAAGAGATCAAAGAGATTAAAGTGGTCGAAACGATCAAGGCAGGAAAACGTATTTATCCAAAGCCTGAGCAATCTGATAATCCGGTTGCTGCTCAGAAGTATGCAGGGATGTCGTATCGTTGGCGGGCGCACGTTTGCGACATGGCCGAAGTCAATCAAGCTGCTGGCAAAGACTGGACATTAATTTCGCTTCTGGGTAAACCGATTGCGGTACAGAACCCGCCTACCATGAAGTTCGAGAAAGGCAAGGTTTCGATCTTTGGTGGCGTCAATCGCTTGTCTGCGTCCTACGCTTTGACGGATAATCAAAGTGTTACGCTAGGGCAAATCGTCAGTACAAAAATCAGCGGTGCTCCCGAGTTAATGGACATCGAACATGCATTTTCGGAAACCCTAGCTCGTATCGACGGTTTCCATGTCGCCGGCAACCAACTCGAACTTCTCAGCGGCGGCGAAGTGCTTGCTATTTTCAAGTCCGAAGACTAATAGTCTGGCTTGGTTGAATTGTCCGTGTTATCAAAAGGTGGTTTCTAACGGTTTCAGGGTAGTTCCGTTTCGCAATCCACCAAAAGCTTTTGACAGCATGAGATCCTTAGCCACAAAGACTTTATCGAAATCGGAAATCGACCGCGTCATTGAAATGGCCTGGGAAGACCGTACGAGCTTCGATGCAATCGAAAGTCAGTTCGGTCTAACGCCCGGAGAAGTGATTGCCCTTATGCGGCGTGAACTCAAACCATCGTCGTTTCGACTTTGGCGAGAGAGGACCACGGGCCGTAAGACAAAGCATGTTTCCTTGCGAGGATTCCAAGTCGGTCGGTTCCGCTGCCCGAGTCAAAAGTCCTCCTAAGATGCCGATCAAACGCATTCGTACCAAGGCTTGTGATCGCTGCGAAAAAACGAACGACGTCTTGTATCGAGTTCGTACTGATGAATCGCAGCGTTGGATCTTTGTCTGCCCAAGTTGCTTGGAACAGGTCAAACCGGGTAACCCGCACTACCAATACGGTGGGACTTGGAAAAGCAAGAAACGGCATTGAGTTGAAGGGCAGAGTCATCCCCTTTTTTGAAACACAGAGACATCTGAGGCACAGAGAGAAGGTAGCCACTCGTCGCCAGACGGTGGTGCACCAGAGCACGGTTGATTCTATCGTGGTCGCGCTGGTTAGTGGGGAAGGCGGGCCGGGAGCCCCGCCCTACGATTTAAAGTCCCTTCGCGCGTTGTTTTGAAACACAGAGACACGGAGGCACAGAGAAGGTAGCCACTCGTCGCCAGACGGTGGTGCATCAGAGCGCGGTCGATTCATATCGATCGCGTTGGAAGGTAGGGGAAGGCGGGCCGGGAGCCCCACCCTACGTTTGGATTACCACTTTAGGTTGTTTGCTTGGGCCACTAAAACTTTGGGAGATCCCTAATTTTATTGGGGCGAATCTCACCCGGGCCTTTTGAACTAGCCTATGCTTAAGATTCCCGTATCGACTCGTAATACCTCCCTCCGTTGCGTACGGTCGATTTCGACATTGACCGGAAGGATGTCTGATCGGTAAACGTCGAAGTTAACCATGAATTTCCAAGCTTCCTCGGGACGATTGAAAGGGGCTACTAAGAGAAACCAGGAGTGTATGGCTGTGCCCTTAATTTCCTCTCTAAAACTTCGACTCCCGCTTCTACTCGCTTCGTTCATTTTGCTTGGGCTGTTGCGATGGAGCATTATTGCTAACGCACAAGAACCTGCCGAAGAGTCCTTTACCCAAGAGCAACTGGACTTCTTTGAGAATCGTATTCGACCGATCCTCGTCGAACACTGCTACGAATGCCACAGCGAGGATTCGAAATCTATCCAAGCGAAACTTCGGCTCGATGGTCGAGAGTTTGCAATACAAGGTGGCGATTCAGGAGCGGCGCTTGTTCCAAGCAAACCGCATGAGAGCCTCTTGATCGCTGCGGTCTCCTGGAAGGGAATCGAAATGCCTCCGGATCGCAAATTAAAGGACGAGCAGATAACCGACCTTGTTCGATGGGTAGAAATGGGTGTTCCATGGCCGGGGGATTTGAGCGCCGGCAACTCCAACAACAAATCCTCCGAATACGATTGGTCGAAATGGCGATCGGAACACTGGGCCTTTCAACCTATCTCCACCCCTGAACCACCAAGTCTTGATGATACGTCATGGTGTAAATCCCCTATCGACCAGTTCGTTTTAAGCGAACTCGTGGCGAACGGACTTCAACCTTCACCCAGCGCGGACCCCCGTACGTTGATCCGGCGAATCCGCTTCGATTTAGTTGGCTTGCCTCCATCGATTGATGAAGTCCGCGCTTTCGAAGAAGCATATCTCAGTAATCCCACCCAAGCCGTCTCGGACTACGTCGAGAAATTACTCGCTTCCAAGCACTATGCAGAGCGTTGGGCAAGGCACTGGCTTGACGTGGCTCGCTACAGCGACGGCTTTGGTGGATTCCTCGACAACGCTTCCTACGAAAACGCTTGGCGATACCGCGATTGGGTGACCGACGCGTTCGATCAAGACATGCCGTTCGCAGATTTTTTAAGACTTCAAATCGCAGGCGATATTGTCGGCGATAAATCTTCGGCGATCGCTACTGGGTTTCTCGCTTTAGGACCGAACTATATCAGCGACGGGGGAGACCCTGACAGTACAGCTCAAGCCAAGGCGGAGACCCTTTCCGATCGGATCGATACGCTCAGTCAAGGTCTGCTCGGTTTGACAGTCGCATGCGCCCGTTGTCACGATCACAAGTTCGATCCGATTCCTCAAGAAGACTACTATTCGCTCGCAGGGATTTTCAACAACTGCGCAACTGAGGATATTCCATTGGTTACCAATGAGGTTGTCGAAGCATTCAACCAACATCAAGCGATGATGCAGATGCAAGAGAAGATGCTCGGTTCTCTGCGCAATGAACTTCAGAAAGTCTCAGAGGCGAATGGAGCGGCGGAACTTGGTTCGGATGAAAAGAAGAAGGAGCTTCAAACGCTCATCGATAACGGTCAGGCCAAGTTAGAGGAGCTCAAGAAATCAGCACCGCCGATGTTTGCTAAAACGCATACGCTGCGTGACAAAGCAAGTGCGGATATGGCACTTGCCATTCGCGGTAATCTCCTTAAACCAGGGCCGATCGCACCCAGACGCTTCCTGCGAATTATCGCTGGTGACGATCGAGTTAACTTCGCGAAAGGGAGTGGACGCCTGGAGCTTGCCGAAGCGATCGCGGATCCAGCAAATCCGCTTGCTGCTCGCGTCTTTGTGAATCGTGTTTGGATGCATCATTTCGGACAAGCCTTAGTCCGCACACCGAACAATTTTGGAGCTTTAGGAGAGAAGCCAAGTCATCCGGAGTTGCTCGATTGGCTAGCTCGCCGTTTGCTTGATAGTGGTTCCATGAAAGACCTTCATCGAGCGATTCTCAACTCTGCGACTTATCAGATGTCCAGCAGGCAGGATTCGGAGAATTATGCCAAGGATGGAGATAATCGATGGATTTGGCGGATGAATCCCAGGCGAATGGATGCTGAAGTGTGGCGGGACTCGCTCCTGGATGTTTGCGGAGAGTTAGACCTAACGGTCGGAGGTCCACCGACCGAGAACATCGAAAGCCGTCGTCGGACCCTCTACTTTAAAGTAAGCCGCAATGGAGACGCCTTTGCAACGGATGAGTTCTTGCGACTTTTCGACTTCCCACTGATGCGTTCGTCCGTGGCTCAGCGACCATCGAGCATCGTACCGCAACAGTATTTGTTTCTGCTCAATAGTCCGTTCATTCAGCAACGTGCAAAATCTTTCGCTGAGAGAATGATGAAAGAATCCAACGAGGATTCGGTACGTGTCGAGCGAGCTTATCAGATCCTGTACCAGCGTTCTGCGAGCGAGAAGGAACTTGCGATCGGACTAGAGTTTCTCGGTACAGGCTTGTCTGCGGAGGGGCTTGGCGACCAGACAAGCGACCGGCAAGTTGAGAGGTTGGCTCGATGGGAGCAATACAGCCAAGCATTGCTCGGTTCGAACGAGTTTATGTATTTACCGTAGTTCGGTGGTTCGATTCAAATCGTGTTAGAATTGTAGTCTTAGCCGCAGCCAAACCACTTCATTAGAGGGCAGCCAGATGTTTCCAAGGTATCCTACAAGTAGGCGAGAGATGCTCAGCCGTATAGGAGCGGGCTTTGGGACTTTGGGTCTGGCGAGTGTTCTTGCCGATCAAAATCTCCTGGCTGATCCAGTGCGTGCTGTGCCCCATTTTGCGCCCAAGGCAAAACGTGTGATACAGCTTTTTATGCCTGGAGGGCCTTCGCAGGTCGATACGTTCGACTACAAGCCGGCGATTACCGAGCATGCGGGTAAGCGTCCGGAATCGGTCGATCGCAAGTCTCTGCGAAACACTAAGAATGGATTGATGCCGAGTCCCTTTGGATTCAAGCAATACGGTCAGTGTGGAAAGTGGGTCAGCGATATCTTCCCCAAGGTCGCCGAGTGCGTCGATGACATCTGCTTTATCCACTCGATGCATACCGACATCCCTGAGCATGCCGGGGCAATCCTTATGATGAATCTTGGTAGCTTGCAACCCAATCGACCTAGTCTCGGTTCTTGGCTCGTCTATGGGCTTGGTTCTGAGAATGAGGATCTCCCGGGTTTCATCGCGATGAGTCCGCATGCACAGCCCCGTGGGACATTAGCTAATTGGGGTAATTCCTTTTTGCCGGGTGCTTATGCTGGTACTTATATCAACATTCATCAGATGCGCGTCGAGAGCGTGCTGAAGAATCTCAAGAACTCGAAGTGGAACCCGGATCAGCAGCGGCAACAAGTCGAGTTGCTTGAACGTCTCAATCGACTGCATATCGAGCAACAGCCCGATCCACAACTTGAGACGAGCCTGAAGACGATGGAGATGGCTTTTCGAATGCAGATGGCGGTACCGGAAGCGTTTGATACTCAGCAGGAGACCGCCGCGACTCTGGAAATGTATGGTCCGAGCGAGTACGCCAAAGGTTGTTTACTAGCTCGTCGATTGATCGAGAGGGGCGTGCGTTGCGTCCAATTATCGCATTCGATCGATGGCTTCGATATCGCATGGGATACCGGGCATGACGACATCGCAGGTGGGCACAAACGACTCGCGGAAGCTTGCGATCAAGGGATTGCGGCGCTCCTGAAGGATCTCAAGCAACGTGGATTGCTCGACGAGACCCTCGTTATATGGGGTGGTGAATTCGGCCGAGCTCCCACGTCTGAAGGGCAGAAAGGCAGAGACCATGACCATTATGGGTTTACGGTATGGATGGCCGGTGGTGGCGTGCGAGGTGGCATGAGCTTCGGAGCAACCGATGAGTTCGGATTATCCGCCATCGAGAACCGGGTTCATGTCCATGACTTGCATGCGACCATATTGCATTTGATGGGTATCGATCACGAACGGTTGACTTATCGACACAGCGGTCGCGATTATCGGCTTACGGATGTATCCGGCAAAGTCGTGCGTGGAATATTGGCTTGATGAAGATAAACCTTACGGGGTGCTAGTCTTGTGGATGGCTTTGATCCAAAAGTTGCGAAACTGAACTTGATTGTGATGGCCTTGAAGTTTGATCGGCATCGATTCAGGGCCTTCCTTTTTTCCTGCTCCTGTGTGGCGGGGTAATGAGAAATCATCATGGATCAAGGATTGGTTTTGATAGACAGTGATCCGTGCATTCTCCGACTTGCGTCCATCCTTGAACCGCGCCGCACGAAAAGCGACATCAAAAGATTGCCATTGACCAGCTGGCAAGCAAGCCATCTGATCTGGTTTCTTCATGCCGTAGATACAGCCACAATCGGTTCTTGAGTACTTCTCGAAGGGGACTTTGAAGGAGTTGAGAATCTGTAATTCATAGCGAAGTTGTAGGTACAGACCGGAATTACCGTTGCGTTCGTGTTCGACATCACCAGCTTCATTGACGTTGAATTCGATGTGCATCACAAAGTCTTCATAGCTCTCAGGGGTCAGGACGCTATCCCATTTTGGTGAAGCGGTAAGGACTCCGTCGGCAAACGTCCATTGCGACGCGATTTTGGGGTTCTCTGGGATGAGTAACGATCCGTCCGGTCCGATTAGTTGTTGAGCGTCGGATGGAGTTTGGAAATCAATCCACTCGCGGGTCGATTCGGCAGATGAAGCAGGAGGAATCTGATGGGCTTCACTTTCCACAAAGTCTTCCGTCGAATCATCGGCACAAAGAGAGACGGAAGCTTGAGTCGCAAACATCATGCACCCGAGTGCCATGGCCCAACGCTTGGTAACTTGCAAATAGGATCGTTGGATCATTTGTTTGTCGAGCTCTGGTGAGTCGGATTTGAGATGTCCACTGTGGGATGCCCACTGTCGGATGTTGGATATGGAATAAGGAGGTGGGCGGCCAACTTATTCTAATCGCAATTCTAATCATTCCGCTTGGTTCCCGCATCGGATACTCACAATGGAAGCGGAGCGGCGCGAGGCCAGTCCAATTCAAGCGGAGCGGCGCAAGCCGCCCGGTGTTTGGAGTACACGGCCAAAAACCGCTGGCTAGCGCCTTTGCGGCTAATTGGGACGCGGCTAACATCTTGAAGTCCAACCGAACGTCGAACCGTATAGCCTTTAAGATGTTGTGGTGTTTGATTGGCATTCAGGCCATACCGATTTGGTTACGGTATCACCGGGCTGCTCGCGCAGCACCGCTAAAGTCGAACCACCGGGCTGCTCGCGCAGCTCCGCTAAAGTTGCATAATGGAAGCGGAGCGGCGCAAGCCGCCCGGTGTTTGGAGTACACGGCCAAAAACCGCTGGCTAGCGCCTTTGCGGCTAATTGGGACGCGGCTAACATCTTGAAGTCCAACCGAACGGCGAACCGTATAGCCTTTACGACGTTGTGGTGTTTGATTGGCATTCAGGCCATATCGATTTAGTTACGGTATCACCGGGCTGCTCGCGCAGCACCGCTAAAGTCGAACCACCGGGCCGCTTGCGCGGCTCCGCTAAAATCGAACCACCGGGCTGCTCGCGCAGCACAGCTTGAATTACCGGACTGCTTGCTACCCCTATACCGATGAGGGAGCCGGTAAGGTGCGCCAACGCCACCGGGGTAAAGGTGCTTTTGTCTGCGAAAAGGACGTCATGGGTAATCGTCTCGTAGAGGATCTTCAAGAACATGGCTGCAAGAAGTAGTCCGTAAACCATGACACCTTGATAGTCGTTCTTGAGGATCGACTCGCGTAAACGGCATGTTCCAAGCAGAGCAAAGAGAGCTGTATCAATGCCGCTAAGACCTCGATAGGATCCGAGTTCAGGGCAGGCGATCTGTATCGCGAGGGGAATGAAAGGCGCGCTGAGCAAGAGGACTGCAATGAATGCTTTGCGATCAGATAATTCGCAAAGTCTTCCAACAATATAGAACATCAAAAGATCCCAAAAGAGATGGCTTGCAGACCAGTGCAGCCAATTGCAGCTAACTACACCATGGGCGTTGCTCAAGGATATATCCGCGAATTGAAACTCAAAGAAATTCCCAAGTCCAGGGAACACGAATGGAACGATTGCCAAGAGGCTAAGCAGCAGGACAATCGGCGTTTCGCATAAGTGTTCCCAGATGGACTTGAGTGAATTCATAGCTTTCATTTTCGGATCTATCAAGTTGCTTGAGAATTACTTCACGGAGTCAGCTTCATCGCTAGGAGTCTCGCTGACACGACGGCGGCGAGCGGCCAAAGCCGATGCGCCAGCCATCCCCAGAGCAACTGCGCATGTCAGCGGGTCAATGGCACCGCCACCCCCTCCACCACCAGAATTTCCAATTCTAGAACTCCGAGCATTGCTTGAGCTCGGCAGAGTGTTGTTTGCTCCGTCGAAGCCGCTGTTACTGTTCGAAGCGTTTGAAAAGCCATTGTTGCTATCTGAAGCGGAACGCGGACTGGGTTCGGCAAACGAAGGTGAAGTTTGTTGACTTGTTGGTAGGAACAGATCCGAGGGACGGCTACCCGCTACGTTATTCTCGGCAGTAGGGCTGGCGGATTGGATCTGGGTCGGATCGGCAGTTGGACTTGTCGATTCGCTCGAATTCGAAGGGGAGTTATTCTTGTTAGGCCCGATTGCTGCAAGGGATTGTTCTCGAAGATTTTCGAGTTGGATTCGCAGCCGACTGCGAGCTGAATCATCTCGTTGTACACGCGTTGCGTTTCGGCGTTGGATCGACCATCGCTTGTATTCCGCATCGTTTTCCAAGACGATGAACGAGGCGTATTCGCTGACGATCGAGTAGCCTTCGCACAAGCGAACGATTTCGCTTTCTTTCTCGGTTGCGTTTCCTTTTTCGCGCATTTCGTTCATCAGTTGTTGCACTCGGCAGTAAGCCCACATGCGTTCAATTTCTGGGTTCTCGTCGCTAGCTTTTGGCAACGACACATCAATGGTTTGCTCAAAGGGTTTGCCGAGGACTTCTCCGCTGACGCTTACTTGGGAAACACCTCCTTGTTTGTATCGACCGATCATTCGCAAGGGTGCCCCATAGAATAGATCGGGCAGCGCACCCGGAAGAACATCGAATGTCTCAACGCCGTTGAACGTAATCCGAACATTGGTTGCGACAGGCCGCATGAGTTTTCTCCGGAAAGCTTGCGATTGACGTTTGAAATCGTCTTGTAGGGAGACGAAAGCCGCCAAGCCACCGGCACGTTCAGCAAGTTGCTTTAAGAGCGGTCGATTGACTTCGTTACCAATGCCGATGCAGAAAACTCGGGTCGATGGAGGGGCATTCCCAATAAGTCCGATCAATTCGGCTTGCTCATTTTGTTGAGTCATTCCATCGGAGAGGATAACTACGTTCAATGGTCGATCGGCGTCTTTGTACTTGTATGCCGTCGTGATTGCCGGACGCAGCACTGTTCCTCCCACGGCACGTTGATCCTTGAGAAAATCGCCGGCGGATTGTTTTGCGGAATCGGTGGCCGCTTGGAGGCCTTGAAAGTGTAGCTTTGGAGCGTTGTTGAATGCGATAGCTTCGAATCGATCTTCGGATCCAAGTTCACCGATGAACGCATCGACGACGTTTGTCGCAAGCCTGAGTTTGCCTTGGTCTGCCATACTCCCAGAGACATCCACGACGAAAACGTAGTCCATTCCAGCACCGTATTCTTCAAGCTCTTTGCCTGCGGTCATGGTAAGGAGAAAATACCCGTCTTCATCACCTTGCTTGTTTGCAATCAGATCGATTCCGGTGCGAGGTCTCTCGGTATCGAAGGCGATCACGACATCACGGCTAAGGTCACCGGCGGTGAGTTCCATATTCGCACGTGAGTAATTGTCGTTGTGTGCATTGATCACGAAGTCTTGAGGATGTGAGGTGCTGTAGACTTTAGTAATCGGTATCTGGCTCTTGATATCCATCGTCATCGAGAACCGACCGGTGGTTTTTTCGTTCACTGCTGCTCGGGTTGTGGTTGCCAGTGGATATACGTAAGTAGCATTGTTGTGATCAAAGTCGAGTTGTTGGTAGTAGACGATTTTGATGTGCTGTTCGGCTTTAGGTTGTATCGGGAAGACTCGCAATTCGAACGTCTTGTAGTCGACTTGTTCCAGTAGACCCGGATCGCGTTTAGTGGTTTTATAACTCTCATAGATTTGCCGAGCTCGTTTCTTCTCGACTACTTCACCTACCATCTCCTGACCGTTGATGATCATTGTGAAGTTGCTTACGCTCGCTCCGTTTGGAACTGGGAATGTGTAGAGAGCTTCGACGATACGATTCTCGGTATTGAGGAAGACTTGATTGATCTCGGTGACGGCAACTCCGTTGTTGATGACCACGGAGATATCTTGTTGTTTGATTTCCAAGAGACCTCCGAATCCACCGTCGGCGATAAGCAGCCCACCGGCCTTGGCCGAGTTGCTATGACTTGCAGGCCCATCCCCCATAAATGCCGGCGCGAGCATACTTGCTATCGCTACCGCACACGACGTAATCCAACTTCTAGCTTTCATGATCGCTTCTCCATCGAGACATTCTCAAACCTCTATGCGCTTGGCAACGTGCCAAAGCAAGAACCGGAAAGGCGAAACTCTATAAGGCAATCCGTGTGCCAAACGTAGGGAGGTTCTTTAAGTTGTTTATTAGAAAGGTTTTGCGGAGATTTGAGCGCGTCGCTTCTGTTTGCGTGTAAGATAGATATGTACATGAAATGTACTTGGTATGGGCATTTGATGAACGCCTTTTAGCTAGGATTGTCGACTATGAAATCGTTGACCAAGACTGAACAGCGCGCGGTCCGAGCGATCTGCGAATTGAATTACACCAATCCCTTTACGGCTAAGCGTTTGGAGTTAGAGCAAGTTGCGCTCGGCGGTGAATTCGAGACTGAGGAGATTGGTTTCTGGAGTCACATCGATCCGCGGAATCCCACCAAGCGAAAGAATCTGGTGAAGGTTGTAGCGAAGTCCAAGTTGCTTTTAACGAAGTTAAGAGGCGATATTCTTGGAGGAGAGCAGTTGGACCCGGAGCATGTCCAGTTGTATGCTGACCTTGCTTACTTTGTTTTATTCGATGAGCTATTGGGTTACTGGGAGTACCCGCGTGAGCTTCATACAGATCGCGTTATTACATCGACACAGCGAGCGACAGCGGAAACATGGAAACGATATTCGGAGCAGTTTGATTATTGGCTTAAAATTCCTGGATTCAGTCATGTGTCGGATCGGGAGAAGTGCCATTTGTTTGCCATTTTTCATCAGGTCTACCGAGCATTTTTTGCGATCTTCAATTGCGTTGTGGGGAAATCCAAGCCGGCGGCGGAATTGCGTTCACGCATTTGGGAATCCATTTTCACGGTCAACATGCGGCGCTATCGAGATTGCTTGTACCAACACCTTTCTCAAGTGACAACGCTTGTGACAGGCCCTAGCGGTAGCGGTAAGGAGTTGGTATCTCGGGCGATCGGATTGTCGGGTTACATTCCCTTTGATCGCGCATCGGTGGAATTCCGCAGTGACTTTGTCAGCAGCTACAGGGCAGTCAACATTGCCGCTTTCTCGTCAAGCTTGGTCGAGTCAGAGCTCTTCGGGCATGCAAAGGGAGCTTTTACAGGCGCGGTATCAAGCCGCGCTGGGTGGTTAGAGGTCTGCGGTAAAGATGGTTCGATCTTGTTGGATGAAATCGGCGAATTAGAAATGCCAACGCAGGTCAAGTTACTGCGAGTGTTGCAGAACCGTGAATTCCAAAGGTCGGGGGAATCCAAGACGCGTAAGTTTGAGGGAAAGCTCATCGCCGCTACCAACCGCGACTTGAAAGAGGAGATCGCGAAACACCATTTCCGAGAGGACCTGTATTATCGACTGTGTGCCGATGTCATCGAAACACCGAGTTTACATGCACAAGTGAAAGACAATCCTGACGTATTTGAAAACTTGGTTGGATTCATCGTGCAGAGGATGGTGCCCGAAGTTCAAGAGGAGTTGACTTCGGAAATCGTTCATTGGCTTGAGCGAAACTTACCGGCCGATTACACCTGGCCCGGTAACTTCAGAGAGCTTGAGCAATGTGTTCGGAACCTGATGATTCACGGTGATTATCATTTCAAAACCGACAACGAAGCGAAAACACCAGCAAGCGGAGAATCGAGTCATAAAGCGAATCCGGAGATCACCAAGCTCATGCAGCAGATCTCGAATCTTGCGCTTACTGCCGATGAACTTACGTCTGCTTATTGCAGAATTGCCTACAAGCAAACTCGCAGCTTTGAGAAAGCGGCGAAGCTCTTGCAGTTAGACCGCCGTACGGTTCGAAGAAAATCCGACACCACGGATTGATTTGCCAAGTCATTGTGTACCATACTACACCTCAAGCATTTGAAATACACCTCGTCCCTCGCGTTTGTTCTCTGGCTTGCCGCTCGAACTCGCGAGCTCTTCACGTCAACAATCGATCCGTAAATTCCCGGAACACTACCCATGTCCGTTCAATTCCGCTGTCCTTGTGGTGCATCGCTGCGTTCGAATGAGTCGCTTGCGGGCAAAAAAGTCAAATGCCCGAAATGTGG
>Ga0255123_1000067_pt1 | contig 30559 bp, 23 predicted proteins | sample Law_Cont_RepA_8d_FD_188585 | JGI IMG/M metagenome (GOLD analysis project Ga0255123, IMG submission 188585) | Freshwater microbial communities from St. Lawrence River, New York, United States - Law_Cont_RepA_8d | ecosystem: Environmental > Aquatic > Freshwater > River | place: USA: New York...
GAAGCAGATGTTCAAGCGGCTCGCCCCCAAAGTGTTGGCTTTACACCACGTCGCAAAGCGATCGCAGAGCGATTGCGACGAAGTGTTTCAAGCACCATCCCGGTGACTCTTCACACAACGCTCGATGTTACCCAATGGGTTCGATATCGCGAACAACAGAAATCCTTCAAGTCAAGCTTTGTCCCATCGTATACAAACCTATTCGCATTGGTCATCGCGAGGGTGCTACCGAATCACCCATCGCTTTGCGTCCGATGGAATGAAAAGCACACAGATCTGGTACGGGTTGCCCCAGAAGCCATCGGCGTTGGGATCGCCGTCGACACCACTGATGGTTTATTGGTGCCGGTGATCTCGTCGATCTCACGCCTGACCCTCGAAGAGTTAGTACAAGAAAGTCGTCGCTTGATAGCGAAAGGACGAGAGGGTCGGTTGACGACAGCGGACATGGACGGTGGCACAATTACGTTGAGCAACTTGGGTGCCTACGGGATCGACCGCTTTACCCCGATATTGAACTACCCCGAAGTTACCATTCTCGGGCTTGGAGCCATCCGAACCGAACCTGTATTTGTCCGCGATACAAATGCGCCTGATGGCCGACGCCTAGAGGCCCGCGAGCGGATGACCTTGAGCTTGACGTTTGACCACGCAGCGCTCGACGGTGCTCCGGCAGCGGCGTTCCTTAAAGACTTGGTCGACGCGATCGAGAATGTGCGTCCGTAATTGTAAAAGCGGGATGCAGTTATCCATGCAGTCCGCAGGACTGCATCAGGACTGCATCAGTAAACGACAGGAACATAGACTTAGAGAATGTACTCGCACCGCCTTAGACGGCAATGTTCTCGGTACTGTCCTCTGTGTCTTCGTCTTCTTCGAGGTTCTTGTAATTGAGAGGTGATATCGCTCGCTTGATGGTCTTGACCATGACTTTTACGGGTGGCTCAAGACCTGTAAAGAGTTTGTATTGGTAAGCTGCTTGGCGAACGAACATGCTCAAACCCGTGATGATGGGGCATCCAGCGGTCCGAGCGTTGCGGATAAGCAACGTTTGCTCAGGGTTGTAGATCGTATCGAAGACCAAAGTGCGAGCGTCGAGTTTATCTCCGCGATACGGAGTATCGTCCATTTCGGGGAACATTCCGATCGGAGTTCCGTTGACGAGGATGTTGGGTTGAACGCTGTGACGTTCGTCCCAAGGGATCGCACGTCCGCCGAATTCTTTTGCTAACTGGGTAGCTGTTTCGAAATTTCGACTGGTCACAGCTACACGTACGCGGCGCTGGGCCAACCCCCAACCGATAGCTCGCGAGACACCGCCTGCTCCGAGCAACAGCGCGGATTTGCCTTCGAAAGGATTTGGCTCTGGGAAGAGTTTGGTCAGAGCTTCGTTTAGGCAGTCCATGGCAGCGCGATAATCGGTGTTGTAACCGACACGATCTTCACCACTGAAGACGATGGTGTTGCATGCGCCGATCCCTTGTGCCGCAGCCTCGGCTTGAGTTAGCAATGGCAAGACCGATTGCTTGTGCGGAATCGTCACGCTCAACCCACCAATCTCCTCTTGCTGACACCATTTCAAGAATGGCGCAATATCTTCTGCCGCAACTCGGAACGGAAGATACCGGAAATCAAGTTCGTTGGATTCAAAGGCCGCGTTATGGATAAGTGGGCTATACGAGTGAGCTACTGGATCGGCGACGACCCCAAAAAGCTTGGTCTTGCGGGTGATCGTTTCAACTCGAAACACATGTTTCATGTCGTGAAACGAAAGCTGTCCTGGTGCAACGCGTCGATCGGGATTAAAGACGCAATAGGTGAAGGGAGCACCATATCGCGGACCAAGAATACGAGTGAGCGAGCCGTAATCCCCCATTGCGATTCCAATCGTCGGGACTTTCGCGTTCTTCATCAATTCGATGACGCGCGCCGCATCCGCAAACGAATTAGCCTTTACCGCAATCTTTACAATGTCCGCATCAAGCTTGCTGAGTCGCTGATGGATCGCTTCCAAATCATCAGGAGTCCCCTCAAAATTATGCAGACTCACAATCCGCTTGGTCTTCCCGTACCTAGGGATCTTCACCGCAGTGTCTTCTTCAAGATCGACGTACTCGACCCCTTGGGCGATGGTCTGTCTCAGAAGCATCAAACGATCTTCTTCGGATCGCTCCCAGCGTCCGCCGTCTTCTTTTCGGCGACACGTCACAACCACCGGTGTAGGACGGTTCTTAAGCAGTCGCGTCAAGTCGATCGATCGGGCGATGTAATCAAGCCTTAACTCGACTAACTTGGCACCCTCTGCCGCCACATCGAGATGTTCTTGAATCGTATGTTTATGACGCGTACGGGCAACGGTGACACAGAGCATGCTTCGTTCTTGGACGTTTATAAAATGAATTGATCAGGTAAGTAAACTCAGCGCTTCGGCGGGGGCGAATTCCACTTCAAAAACCTTGCGAGCAACGTAGGCCCAGGTTCAGTCAAAAAGCTCTCTGGATGAAACTGCCAACCTTCGACCGCATACTGCCGATGTCGAACCCCCATAATAATTCGATTTCCGCGTGAATCTTCTACCCACGAGGAAACTTCCAAGCACTCGGGCAAACTCTCCGGAAGGATCACCAAGGAGTGATATCGGGTGGCGATGAAGGGGTTGGCCAAGCCTTCAAACATACCGCGATCGTCATGAAATATGCGATCGACTTTCCCGTGCATCAACTCTGGTGCGCGAACAATTGTCCCGCCAAATGCTTGCCCAATCGATTGATGTCCAAGACAAACACCAAGAATTGGGAACTCGCGATGCAATTGTTCGATGATCGGAACGCAGATTCCAGCCTCATTCGGTGTGCATGGACCAGGGGAGAGCAAGATGCGTTCGGGCTTGAGCGCACGGACTTCCTCGACACTTAGTTCGTCGTTGCGAACCGTCCGCAAATCCAACGTAGGATCGATCTCCCCAAGCCGCTGCACGAGGTTGTAAGTAAAGGAGTCGTAATTGTCGATCAATAAGATCATTGATCTAGTATTTGCTCGAGGAATGGAATAAGCTTTTGCACCTGATCGGGGCTCGCCAGACTCAGAACGCCAATAAGTTAACCGCAAACGAAGAAAAAAGGTACTGAAATCCCACTCTGAATTTCAGTTCCCCTTTTGAGCGCGTTAGCCGCAAACGCTTCGAGAAATTCATCCGCCGCTATTGAATTAGTGGTCTGAATTTATCAAGTTGGCGGATTGAATCGACGATACCGATTGCGTAGGACCATTTTCGAGCTCGATCCCTCCCGGAACTCACTTTATGGGACGCCTTTGGTCAACGGATTTTTTCAGCGAAAATCCTCAAAAAGACTTTGTTGCTCGCCCTCGCGCCTCTTCGCTCGGATCGAACTCCGGCCAAGACGACACGTTTGGTAGCTCTTCGGTCTTCGGCTCGTCTTCGGCAAGCCGCACTTCGAAAGCGTCTGCAACGAAGGCCAGCAACACGAACGCAACCGCGAAATCCGGTTCGTCGAGTACCGATCGAGCTAACACGGATCGATCAAACACGGATAGATCTAACACCGTGAAGAAATCTCGCGAAGCTAGCTCGACCTCCGGTTTGTGGGGTACGACAAACAACCTAGGCAACTCCAGCGGCCAATGGCCCCTCGGTTCTTAGTAGATCTGGGTTCTAAGTAGGTTGAGGTTCGAAGTAGCCCGGTTCTGAATAGCTCCGGTGGAACATTCCGCCGGTACTTCTCAATGAGCCCCCGAACTTCCCGATTGGCTGTTCGACTTTTGGTCGATCACTGCACCCGCCCCTTCGAGCGCTCGAGCAAGCGCATCGAGGTCCGTCAGATGACTCCATGACCAGCGTACCGCTCCATCGAGCTGCGCACCGCAAACCCCCATGGCTTGCAACACGTGACTCGCTGTCGCGCACACACTCGTACATGCCGCCCCATTCGAGATCGACACCCACGGGGATACAGCTTCGATCAACTCGTCTGCTTCCCACTCTGGAAACGACACATTGATCACATGTGGCAATGTAGATTCTTCGCATCCATGGATAACCCCACGGTGCTGTTGAACCCAATCCAACATCCGCTTGCGAATAACCAAACAACGCTCATCGCGCTCTCGATGATTTTCCATCGCTAGCTGAGCCGCCGTCCCTAGCCCAACAATGAGCGGGACTGGCAACGTGCCCGATCGGAGACCAAGCTCTTGACCGCCGCCAAGCGAGAGTGGCTCAAGCGGAGGCAGCTCGTTGCGAGTTCGCCTTACAATCAACCCTCCGATCCCTTGCGGGCCGAAGATCTTGTGGCCGCTGATGCTGATCATCGTGACCCCCGGATGCGTAAGACTCGTCCATTCCCTACCGAAGCCTTGTGCGGCATCGACATGCATAAGGATCCCTCGATCCTGGGCCATCGAAGCGACTTGCGAGACCGGTTGCACTACACCTGTTTCATTGTTCACATGCATCAAAGATACCAACAAGGTATCAGCCTTCATGAGTCGCTTGAACTCCTCAGCGTCCACGACTCCATCTGAATTCGGTTCGACAAGGCTTATCTCGAACCCTTCCGAACGCATGCGATCCAGCGGCTCAAGGACCGCTTTGTGTTCGATGGCAGAGCTAATCACATGCATCTTGCCAACCCGCTTGCCATGGGCTACTAACCCGCTGATCGCGATGTTATTGCTCTCGGTAGCACCGCTGGTAAATATGACTTCGTGGCGTTTGACTCCCACCACGCGGCCAATACTATCCCGAGCTTGATGCACCGCACTTTTGGCACGCTCACCGTGTCGATGAGGACTACCTGCGTTCCCGTAAAACTCTCTAGCAGCCGCAAACATCGACTCCAACACCCGTTCGTCAACCGGATTCGACGCGTTGCAATCAAGATATAGTGGGTCGCTTGTCATACTTGCATCTCATCGCAGTTTCAAACAAAGTTCATCTGGTTACTAGCAACACTCCCACCATTTCGTCTCTTCCATACGCAAGAGTATAATCGGAAAGCTGAAATGCTTGTTGACCTAGTCGTTGGGATCATTGAACACGGCGCAAGCGGGCAAGATGCGACTGAGAAAGACAAGACAGTCAAAGGAAAGCGCAGCGAACTTGATCATTGAAGTGAAAACCAAGCCCAATGCGAAACAAACTCGCTTGGAAGAACAAGAGGATGGAACGTGGATTGCGCACGTTCAAGCACCACCAGTCGATGGAAAGGCGAATGCGAAGCTCACCGCGATGATCGCCGAGCATTTCGGAGTCCCAAAACGCAACGTGACGATCCTCACTGGTGCGACCTCGAAACGAAAACGTGTCGAAATCGAACTTGAAAACGAAAAAGAATCCGACTAAGCGCTGGCCATCGCCATCTCTTCTTGACGCAATTCTTCGATCAGTGGCCACAACTCATCGACTTCGTCTTTGAACAAGTTCCCGATCAAGATATCGGTGATCAAGTTCTTCTTGTCTGGATGCTTGCGCACGAGGTGGCCGAAGTTCAATCCATCGTAGAAAGCTCTTACCAAGTTCCGCATGCGATCCATGGCTTTGCGATGCATTGGCTCCCAGGCTCGCAAGCGAGCTTCGCTCGGGTCGTTCACATCGAGTGCATCAGCGATTGCATCGCCGGCCATCTCGGCGGAAGTCAACGCGAGCAGAATCCCCGATGAGTAAAGTGGGTCGAGGAATCCAAAGGCATCACCGACAAGTACCCAGCCGTTGCCTGCACCTTTCGATGCTTTGTACGAATACTCTTTGAGGATTCGGTACTCCGACACGCAAGTCGCATCGGCGATTCGAGGCTGCACGCCAGGGCATCGCTCGACTTCTTCTTGGAACAGTTTCTCAGCGTCTTTCGTCGAACGGTTTTTGAAGAGGTGATCATAGTCGGCAACCACGCCCACGCTGACGATATCATCATGAAGCGGGATATACCAAAACCAACCCTTCTTGCCTTGGGTCTGAATAACGATCGTCCCACCCGCGTCTTGCCCCGGTTCACGTTTTGCACCCTTGAAGTAAGACCAAATCGCAGCCTTCTTCAACTCTGGATCCCATTCGCGAAGATTCATCCGGTCGATAAGCAGTGAAGATTGACCGCTTGCATCGACAACGACCTTGGAACGCACTACCTGCGTTTCTCCATCACCGATTTTGACTTTGACACCCACTACACGGTCGTCTTCGGTGATCACATCCATCACCCGCGCACCTTCAACGACATTCACACCGTGCTCTCTCGCGTTCTCGACGAGCATCTGATCGAACTCGCTGCGGAGAACTTGCCATGTTTGAGATCGCTCATGCGGATCGTACTGCGAAAAACGAAATGGCTCCGAAAGCTTGCCATGCTCGTTGATGAACTGCACACCGTACTTTTTGGTGAAGTGACTTCCCTTGAGCTTGTTAACCAACCCGATCCGCTCCATCACCGAATAGCAATGAGGGATCAACGACTCGCCGACGTGAAAACGAGGAAAGCGATCTCGCTCGTAGACTGTTACGCGGTATCCGCGAAGCGCCAGAATAGTTGCGGTCGCTGCCCCGGAAGGTCCGCCGCCAATTACGATTACATCCGGTTGGTTTTCTGCTTGGATCAAAATAAATTTACCTCAATTCGCGAGTCGAACTTACCAGTAACTCTCCGAGCTTTCGTGGGGCTTGCGAAGCTTCTTGAGCAACCGACACAACTCGGCACTGTCGCTTGCCGACAGATGCCCAGCCTGGTCGCGATGCATCCTCTCGACCGCCCCCTGCAATTCATCAAGCAATTGCTTTCCAGCATCCGTGATTGTCACGAAGACCGTGCGACGATCTTCTTCGGATCGCACCCGATCGACGAATCCACGCTGCTGGAGTTTGTCTATCATTCGAGTAATGTCCGGCGCCCTGGATATCAAACGCTCGGATATTTTCAACGTTGGCAAAGGTCGCGGCGATGTCGCTTGAAGAATCCTCAAGACGTTGTACTGCTGGGGAGTCAAATCCAACTCCGAAAACAGTGCATCTTCGAGGGCTCGAAGGCGGTCGTAAGTTCTCCAGAGAGAAAGGTAGACCTCCTGTGCTGGGGAATCAAACTTTCGCTTGCGATTCTCTCGCTCTTCGTCCTGACCTCCGCTATTCATACCCGCAAATATATTCGTCTGAACAACAAATGTCTAGACAATAAATATTGCTGATTCAGGGTGACTAGGCTGAAAAAACAGCCAGCTAGTCGCAACTGCGCTGCAGCAGCGCCCCAACAATACCATATGAGCCCCAAAACCATGGCGAAATAGGCGAAAAGAGACGACTGGGAGGAGTTCGCAAGTTTTAGCGATTAAGCCGATTTTTCGGTCAAGTCGCCCGGTTGGCCAGGCCGATACACCGAAGACGAGGAAGTAGCTTTTCCAGCCCTCCTCTCCCAAGTTGTTGTTCCCGCGAAGCTTTACAATCAGTCATCTGCAGGTTTGATCATGAACCGTTTAACCACAGCCGTTCGACTCCAGAACTTCTCACTGCGAGTAACTCTCGCCGCCTTTGGCGCGGGGGTGCTCCTCGTCTGCAGCACAGGTTGCACGACGTTGTTTGGTCGCAGGGGTGGGCCGGGCGATGACTTGGATCTCTCGCAGATCAAGCGCGACGGATACACAGTCGGACCGAATGGGGTAATGCAAGCGATGCCAAGCGACGAGACAAGCGTGGTTCTTGAAGTGGTCGATGGCAAGCGTCACTTTGAGAAGATCCCGTTGATCCAAGGTCAGCCGATGTTCATTGCGGATGTGGTCAAGGATGCGGATTTGCGAAAGAAGCTTGGACCGATCCATGTAAGGATTTTGCGACCTAATGGCCAAGGTGCACCGGTTCGCATGGACGTGGACTTTGACGAATCAGGAAAACGAGTCAAAGATGGCACGAATTATTCACTGCGCCCTGGGGATCACATCGTAGTGATGAAGGATGACCGTGGCTTCGCTTCGCAGATGTTGAGCAAGACACCGCTGTCGGGAATCATGCGTTAGAGAGCGGCGGCATGCTAGAGCAATGGTTCGATTTGGTTTCGGCGGTCACCGGTGTTTTTCTTGTGATGTTCGTCGGTGGGTTGGCGCGTCGATGGAAGTGGCTCACGAAAGAAGTCGATCAATCGTTAGCGACGTTTACTTCATTTGTCTTGATGCCGAGCCTCTTCTTCCATCGCATCATTATCGATCGCGATTTGTCGACTGACTTAGACGCTTGGTATCCGGCTTGGATTGGTTTTGTTTGCACTGTCGTCGGAGTGCTAACGGCTTGGGGTATTGCGAGACTGATAGGAAAACCGGCTGGCTTAGAGTCAACGTCCGAGCAACGGACATTCGGGCTCAGTGCTGGTCTTGGAAACTACGGCTACATCCCCCTTCCGCTCGCAGATCTTTTCTACCCTGGGTGCGTCGTTACGCTGATGGTCCACAACGTCGGGGTCGACATGGCGCTCTGGAGCGTCGGGCTCTTCACAATCTCAGGAAAGGGGCTTCGAAGCTCCTGGAAACGGATCGTATTTAGTCCTCCATTGATGGCGGTGCTTATAGCTGTGGTCATCAAGCAGTGGGGGCTTGCAAGCTCCGTGCCGACACCGATTTTGCAGATGAGCGAGAAGCTTGGGCGATGTTCGGTACCGATGGGGTTGGTATTGAGCGGTGCGATTCTTTACGACTATTCGCGTTCAGTCTCCTGGGATCGCGCCATGCGAGTCTTGAGCCTTGGTGTCGTCCTTCGCATGATGATCCTACCTTGCTTCATCCTTGCCCTCGCGGCTTGGGTTACAACTTCCGAACCGTTGAAACAAGTCTTGTTATTGCAAGCAGCGATGCCGGCAGCGACATTCCCGATCGTCATGACTCGCCTGTACAAGCAATCTGTCGAAACGGCTTGGATCGTCGTTGTCGGGACCTCGATCTTGAGCCTCCTTACCATCCCCATTTGGATGGTCATTGGCAAGAACTTCTTAGGACTCTAACGCTTTTACGTCATCCAGCACTTGATGAAGTCCTTGATGAAGTCCTTGTCTACCGACTAAACAGACGCAAAGGGCTTGATTCTAAGCCCCCTTTGTGGGTATCGTACCACCAAGCAATCGATGGTTTGGGCCGGATTACCCAGGAGGGTGACCCGAAACCGTGGCAACCGCTGCTTGTGAAAACCTGTTGCTAGCATAACGAACTTTCGAACTTTCCTCTGCTCGGATGCCATGGAAAACATAGCGGAAACTCAAACCCAAGTCATCGAGTACTTGACCAAAGTCGTTGGCAGTCGCCCTCACATGGACGATTCGCTGGCGATGATTGGGATTGATTCGGTGGCGATGGCGGAGTTGACATTTGAGCTTGAGAAGCGATGTGGGATAAAGATTGACGATGCGATACTCGACGTCGAGACGGTAGGCCAACTGGTTGATTACATGCACGCTCGCAAGAATTCTTCTTGAACGGGTTTCGCATCTTAGATCCCCATTTCATCGATTCATTGTGATCGCATCTTTGAGCGTGCGAATCGAAATCTTTTGGACCGTACGATAATTGCTTGATAACTCCTTAGTCGGGGGGTGAGCCCAACACTATGCGCATTTTGCAGATCAATCATCAATTCCCCCCGTTTTCTCGACAAGGCTCGGAGTTGCATTGCTGGCAACTGAGCACTTCGCTTGCAGCGACCGACGAAGTCTCCGTATTCCATATTTCCGAAGTGCCAAAGAAAACGCCGAGGCGGATCGAGCGATCGTTTGCCGATGGTTGCAAGATGTTTCATGGCATCGACGGAGGGCATTACGCTCGGGTAGCGAATTGGAAGAACCCGATTCTTCAGCGCCAGTTTGAATCCGTTCTTGAAGAAACACAGCCTCAGATCGTTCACTTCCATAATTACCTGAGTCTTGGAGATGATCTACCAACGATCGCCAAGAGGACGGGCGCAAAAGTGGTCTATACTTTGCACGACTATGGACTGGTTTGTCCGAACCACCTACTGCTTCGTACCGATGGTAAGATTTGTGGCAAGTCCGATGGGAATTTCTTCCAAGACTGCTGCCCTGTAACGATCCGAGCCATTGGCAACATTACCAACAAGAGTGGTAAAGCACCTTGGATTCGCTCGAAGCTCCCGCCTTTATCTCGATGGCAAGTCTTTGCGAATCAGCAAGCGAATCCTATAGTCCGCACATTGCTTAAAACTGCTTTAAAGATTCCACGTGCAATTTATGGGGATCCGAATAGTGCGGCGGTCGACGAGAAGCGTGATTTCTATTTCGAGCATACGAAACGTATCTTCCACGATGTCGATCTGTTTATCAGTCCAAGCGAATTCTTGATGGACAAGTACATATCGTGTGGACTAAGCCGTGATAAAGTTCACTTTGTGCGGTACGGGATGCGACCGATGGATCAGCAAGCTCATCCTGCGGCTAGCGATGGAAAATTGCGATTTGGTTTCATCGGTGCATTTCATTCTCACAAAGGGCTTGATGTTTTGATCGAAGCTTTTCGTGGACTTGGCGATCGAGCAAACTTGCACATCCACGGTTCGTGTTTTGGTGGACCGGTTGCGGAGAGTTACTGGAATCGCATCACTCAGAATGCACCCGCAGGTTTTCATTTCTTCGGTGCTTACAAAAATGAAGACCTTGAGAAGATCCTAACAACCTTGGATGTTGTTGTCGTTCCGAGTATTTGGTTTGAGAACTCCCCGTTTACCATTCAAGAGGCGTTTCAATCGGGGGCGCCGGTGATTACAAGCAACGTCGGAGGGATGGCCGAACTTGTTCGCGATGGGATCGACGGAATGCACTTCAAGGTCGGGGATTCGAACGACCTAAAGCGTTGCATGCTTAAGATTATCGATAACCCATCGCTACTTCAGCAGATGCGAGACAATCTTCCAGCTCTCCCAAGACTCAGTGAGCAGGCGGCAATCGTTCGTCAGAAATACCTGCAGTTGCTTGCGCTCAACAGTTCCGCAAGCGGTAAGGATTCGTAACTAACTGGTCTTTTGTGCCGCCCGGACTTCTTTCCAGAAAGCCCAGCCCCAGGCCCAATTCCCCAGCAAACACATAGGTGCTAGCAGGAGGAACCGCAGGAAGTATCTCCACTGACCAATGAGACCAAACCCGATTTTAGGAAGTATTTTCAAGGGGGAGAGGAAGATCAGCCAAGGGAATTTCAGCACCCATTCGAATTCCTTCGACTTCAGAACCTGATGGTACTGCGCTGAGGCTCTCCCCATCTTCGCGTTGTATCGAAAGAACTCATCCCACCCCGATCGATTCCAGTGCAACACAACAATCGTTGGATCGTAAGCGACTTGCCAGCCCGCTTCTTGCACTCGGGAAGAGAATAGAACATCTTCCGCAAGCGTACGTTCTGGAAACTGAACCTTATCGAAAACTTCTCGCCGGCAACACAAATTGCAACCGAGCAAGAAATTGCGATTGAAAGTCGTGTTCTTCCGGGATGGGAAATGGTACAGAAACTCCAAAAAGTAAACGGCGGATCCACTGTAGTTGAACCAATTCCTAAAACCGATTGCTCCACCGACAATGCCAACATCCGGCTTGGATAGATGTTGCGTTAGTCGCTCGATCCAATCCTCAGGAACCACGCAATCTTGATCGACGAAGAGGATAGTTCTACCCCGAGCTTCGCGAGCCCCGATATTTCTCGCTCCGCCTGCGGTTACTTGCTCTGCGCAAGCGATAACCCGGACCGTAGGGAATTCGCTGCGGACCAGTTCGACGGTCCCATCTTGTGAGCTTTCCACCACCAAAATTTCGGTTCGTCGCCCCTGCGATGCGACAAGCAGCGATTCGATGCACGCCTTGATCGTGGTAATCCCTTTATAGGCGGGGATAACAACGGTTACATCAGGCTCGAATTTATCAAGTTCAGTCTCATCCGATGAACGCATTGGAATCCAATCAACGATAATGGCGACAAGCCCACTGCGAGCTCGTGAACTTCGACCCGAGCCTACAGTAATCCGCCAAAATACTACTCTGCAATACCTTTGCTTGGAAGACACCCAGGATTTCGAACAGGAAGCATACCAACTCAGTGGCGAAGCGCAAACCATCGGGATCGCATTCCGTAGAGATGCTTTAAAATCTTCGGGGATCGATGGTCAATAAACTGATTGCCAAATCACATCGAAACCATAAAATGCACTTGAGTGCTTCGGTTCTTGGACAGATGAACCTAACTCAAAATGTCCTTAATCACTTGGCCATGCACGTTGGTAAGTCGTCGGTGAATGCCGTTGTGGTAGTACGTCAACTCCTCATGATCGATCCCAAAAAGGTGCAATACCGTTGCATGTAGGTCATGCCAGCTAACCGGAGAACTGCCCACTTTCCATCCAATCGAATCGCTTTCGCCAAACGCCAAACCGGGTCGCAAACCGGCACCGGCCATCCAACATGAGAACGCATATCGATTGTGATCTCGACCGGGGCCTGCGACATCGGCAGCAGACTGCGAGAACGGTGTGCGTCCGAACTCTGTGGTAAACAAAACCAACGTGTCCTCCAGCATGCCGCGAGCGGCCAAGTCGTCGAGCAAGGCTGCTACAGGTTGATCGATCCGCAATGCTTCGGCCGCATGGTTTTCACCGACGTTCTCATGCGCATCCCAACTCGTGCGCGGTGAACCTGCGATCGGGCCACCGGAATAGACTTGGACAAATCGCACCCCCCGCTCCAACAATCGCCGCGCCAACAAACAACGCTGTCCCATGTCGCTCGTCTCAGCACGATCGAGTCCATAGGCACTTCGAGTCGCCTGAGACTCTTGATCCAGATCTGCTACCTGCGGCACCGATCCTTGCATCTTCGCCGCCAATGTATAACTCTCAAGCCTAGCGCGAAGTAAATCCTCCAACGCGCGATCGGCTTGATGTTTGCGATTCATGAACTCAACAAGCTCCCGCGTAGCACGATCTTCATCAGAAGTGATCTCGCGCGCCGGTCGCAAATCGCGAACAGGAGCCGCCCCGCTCTGGAACAACACTCCTTGATGCTGCCCTGGCAGAAACCCATTCGCCCAATTCGACGCCCCACCGTTCGGACCACCCCTGCCGTCAGGCAACACGACATACGCGGGTAGATCTTCCGCGATCGAGCCGAGCCCATAAGACAACCAACTCCCCATCGATGGGAACCCATTGAACTCAAAACCACTATTCTCGAAGAACAACGCCGGAGTGTGGTTGGCGGACTCGGTGACCATCGAACGTATTACCGTCAACCGGTCAGCTTGTTCTGCGATCTTTGGAAACAGCTCCGAGACCATCAATCCCGATTCCCCTCGGGCTCGAAACTCCCAATCGCTCTTTCTCAACAACCCCATCTGCCCGAAGAAAATATCGGGTTTTTCTTCGGTCTGCAGAGTCTTCCCGTGAAACTTCTCTAACTCCGGTTTGTAGTCAAAGGAATCGAGATGGCTCATCCCACCGACGAGACAAATCTGAATCGCACGCTTCGCTTTAACTACCTTCTTTGGCTCATTTCTGGATGGGGATCCATCACCTTTCCCTTCAGCCGATAGCATCGCTAGTAGCGCGGTCGCCCCAATACCGCGACCCGACCAATCCAACCAACTTCGTCGGTCGAGCATCATCGAATGGTTTGCCGATTGATTCATTGCTAATCTTTTCATTCCCACTGGCTCCACGTTTACTCGATGACCAAGAATTCGCTGGTGTTCCATAACGCCCTTGCCAGGGCTCGCAAGCCGTGCTGGCGTACCAATTCGAGTCCTTTGGCTAACTCCTCCTCGCTGGCTTCTCTTTGCAAGATCGCTCGGAAGCACTCGCGAACCATCGGTTCTTGATCGTCTCGGTTTGCAAACATCGCTTCTATACGATGTACTAAAGCGTCCGATATTTGGAAAACAAATCCGCTGTTAAGCAAGCTCAGGGCTTGCAAGGGAGTCGTCGTCATCGCTCGCCTTGGGGCTGTCGACGACGGGTCTGGGCAATCAAGTGCATCGAGCAGCGAGACTCGCTCACAGCGCGGGCTGAAGCGGTAGATGGTCCTACGAAAACAATCTGCGGGTTCTTCGGCTTTCGGATGATAATACGTCGTGCCGTTCACATCTCGGTAATCCACATCCACATATCCAGGACCACCTCGCTCGGCTCGCAACACACCGCTGATCATTAGCATCGCATCTCTTACCGATTCCCCGTCGAGTCTTCGTATGGGATACCGCCATAGGAATCGGTTGGCCGCATCTTTCGCAAGACCATCTTCCCGCGGAGTGCTGCTTCGACGATACACATCAGACAAAACAATCATGCGATGCAAAGCTTTCAATCGCATACCGCTATCGATAAAGGCCTGCGATAGATAATCGAGTAGCTCTGGATGGCTTGGCCGACTTCCATTGAATCCAAAGTCATTGGGTGTCTCAACAATTCCACTTCCAAAATGATAGTGCCAAACCCGATTGACCATCACCCTTGCCAAGAGCGATCGATTCGCTTCTGTAATCCACTTCGCTAAAGCCCCTCTGCGGTTTCCATCGCTAGCTTTGTCGTCCAATCCAAAGTCCGCTGCGACTTGTCCCAATCCCGAAATCCCACCAGCTCGCACCGCCGCGCCCAACCGATCGATATCCCCTCGCATCAACACGTGAGTCGGACCTATCGCCGAATTCGAAACCACGGAATACACCTTCTGCTTGGCTTGCTTTCGCACAGCATCAAGCTCTGCATCGACACCTCGCAATTCTTCCTTCCAACGATCTCGCTGCGCAAGAGTTTCTGGATCGAGAGTTTTCCAAGCAGCGTCCAGATTCCATCGTGCTTCTCGATGCTCAGCGAGCCATTTGAGTTGCTCGTCGCTCAACGCCGAATCAAAACAGACTGCTTGATGAATCACTCCGCGAAAGTGGCGGTTTCCTCCCGGTGGACCATGCCGCAACCCGAACAAGAACTGGGCTCCACCAGCTGCATAGGTCTGGAATCCCGTTCGATAGGCTTGCCCATAGCGTTGACCGTTGCGGAATGCCTCTATCGTCCCATCGGCTCGGTAACGGATGGCGATATGTACCGCACCTTCCGACTCAAGCTCTCCCCCAAAGGGCTGCGATCGCGCAAAACCGTTGCTACCCGCCATCCATTGGCGCGGTTCACGCTCAGCAAATACGACTGCATCAAATACAACTCCATCGATAGTCTGAAGGCTTATTACCCCACCGCCAGACTGATCCAACGGATCGACTGTAACCCATGCCGCTAGCGTTTTCTCTCCGATGTTTTGACTAATCGGATCTGTTTGCCAAAAGGTCTGTCCATCGAGCACCAGCCCTCGGGCTAGCTCAGCTCCCTTGAGCGTGTCGCGATTCCCTTGCAAGGAACTTCTCAATCCACGGACGCTATCTTCGACCTCCACTTTGTCGGCGTTGAGGTTCTCAAAGTTCCACGCATACGCGGGGATCGGCAACGCTGCTTTCGCTCTTTCACTTTGCGGTTCACTGGTTTGCTCAGAGACGGGAGTTGGCTCAGTGCCGTGGGTTTGCTCAAAGACGGGGGTTTGCTCAAAGACGGGCCGATTCGCTTCTAGATTTTGCAAAGCCTTTGTTTCAAGTTCTCGGAGGCTAACCACTAGACTTTGGCGACGCTCTTCGAGTTCGATGCGTTGGCGTTCGTGCTGGGAGTCCTGGACGTCAATCTCACCATGCGCGACACCTTGAATGGCCGCAGCCAATCGGTAATACGATTCCGAAGAGATCGGATCGTATTTGTGCTCGTGGCATCGAGCACACTGAGCTGTTAATCCCAAGAATGTCTGAGAGATGGTCCCTACTTTCTCTTCCAATTCGTCTTGTAAAGCCAATCGCTTCATCCGGTCGCTTGAGCCTACGACCGTGTTGTGAACGCCGCTTACGAGAAAACTCGCTGCGGCGAGACCTTCCTTCCCAGGTTGCAATTGATCGCCGGCGATTTGCATTTGAACGAATTGATCGTAAGGCATGTCGCGATTGATCGCATCGATCACCCAGTCTCGATAATGCCAACTGTTGAGCCGTGGGAAATTGCGTTCGAAACCGTCACTTTCTCCATACCTCACAACGTCCAACCAGTGCCTTGCCCAACGCTCACCGTAAGCAGGTGAATCGAGTAATTGATCGACCAATGCCGCATAAGCTTCCTCAGTAGGAACCGCCTGAAAGGCTTGGACCTGCTGGAAAGTTGGAGGTAGTCCCGTCAAGTCGATAAACAGACGACGAATCAATTCACGTGGTAAAGCAGCGGCATTGGGAGCAATCCCGACTTGGTCTAACTTTTGTTCAACCAAGACATCAATCGTCGTCGAAGGCTTTGTTTGTGCTAGAGGTCGAAAAGCCCACCAGTCATATCCTGCACGGTAATCGGAGGAGATTGCCAAGCGATCGATTGGTTGCTCAGGAAGCTTCGCGCCATCGGCAATCCACTTCTTGAAGAGTTCTTTCTCTTGGGCGGTCAACTTCGCCTTCGGTGGCATATCACCCGACTCGATCACTTTCCACAACAAGCTTTCTTGCCACTCCTGAGTCCAGACCGCACCGGAGTCTGAACCGAGTCCGAGGCTTTCGCTGGAGCTTAAATCCAAACCTCCGGATCGATCCTTAGCGCTATGGCATTCCAAGCATCGGGCGGCGAGAAGTGCGATGGCTTGTTGCTCTTCTCCCGCCGACGGTTCGCTGGCGAGCGAATTCTGGGGGATGGTTGCGAACAAGCATCCAGCGATGAATAGAGCACCCACAATGGAGCGGAAAGAACTGGGCATCATGGCGGGGATCCAGCTTGAGACTTCTTAGTCGGTCGGGACAACAGCGACAATTGGGGCTAGAGGCCGTTGTCGTTGTTTGGGGCTAAGCCGGTGTTATTTGGGGCTAAGCCCGTGTCGTTGGAGCGAAGGGGACGGCCCTGTATTGTACCTTATGCCAGCCGGACTTGCGAATTCCCAGTCGACCTGCGTTACCAGCCTTTGAAAAGTGCCCCGGCCCTAGCCAAACCGTATACGAAATAGAGCGTTGCTAATTGAAGCATAGTCTTTAGTCCAAGCGACCTAGCGTTCTTCAAAGCGAGCGCCAGTGCAGGAGCGAACCAGACCAATGCGGTACTCAAGAGACCTAGTGCTGCGGCTAAGTACAGATTTTTGAACAGCGCAACGAAAACCAGCAGCAGTCCGACGATAGGCACTAGCAAGTGCCACAGCGGCCAGACCAAGCTAGGAACTTCGCTTAGGGGAAACCCCAACTTGACCCATGACTTAATCCCGCTGCTTCCTCGCCAGTATTCCTTCTGCAAAAAGTTCCTTATCGATTTCGGTTCGCCATGGTGGTAGTTGCGGATGCTCGGGTCACAGATTACCCGACCACCAACGGCTCGCAAACGGTGGCAAAGATCGACATCTTCCGACGCGACTAGGTTTTCGGAGAACCCGCCGATTTCAAGAAAATCGCGTCGATAGAGGATCATGTTTCCAGCACCGAGCCATTCGGTTTCAAACGCACCATGATTCATCGCTCGCAGTCGGTGGATGGCCCAAACGGATTGGACCCAAGTCGACTTGATCGGTGGCAAGCAGGGTGCACCGACCATCGTTTTCCCGGGATGTTTCGCCAACGAAGCGATCGCCGATTCCAGCCAGTCTTCTGGGACTTCGTGATCTGAGTCGCAGAAAGCTAACAACTCGGCTTGTGTTTGCGAGACTCCGAGATTCCGCATGGCACCGACGCGTAGACCAGGACCATCGAGTACTTTCGCGCCATAGGGGATCCCTACCGATGGGCTTTCGTCGCTCGATCCGTTATCGACGATAATCACTTCGTGCTCTACCGTTTGTTTGCTCAGGGAAGCGAGCATAACCGCAAGACGCTTCGCATCGTTTTTAACGGGAACAACAACAGCGACCTTCTTACACGCCGGTTGGTTATCAGGATAATCAGCCATGGCTTACAGGGGTCTCGCGGAGTGAAAGGAATTCACGGCTTGCGTGTATTTCGTTTGATTCAGATACGTCTGTGCGTTCAGTTGTGCGTGTTTTGGACTGTTTCTTTTCTACTTCCAAAACGCGTTGATAATGACCCAGCCTAAGACTGCAGTTGTAGCCAATCCGAGGACGCCACCTGCAAGAATAATCTTCTTTGCTCTAGCGATAGCTTCTCGTCGCTGTGGGATGAAGGGTTGCTGTTCAGGCCATTGGCTTGGTAGTTGAATTTGCTTTGGAGCTAGGCGATCGAAATCACGAATCAAGCTTTCCCGTTGCCATCCACAGACCATCAATAACACGACGGGTCGACAGAGGGACTTGGTGGGGAATCCATCAATTGTCCGCATCACATAGTCGTAAAACCAATCGGCTTTTTGCATCATTGCGGTCCCTTCTTCACGCTTTGGGCACCATCGTGCGGCATAAGCGAGGATATGCCACTTGCGGATGTCTTGAGCCGCCCAAGTCTCGGTCGGGTATTGCAAGTGCTCTGGATGGTCGAGTGTTGGTCGTTCATTTTTGAGCATCCAGCGCGCGTAATGCAACAAGCATGCGACAGCGTACTTGTGATTTTCCTCTTGGCCGGGAATTGTCTCTAGGAGATCGATCAACCGACATTGAGCTTGCAGGTGCATCGTATAGAACCAACGCAATTCGGCATTGAGCAAGTCGAGGCTGTCGAGATCCTGATCGGGATGAACACAGCGACGCATTAGATAATTCACCATCTCGAGATACTTTGTTTCGCCGGTCAGTTCATATCCTGTAAGCAAAACATGAATGGTATTCCCTGAGGCACGGCCTGGGCCATAGTACTCGTGGGAACTCGACGTCGCGTATCCAGTCGGTCGGCTTGAAAGCAAACGAAACCTTGTTTGTGAGCCATCTTCGAGCTCTAAAGCATAGTTTGCAAGATTGATTGCAGCTTCTTTGTATCTTGGTTCGCCAGTGAGATAATAAGCGACCATCCAGCCCGTCGAATACATATGCGACGCAGATGGACCGCCACCTTTCCCATAAACCTTCTTGAGGCTCTTACCAGTCGAGCCCATCGAATCAAGATCCGCACCTTCGGCGGATAATTCATCAACCAACAACGTCTTCGGATATCCACGATGCGTTCCGGTGCTGGCATTTGCGTAGTGAAACGTGTGCCAATGCAATCCCAAGTTGTACGGATGCCGGTCGTGTGTGGTGTGATAAGTATCGATATCCCAAGCGTGATTTGCCATGTCGATCATTTGCTCGAACCAACGAGGATCGCCAGACCGCAGGAACTGAACGGCAAACCCCCAAGCGCAGTCGTACTGATTGTTCAGGTGCGCGACCAAGGGACTCGGTCCCTTGTGAAACACAGCTTCGTGATCGCTGTAGACATCCCCAAAATTTCGCCAACCGTATTCATCGATCGCTTCGCGTTTGTCAACGAAAGTGTCTTTACCATCGATCGCTTGGTTGATTATCGATTCATACAAAACAGCTGCTGGGTCTTCTGCTGACTTTGCAACAATATCTTGTACCGCAGTGGTACACTCGATGTAATCGGGACAAAACACGGGGATTGGATGAAGCAAATAGCCATCGAGTGGAGCTTCCTCGCTGGATATCTCACCTTCATAAATAGCGAACTCGAAGGTCTTTTGCTCTCCACCTTGCAGTTCGTGAGCGTAGCCGCTTTCTCTTGGAAACAGAGCGATATCAATACAAGTTCCGTCAGAGCGAATAGCACACGGGAAATTCTCCCAGAATCGTCGTGCAGCAACCCCGATACTTTGCTCGCCATTTTGCAGCGAGACATAGGGAGTTGCTCGCAAACCTTCAACTTGCTTGTCATCTAGTTTCAACCGGTATCCGCAGAAGGGTAACGGTATCGAACCGTCGGCAATCACATGGGTTGGCGACTTCCAATTCTTGCCACCACTCGACGCTTGAAACAGATGCAACGACTTCGAGGCGGTCTGAATTGTCGCATCAACCGTGGGTCGAATAACAATTCGATGCTCGCTTTGGGTTCGACTCGCGCTTTCGGGTCGACTCGAGGGTTCCGCATCCGTTGGAGTGATGACAACCGAGAAGTTCTCGATCAGCACGGCCCCTTTTTCACCAAGATCCCAATTCCCTCCCGGGTGATTCGAAGGATTGGTGTTGCAGATCGTGCAAGAAAGGTCAATCTGACCGTTCTTCCAAGCCTTGCCGCGCAGTCTCACGTCGACCGGGTATCGCAAGCCGGGTGGTGAGAAACTCGTATCAACTTCGAAATGGGTAAACAACTCCCGTGCGTTAGATCGAAGTTTAGCAGTATCACTGATGAGGGAAAATTCTCCCCAAGGCCCCGCGACTTCAAATCGCAAATCAATACCTTGAGCCTTCGCCTTGTCGGCGTCTCGAGCGATCCTTAGACATTGGCCAACGATCGTGACTGTCCTAAGATTGACAACCTTCTTCTTCGATTCCGACTGCCGGATGCCATCTAGTGATCGCAATCTAAGCGTCCCAGTTGCTTCTTGCGGCGAAAGAGATGCATCTACCGAAACCCACTTGATCGATCCATCTTGCCAGTAAGCCAAAGGACGGAACGCAGACTGATCGACCGGCCCATTTTCGCCAGACAACTCGTAGTTCGCTAGCTTGTCGGCACTGTAGCCCGCAGGCAGTGGGAACCCGAAAGAAACTTGCACCGATGCGGGCTTGTCGTAGTTCGCTAGGTTAGGAAAGGAAACAAGAAGGCGTTCAAGCGTCATCGAACCAAAACTTCCGTCCGTTTATGGAAAATACGGGGTTTACACCGGAACGAAGAAACACGCCGGGTGGATCCAAAAGCGTACTTGATTAACCTGACCTTGCAATAACTTCTGCCATATGTGGCATCGAATTCGCAATTCTTAAAATCGTGTCGATGGATTCCCGGTCAAGATGTCGCTTCCACGTCTGGGGAACTTCATCGCTTTGCCTGGATACCGAATAGTACTCATTGGATTTCGAAGAAGTAGAAGAGGAAAGGAATTGCTGCGTTTGGGGAGTGAACTCCATGCCAAGGAAAGCGAAGATCCGTTTTGCATATTCCAATGGATTCAAGCAAAATTCATCGAAGTAAACCTCCATGTAATTCTTGCAACCTTGGGCGTCTTCCGCTGCTTGTTCATTGATGCACAACCAGAAGTAGGCTAAGCGTTCCACCTTACTGAATTTCAGCCAATCCGCTGTGCGCAAGCCCAATCGCTGGGCAACCTTGGTACGCATCGCGAAATCAAACAAGCCCGCGTCTTCACTAGCGGGAATTGTTGATTCCAAATACCCTTTCTTTTCACCTCGCAATACGGAGTCGATAAAGCCACATGGGTGCCGGATCGAATGAAGAACCTTTTGATCAGGCAAAGCCCTAAGAATCGTCCCGATGCTACCAGCGAGGTCAACACTTTTCCAAAGCATTACTTCGGCATTATCAACTGCTTTCGGCCAGCGCCTTGCGGGACTGCGATCATTGGCCTTGTAGAGCAACTGATCCAACCTCAACCGCCCTCGGAACAACATGAAGTTACATCGAGCACTTAGACTACCGAGGTACGCTTTGGGAAACAAAGGTCGCTTCAGAACCGATCTTGCAGAGCAAGCCGTTGGCAGCGTGACCACATAGTCCTTTAAGTAGCGTTCCCAAACCTCGAAATCATCAGCATCCGAAACGTAAGGAACACACTCTACAGCTTTTACATAGTCGGGTTCATGCAAATAAAATACGAATGGAGAGCTATCTACTACCTTGCTAATCCAGGTAGTTCCAGATCTCCCTAATCCAATCACAGCCACTTTTTGTTGTGACATAAATAAACACTTCAATCAATCGCCCATGTCTAAAAGTCTTCGCGGCCAAGTTGCGAAAAATCCTTTGGAACAATGTTAAATATCTAAACAGATCCTCAAACCGAAGACGCTTTATCCAAATGGCTTCGCTCGCGATCTATTTCCTCCAACTGCGGATGGAAAGCCAAATAGTTTCCAATCGCTAACATGTCGATTCGCCCATCGAGGAATGCCCGCACCGCATCTTCAGGCGAACATACGATCGGCTCTTCGTGCATATTGAAGGATGTATTGATCAGGACTGAAAGTCCAGTGAGCTTCTTATATTCGGTGAGCAACTTATGGAAACTAGGGTTGCTCTGAGCTGTCACCAATTGGGGCCGAGCGGTCTTGTCAATGTGCACAGCGGCTGGGCTCTCTTTACACATCTTTTCGGTGCAATCAAAGGTGATCGTCATGAATTGAGCAGTTCGCTCCCCACCTTCAATGTTTTTGAACAACTCGTGCTTGCTCTCATCAAGAGCTGCTGGTGCGAATGGCATGAATTCGGTTCGCCCAAGCTGGTGATTCAACCATAAGTTGACTTCTGGCTCTTTAGCTTGATACAAAACCGATCGGTTCCCCAAAGCCCGCGGGCCATACTCCATACGCCCATTGAACCTGCCAACAATTCGGTTTTTAGCAAGCTCAGCAGCGATCTCCACTTCAGGTTCCTGAAGTCGCTTGTAGTGAACACCCGCTGCCTTCAAGCAACTCTCAATTTCTTCATCGCTGTAATCGGGTCCCAAGTAAACACTGTCGACTCTTTCGGGACGAATTCCCGATTCGACACTTGCGACATAAGCCGCGCCAGTACCGCAACCTCCGTCACCCATGTTCGGGTAAACGTAGACACCCTTAACACCTTCGCACTCTTGAATTCGCTGATTAAGCTTGACGTTTGCATTCACACCACCGGAAAGACAAACGTATTCGCAACCGGTCTTCTTCAACCAATAGCCAGCGACCTTCTTAGCGACTTCTTCAAGTACTGTCTGATAGGCAGCAGCGACATCTCGCATCGCGAAATTCTGAGCCATATATCGCGAAAGATAGTAGTTCGATGCATTGATGATTCGAATGTCACCCTCTTCAAGCCCCTCGAATCGACTTCGCAAAATCGGACCAACAACTTCTGGATTGCCATAAGCCGCCAATCCAACGATCTTCCCTTCGTGGCGACTCGGACGGAATCCCAGAGCAGAAGTCACGTACTCATAGAACTGGCCCAATGAGTTCGGGAATTTGAACTCATGCACTTTCTCCAAGCCTTTGTCCGAACCGACATACACAGCTCCGCAATTGCCGGATCCATAGCCGTCAAATGAGATGATCAAAGAGCGATCGAAACCCGATGCATAAAAAGCATTCGCAGCATGGCAGAGGTGGTGATTGTACCGCTTGAGCTTGCCTAACAACCCACGCTTGCCCAACTCCGATTCCAAGACCTCTGTCCACTTCGTGTGGTCCGCAACCGCCAATTCAATCCACTTCTTAAAAGATCTCTCATGCGCCATGCGATCGAAAGTACTCGACCGCAAGGTTTGCTCATAAGCCTTTCGCTTCCACCAACTCTTCTTGTCCGCAAATTCTTTCGAGGGATCCAAACCCGGGACGCTCGTCGATAAGTCCGGACGGTAGCTACCGTCGGTCCTCTGGCGCAAAATCGCCAACGATGGCTCACTCGATGAATTCTTCTGCCATTGTGTGTCGTAGTCTTGCGACTCCTTGATCAGCCTCGCCTCTTCCTTGCCGTCAAAAAAGGAATAAGCCACCACGTCGATCGAATCAAGAGTCCAACCAGTTCGCTTTAGCCCCAACTCCAAAGCTAGGCTGGGAAAGCCATCTTGAAGCTTGACGCGACTGAGCCTTTCCTCTCCGCAGGCAAAGAGAATCCTCCCGTTTTCAACAAAGGACACTGTCGAATCTTTGTCCAATGGGCTGATTCCCAAAACGCGCATAATGACTGCCTTTCAACTACTCTTCTAAAAAAGCCATGCTAATTCAAGGACTTGTAGGCCCTGGAGTTCCGCCACTCAAGCCTAACTTTGCCAAACGATGAGCAAAACCATCACACAAAGTGCGAAAGAATACACGTTCACGCGGCGTCCGGACGCAACGGATCGCTGCGTAGGGATAAGGGAAACTGTCATCGGAGGGGCGTGTAGGCTACTAGGATAACTGAAAGATCGTTTTTTTCAAACGGCCACTTTTGCAACTAGCCTACGACAAAAGGACACAATTTGCCTGTAATCTAACAATTCCCTACCGGCAGAGCTTAGATACCGCCCCCTTAACCTTGAATTCACACTCGCTAAATGGGTGGGAAACGTGTCAGTTTCCTCCCACCACTTTGATAAGTCCTGTGTTAAGAGCTTTCAGCAAAAGCCTACCGTCCATTAGCCGAACGGACAATCAACCCTGCGCCAGACGCCTCCGAACCAAACTAACGCTGAAACGGAATCGCAACGGGAAGAGCATTTCCGAACCGATCGAAATCCTTGAACGACCAAACCACTTTCTTCTCCGGGCTGACTTCAAGCACTTGAGGGTTCTCTGGGCCTGCATGGCAGTTAACGATCCAAGTATTCCCGTTCTCCAGCCGATCAACCATGGTGATCCAAGCCAACTGGACCCCCGCTAGCTCCTTTTCCTGTATCTGCCACAGGATCTCTTTTTCCGGACTGACTTCAATTACTCTGTGCCCATCGCCGGTCCCGATAAGGGTATTACCATTCTTCAACCGTACCGCCGAATAAAGCTTGGAACCAACGTTGTACTCCCAAACAATCTTCCCTGTGCGATCGTACTCTCGAGCTACCCCTAACGCTTCATGAGCGACCAAGTAGTTCCCGTTTGGCGTTGGACGAACCAATCTCGTATCTCGATGCGCATCTGGGTTCGGAACGCTTAACGGTATGCTGTGAACAATTTTCTTGTCACGATCAACTTCGATAATTCTCGCCGCGCCACTCTCGGCGATCATGGTCAATCCATTCTCTAATCGCCTAAACGCATGAATTTCGATCGGCCCCCCTCGATCCGTCTTCCCCGCTTCGTATCTCCAAACCTCTTTCCCCTCTGCATCGACTTCGACGACATTGCCGAACGATGTTTGAAGTAACCAGTGTCCGTCGCTCAGATGTTGCACATCATGAATGTCTCGAATCCCAATCGTCCACTTCACTTCGTTGTTCGCACCGACGACAGCCGCAAGCTTCTTTTGATAATCCGCAGCAAACACACTTCGCGCCTCACCCTTCTGCTGCGCACCCGCTTCGCTCGCCAGCCCCACTAGTAAACTTCCGCCTAGAATGGCCCCAACGCACAACTTATGAAATGCAACTCGCGAGAACAACTTGGACATCTTTGGCCACCGTCTTGTGTTAATTGTGAATCGTTTGCTTATAGCGAATCGATGTATCAAGCGGGATTCATCGAAGCCCTAGAGTGTACTTGACCAACCTTGGTCGTGCCACCTATGGAGCGATCCGCAACCACAACCAACCTTGCTTCGTTCCAGTAGCGATCACTTTCTCAGGAAGACTCCTTCCCGTCGTTTGAATCTCGATCCCAACAGGACCACTCCAAACACCCTGCTCTCCCGCTTGACCCGCCACTACCTTTAACGTGACTTTCTTTTCACTCTCTTCTTTCATCTTCGAAACCACAGGCTCACAAACATAGTTCGCTGGCAATCCCACCAACCGCACCGTCGCTTCTGCGTCACACCCATGGATCCGTTCAAGCGTCACTTCGATTTCGATCGGCTTGTCAGGTTTTCCAACCAACAAGTCATTGCCGACCGTTCCTCGCACCACCGGATACTCTTGAACAATCTCCAAACGATAACGATGCTCTGGCCCAAAACCACCGTGCAAGTCACGTACAGCAATACGGTAAACTCCAGGCTGCTTCATCTGACCCGATAAACTCGGATCTAAAATCTCCCCGGATTCCCCTTGCTTAGCCAGCGACTTACCCTCCGCATCAAGGATCTCAATGACTGGATCAACCGGTGAACCCAAAGTTAAAGCCTTCGCAGTGACTTTCCAAAACCCCGGTTCACTTGTTTGCCACAGGAGAACATCTTCGTCTCGCGAAGTTTCAAAAACTCCATATGCGGCGACTGTCGGACCAGCAGTATTCGCGAGGGAACTTGGCATCTCTCTACCACTCGGCTCTCCGATCCACTGCGCTCCTTGAGAAAATCCAAACGCTAAATCATCCGTTGAATTAGGACCTGCGGACGAATCGTTCGCACTACCTACCGAACATCGCAACCGATACTGGTACTTATCCCCACCCGCATAACCAATCGTGCTGTCGGGAGCTTCTGGAAATGCATACACTCGCAACGAATAAACCCCCTCGACACGAGCTTGAAATTCCAATCGAGGGTCGAGCCCAAGAGCATCGAGATTCTGCGCAAGCACATTACCTCGGTGATCGACCAACTCTAAACAACCGTCCATCGGCGAACCCAACACGCGACTAGCATCTAACGTCGCTCGCAAAACCTCGCCCGCCATCAATCGAACTTGGTAATGATCCACATCCCCAGACTTCTGCAACAACCCATTGATGCACATCGGCAATGCGGCAACCACTTGAGGTTTCTCAAACCCATCGTTGGGCTCGACCTCTGTTACCTCAGGAGTCTCACCGACCACGAAACGTATCAACGGAGAGACACTCTCCGGACTGTGAATCCGCAAGTGATGAACCCCTAATTCCGCATCCATAGGGATCTTCGCCGTGATCTTGCCCGGAACCTCAGTTGCAACCCACTGGATTTGAGCCGGCTCTGCCCAAAAACCAACAGGCCACTTCTCGTACTTGCCCGGCAACTCAATGCTTACCTCGGTACCTCGCATCCCCCCCATCGGCAGCAATCGCGCATTCTCTACACTCTGCCCACACACCCCATCAAGCGAACCGACAAGACACCAAAGACTAACAAGCAATAAACTTCTACTGAGATTCATGCGAGATCTTTACATCAATTCGCGGATAGGAGTCGGATCGCTGACCAAGTGCGCTGGCCTACCCGATGGCGTGTAATACACTTTGTCAGGATCAATCCCCATCTTGTGATAGACGGTCGATACAAAGTTCTCCGGTGATAAGATGCGTTCACAAGCCGAATGGCCTTGGCGATCCGTTGCACCAATAACCTGCCCGCCCGGCGTCCGACCACCAGCAAACAAAATAGACATGGCGTTCGCCCAGTGATCCCGACCCGGCTTGGATTGCCCCGGCAATGTACTGATCTTCGGAGTGCGCCCAAACTCACCCAACGCGATCACCATAGTGGTCTCGAGCAACCCGCGTTGGTCAAGATCGTCGATCAAAGCCGCAACCGTCTGATCCCACGATGGTAAACGTGTCTTCAACGCTCCAAATAGATCGGAGTGGTGATCCCATCCTCCGTCATAGAGAGTCACAAAAGGAACTCCAGCTTCGACTAACCGACGAGCCAATAGAGCCCGCTGACCAAAACTGTTCCGACCATAAGCGTCCCGGGTCGCTTCGCTCTCAGAACTGATATCAAAAGCTTTCTGCGCTTCGGGAGTTGTGATCAACTCCAAACCTTGCTGGAAGAACTCATCGACTGCTACAACCGGATCGGCCGTCGCAGGGTCGCTGAAGCGAGGCAAGCGGTCCACTAAATGGCGCAAGTCGCGTCGCGAAGTAAACCGTTCATCGTTAACCCCACTGGGCAGTTCCACATCACGCACCCGGAAGTGCTTGTTGTTCGGATCACCCCCGACCACAAATGGGGCATACTTTGCCCCCAAGAAATTCGGACCACCTGAACGAGACATGCTCGGCATCGAGAAATACGGTGGCAATCCATGCGGAGCTTGCCTCTCCCTTGCTGCAACCGATCCCATCGATGGATGAAAACTGACGAAAGCCCCACAACCGACCGGAATTCGTGGAGGTGCTCCGGTCATCATGTAGTGATTTCCCGCTCCATGATTCCCTTGGTTGTGACACACCGACCGAACAATAGCGTACTTGTGGGCGATACTCGCAAGCTTTGGCAAGTGCTCACAAATCTGAATCCCCGATACGTTGGTTTCAATCGCCTGAAACTCACCCCGAATCTCCACCGGTGCCTCAGGCTTCGGATCAAACGTCTCGAAATGCGTGGGCCCCCCATCCATCCAAATCAAGATGCAATTCGAAGGGGACTTCTGACCCGGTCGATCCGATGCACAAGCCTCTCGCAACTTCAACAAATTCGAGAAACTTCCGCCGGCCAAGCCAGCGACCCCGAGTTGGAGCCAATTTCTTCGGAGCATCATTTAGTCCTTATAGATGAATTCGGGAGAGTTAAGCATCGACCAGAGGATGTCTTCGACCAGTTTCCGACGATCATTGTTGGGTTTTTCAAATTCAGCCACCAGATCGGTTTGCTCTTGAGCAGTTGGAAGTCGCGAAAAAGCTATTAGATACAACTCCTCAACCAACTGTTGAGCCGTGCGGTCCGATTCCGCCAACCGCTTGCACAACCCTGCGTCAGAAGTGAGCTTCGAAGCGATGTTCGGGGCATTCATCAAGTGCAACGCTTGAACCACCGTCGATTCCGGAATCCGCTCGCATGGGGGATCTTGATTCGGATCCGGACGGCCAAAGGCATCAAGAATCTCGGACTCTGTTCGCACCGTCCACAACTGCATCGATCTTGTACCCGCTGCCGCCCCGGAAAACTGACTCGGGACTTCGGTAATGTCGCAAATCGCATCCGCAAGGACTTCGGCTCGCAGCCGCTGCCGGTAATGCCTCGAGTAATTGCGATGATCACCCCGGTTCGTCTCGTTTGGCTCAGAAGCTAACGCGTAGACCTGCGACTTCATGATCGTTCGCAGCAACGCTTTCTGATCGAACTTCACTTCTCGGAAATGAGCCGCAAGCGCATCGAGCAACTTCGGATTGCTCGGAGGATTCGTCGCCCGCAAATCATCCACGGGATCGACAATGCCGACTCCAAAAAGCTCCGCCCAAACCCGATTGACCGCGACCTTGGCAAAAGTCGGATTCTCGGGACTGACCATCCAATCGACTAACTTCTCGCGCGGATCCTCCCCCTCGGCAACTTCTACTTCCGCACCTCGCAAGATCCGAGGTGCCAATGGCTTGCCCGTCAAAGGATGCTTCACCACACCACTGTTCTTCACCAATACGACTTCTTCACCACCAGAGATCGGTGGAGAAAGTCCCGTCCCTTTGTACCCTACCCTCGAAAAGAACGCTGCCAACGAGTAGAAGTCACTCTGGCCATAGACTTCGAAAGGATGCTGATGGCACTTCGCACAATCCAACCGAACACCCAAAAACAACTGACTGGCCATCGTCACGATCTCGTCTGGCTCTCGGCGATCTCGGAAAATCGTCACGGCTCCGTTTCGCCAATTGCTACCGCGAGCGGTTAACAACCCTCGCACAAACTGATCGTAAGGAATGTTCTTTCGAAAGGCATCGCGAAGCCATGTGTCTAAACTCAGCACTGCTTTGATCCCAACACGGTACGGATTGGGTCGCAACAAGTCCGCCCATTTGTTCGCCCAGTTATCTGCGTACTCGGGTCGATCAAGCAACCGGTCGATCAATCGCTCTCGCTTGCCCGCCTCAGCATCTGCGAAGAAACTCCGCGATTCCTCCGCCGTAGGCATTCGCCCTATCACATCGATATAAGCGCGACGCAAGAACTGAGAATCGCTCGCAGGGCCACTCGGTAAGATATTGAGCTGGGATAATCGCTCATAAACATGATCATCGATGAAGTTCGCTCTAGGCAAACTCGCGTAGCGCTCTGCTGGAACGGGATCTGGGCGAGGGATCGCAGAACTCCAAGTAGCGATGTTACCCATGTAACGCGCCATGATCGTCGCTTCACCAGGCAACTCGCCAGCTCGCACTTTACCATCTACCCCAACCCGTATAACCGCCGGCTCATTCGACTGATAAGCGCTCGTCGAGGTGACATCGCGGGTCGATCCATCACTGTAACTGGCTGTTACTCGTAATGCTAATTCTTCTCCCGGAAACAACGGCTTGGGTGCCGGGGATATCGCCACTTGTACCAGCGTTGGGTCCGACGATGACACACGTTGAAAACCGCCTGCTATCCACTGGGCCAGCGTATGGTAGTCAGGAGAACCCGGTTCGATCTTTTGCCCACCACCATGCGGCACCAACCCCGTGGCCTTCTGCAACAACAAACTCTCAAAGGGTGCTGCCGCCGCGACTCTTCGTCCACGACCGTCGGTGACGATCGAACGAAAATCCATATCCGAGTCAAACCCTAGAAGCGATAAAGCAAATCCGTTTTGCCCCCGCGACTTTCCATGACATGGCCCCGAATTGCAACCTCGAGCCGTGAGGATCGGTTGGATGTCCAACTCGAACTTCATCGACAGTTGCGAATCAGCCACCTTGGGATCAGGTAAGCCCGCCTCACCGGACGGCTCCGAAGCTCGCAGCCCCCAAGTGCACGCGAGAACGATCGCGAAGATCGAAGTAGCGATCGCATAACCCTTTGCGGATGCTCTGGTAGCTCTCCCCCCGCTGCGCGAGTTAATAATCCCAGCGAAGCGCGAGTTGGCCTCAAGCGGGTCAGCGACTCTGTCGACCGAATATCTCTTCGTTGCTGTTGGCCTCATAGGGCTACTGGCCTCATAGGTGGGAGCGCCTCGCACAAGGCACGTGAGGATATCGGA
>Ga0255123_1000076_pt1 | contig 29177 bp, 26 predicted proteins | sample Law_Cont_RepA_8d_FD_188585 | JGI IMG/M metagenome (GOLD analysis project Ga0255123, IMG submission 188585) | Freshwater microbial communities from St. Lawrence River, New York, United States - Law_Cont_RepA_8d | ecosystem: Environmental > Aquatic > Freshwater > River | place: USA: New York...
CGTGATAATTGGTCGGGTAGTGACTAGCGATGCAACAGCAAACAATGGCCACCACACTCGTCGTATTGCAGACGCAGACAGTTTGGTGGTGCTCACTAAACCCCACCATGTGATTCGAGTGCGCTGCGGCAGAGACATTCCGGTATTCCGTAATGTGAGCGCAAAATAAAAGAACATTGGGATCAGTGCTATTGCTGCGGTCACCAAATAGCCCAAGAAAAGCAACATAACTGGCACGAAGAAGAACAAATGTGTACGCAATGGTGCCGAAGAGCGGGGATGTCGCTCATCTAAGACGGCACTACTTGAGCCATAGGAGATGCGCTGTTTCAACATTGAACGCACAGTGCGGCGTGGAGAATGTGTAGCAACTGTTGTAGGTGCATATCGCACAACAAACTGGTTTTCAACTGCTCGCCAGATGAGATCTACATCTTCACCCACGCGTAGTTCTTCGTTGAATCCGTTCAATTGATGAAGGTGACTTACATTGCAGGCGAGAACCGCAGACGGCACATATGCAACACGCGACAGTGGTCTCACAACGGCCGGGATTGACCCAAGGTCAAGTGGAGAATGAAACGATTCGTATTCATTGATAAAGGATTTAGTTTTCACTGTCTCCACTCGTGGTGCGACGGCCAGAAGTTGTGTATCAACCAGATGGCCCACCAAATTGAGTACCGCTTGAGCGGAAATCTGAACATCTGTGTCTACGAAAACTACGTACGGTGATTCAACGTGTTGCAAGCCAGTGTTGCGAGCAGTTGCAGGGCCACTGTTCTTTTCAAGACGGACCATTGTGGTCTTAACAATCTCATAGAAAAATGGTGAGGCATCATCGACGATCACGATTCTGAGTGGTCGCAATTCATCAACCAATACCTGTAGAGCTACCTGATCTTCTTCATCATGAATGAAGGCCGGAATAACCACAGTGACTTGATCAGGTGAACACGGCGCGACGTTCCTCGGGTGAATAGCCCCAGTTGCAGAGAGACGTTCGGTGAGTTGTCGATGTTGGGTGGGCAGAGGAGTATCGCTCTCAATCGCATCGAGGACGGCGCTTCCTGCTGACGAAACAGTAAACATTGTGAGGGGAGAACCAGCGAGAAGCTTTTTCCCGTCTTTTGAACGAAACCATTGCTTGTCGGCGGAATAGTTGTTGGTCATGTCCAAGAAGTCTGTATCTGTAGCAAGAGCTTTGTTAAGTGGTCTGCATAAAAACTCAACATGGTTGCTCCATGTGCAGCGGTGGCGTTAGTGGGGTCGCCCACAACTCCATTTGATGACACTTCCTTTATTCCACCAGCTCGCATGCGTTCAATCAGAATTTCAGAGTCTCCGATTGCGCCAACTTCTGCGAGGTCCATGCGCACAGTGTCTGGAGCAAGGTGCAGCATCAATGAAGTTTCGGTATGACCTGCGTGCATGTCTGCACCTTCGTAGTAAGGCAAGGACCAAATAGCGTGTTGAATTTTCTCGTAGTCAAGTGCTGAATGGACAAGTCTCAGTGCGTCGGCATTGCCACCATGACCATTCACAATGCAAATACCACGCGCCCACGACGCGGAACGAGCAATGGAAACAACTGCCTCGGACAAAGCGTTTGTTCCAATACTCAACGTTCCTGCAAACCCGTTGTGTTCGTCACTGGCGGTAACTCCAACAGTTGGTACAACTGAGAATTGTGTGTTCTCTGGATCAACAGAACGAATCGCCGCATCTACGACAGCTTCAATAATTACGGTGTCGGTATCAAACGGTAAGTGGGCGCCATGCTGTTCCCAAGAACCAAGGGCAAGAAGAACAATCGGTGGTGTCATGTTGTTTGGTCAGGCGACCACAGTGTTAATGGCTGACGCCAGTAACGGGAGGCTCACTGCCAGATATCAGACGTTTGATATTGGAGATATGACGAATCTCAACAAGTACACCCATTCCGAGTAGGGCTAACAATTCCCAGCCAGCAGTTCCGCGCACAGCAAGCGCAATGAGCATGATTGGAACTATGGCAATAGATGCAATCGATGCCTTCTTGCTGACTTTCATAATGAGAAGCCATGCGATGAGTGTGCCGATCATGACGGGTGGGTGAAGTGGAAGTAACACTCCACCACCAGTCGCCACTCCTTTGCCACCTTTGAAGTGTCGGGTGATCGGAAACATGTGGCCGATAATCGCTGCAGCAGCACATGCAAAAGCGATTGGTCGGTAACCGAGCATCAGTACTACGGGGATCGCTCCCTTTGCTGCGTCAAGCAGAAATACCAGCGCGCCATACTTTGCACCGAGTGCTCGCGAAATATTGCTTGCTCCTGGATTACCGGAACCAAAAGTTGTGATGTCAATGCCTTTTGACTTTGCAATCAAGATGGCGCTTGGCAATGTGCCGCAGAAATATGCAATAACAATGGCAAGAACAGCGACAATCGGGTTCATGCGTTGACCTTATGGCGTGGCGGTTTTGAATGGTCCATAGATGGACGTGGGGTCAATGCAACTGGCACTGACGCTAAGAGAATCTCGCCGTCGCCGCCTACGCACTCTGGATCTGGTCCATCAAGAGGCAACCCTGTAAAGAATTTTGCGGCCATGCATCCGCCTTGGCACGCATCAAAGGCTCCACACGATGCACATGCGCCAGCACTTTGTGGCTCACGCAATTCAGTAAACAAATCTGATTCACGCCACACATGTGTAAATCCACCAGTGTCCAAAACGTTGCCTGCTTTGAAAGTGTCATGGATAACAAATGGGCATGCGTATACATCGCCAATTGGATCGATGAGGCACACAACACGTCCGGCGCCACACAGGTTGAGGCCAGGCAGTGATTCGCCGAATGCATTGAGGTGAAAGAACGAGTCTCCCGTCAATACGTTTTCGCCATGGGCAAGCAACCAATCGTAAATCTGTCGTTGTTGAGCGTTCGTCGGGTGCAGTTCATTCCATGTATCGGCGCCGCGACCAGCAGGACGCAAGCGAGTGATGCGCAGTTGTGCTCCATAGTGATCTGCAAGTGCTTTGAACTCATCTAGTTGGTCAACGTTGTGACGAGTTACGACTACTGAAATTTTGAATTGACCAAAACCCGCAGCCTTCAAGTTGTCCATTGCACGAATTGCTGTGGCATATGAACCTTCGCCACGCACGGCGTCATTTGTTGCAGCATCGGTGCCGTCGAGGCTGATTTGAATGTCGAGGTAATCCATTGCTGCCAGGCGTTCAGCATTGCGCTGATCGATGAAAGCACCATTCGTTGAAAACTTCACGCCAATCTTGTTGGAAATTGAATATTCAATAATCTCAAAGAAGTCGCGGCGGATCATTGGCTCGCCACCACCAATGTTGATGTAGAAAACCTGCAAGTCGCGAAGTTCGTCGATAACAGCTTTTGCTTGCGCAGTTGAAAGTTCACGCTCGTCGCGTTGGCCACTACTTGACAAGCAATGGACACATGCCAAGTTGCATGCGTAGGTCAATTCCCATGTCAGACAGATTGGCGCGTCAAGGCCTTGCTTCATTTGTGCTGAGAGTGTTTCAGAGGACACGAATAATCTCCGATGTAGTTAGTGATGACAGGGCGCTAACGAATGATGGCCAACGATTCTCATCGACCCCTTCAGCGAGCAGCGCTTCGCGTAGGGATGGATGTTGTCCCATGGTCTTCACCACTCGAACAATGTCGGGGTGTTTGAGAAAAACCAGTCGCCGATTTCCATAGTGGTACGCAAGTGCACCAAATGGTTCTGGTCGTAATGCCACCTGCGGGTGTAACTCGCATGCCGACTCAAGAGTGACGGTCATTCATCGCCCCGCTAAAAGGTGGGGCTCAGTACACGCCGCACATGCCGTCAATGGAGATCTCTTCCACGAGGAGTTCCTCGGTGACGGGAGATTCCACTGCAGCATCTGCAGTCGGGGCGACGGGGGTAGGTGTGTTGTCCTGTTCCATGGCGCTAACAGTAGTTGGAAAGACGCCCACTAGAGAATGTTGGGGGGATAGGGCTATTCTCAAAGGACACCGCCAGGTTGCCTGGCTCGTCAAATAGGGGGCATTCGATGAAAACGAAAGCTGCAGTTCTCTGGGAAGTTAATGCGCCGTGGAGCGTGGAAGAGATTGAGCTCGATGCTCCTGGACCAGGCGAAGTGTTGGTCAAGATTGCCGCTTCGGGCATGTGCCACTCAGATGAGCACCTCACAACTGGAGACCTTCCATTCGCCCTCCCAATCGTTGGTGGCCATGAAGGCGCCGGCGTGGTGGAAGCCATCGGCGAAGGTGTGAGTTGGTTGTCGGTCGGTGACCATGTGGTCTTTGGCTTCATCCCCTCATGTGGTCGATGCCCAAGTTGCTCCACCGGACATCAGAACTTGTGCGATCTCGGTGCACTCATGGGACTCGGTTTGCAGATTTCAGACGGCACATCTCGTCACCATGCACAAGGCAAAGACCTCACTTTGATGTGCATGCTCGGAACTTTTGCGCATCACACAGTGGTCAACGAAGCATCTTGTATCAAGATTGAAAAAGACGTTCCACTCGACAAGGCATGCCTTCTTGGTTGTGGTGTTGTTACTGGTTGGGGTTCTGCGGTGTATGCAGCAGATGTTTCGCCTGGCGACACAGTTGTCGTAGTCGGAGTTGGTGGTATTGGTGCAAATGCGATTCAAGGCGCACGTCTTGCTGGCGCAAAGCGCATCGTTGCAATCGACCCAATTGAATTCAAGCGCGAAAAGGCCATGGAGTTCGGTGCAACACACACAGCAACTTCTATGACTGAAGCATTGCCCCTGTTGCAAGATCTCACATGGGGCACATTGGCAAACAAAGTCATCATGACAATGGGTGTTGGCGACGGACAATTGATGGGTGAAGCAATGGCGCTCGCAGCAAAGCGTGGTCGCGTTGTTGTCACCAACATTCACCCAGCGTTTGAAATGGGTGGAGCAAACATGAGCCTTCTCGATCTCACACTCATGGAGAAGCAGGTTGTTGGTTCACTCTTCGGTTCAGGCAACCCTCGCGCAGACATTCCAAAGCTTCTCGGCTTGTATCGCGAAGGTCAACTCGATCTTGACGGCCTTGTTACGAAAACGTACCCACTTGAAGGAATCAACGAGGGCTACCAAGACATGCGTGATGGAAAGAACATCCGCGGAGTTCTGGTTTACGAATAAATCATTTCGCTTCGGCGGAGATACACAAACAATTACATAGGGGGAATAATCATGAAATCCAAAGCAGCAGTGTTGTACGGAATCGATCAACCATGGGTGGTTGAAGAGATTGAAGTCGATGATCCAAAAGCCAATGAAGTGTTGGTGAATTGGAAAGTTGCCGGAATGTGCCACTCAGATGAGCACTTCGTCACTGGTGACATGGTTCCCCCCAAAGAACTACTCGCCATGATGGGTGTTGACGACTTCTTTCCATTCATTGGTGGCCACGAAGGTGCTGGTGTTGTTGTGAAGGTTGGGCCTGGTGTTAGTTCACTACAGGTAGGCGATCATGTGTCGGCAAGCTTTGTTCCGTCATGTGGTCGTTGCCGTTATTGCTCTACCGGCCGCCAGAACCTCTGTGACCTTGGTGCCGGAACCTTGACAGGCGGAATGATTACCGATGGCACGCATCGCCATCACGTAAAAGATGGTCGCGCTGTGAAAATGATGGCCAAGCTAGGAACATTCTCCGAATACGCAACTGTTGCAGAGGCGTCACTGATCAAAGTTGAAAAAGACCTTCCGCTTGACTGCGTGGCACTTGTTTCTTGTGGTGTTGCTACCGGTTGGGGTTCGGCTACAAGCCGTGCCGATACGCAGCCTGGCGACACAGTGGTAGTAGTTGGCATTGGCGGCATTGGTGTCAACGCTGTGCAAGGCGCACGCATGGCCGGAGCAAAGCACATCATTGCTATCGACCCAGTTGAATTCAAGCGTGAGAAGGCCATGGAATTTGGCGCAACGCATACGTTCTCTTCCATGACCGAAGCTATTCCACATCTCATGGAATTGTCATGGGGCCAGATGGCCGACCGTGTCATCATGACCCCTGGTGTGTTGCATGGCGACATGATGGGTGAAGCAATGACAATGGTGGGCAAAGGCGGCACATGTGTTGTTACTGCTATCTCTCCAATGGACGAGACAAGTGCTGACATCAACTTGTTCCAACTTGCCATGTGGCAAAAAGAAGTGAAGGGCACCATCTTTGGCAGCCTCAACCCACGTGCCGACATTCCACGTCTATTAGATATGTATCGCGTTGGCGACCTAAAGCTTGAAGAACTCATTACGAAGCGCTATCCACTTGAAGACATCAACGAGGGCTACCGCGCAATGCGTGAAGGCGAAAACATTCGCGGCATCATCGTCAATGACTGATACCGCGTCACTCCGCTCGGCGTTGTCGAGTCAAGTAGTTGGGCGTCAACGAGAAGTTGAATTGGTGCTTGCCGCTTTGGCCGCAGATCGTCACGTACTTCTTGAAGGTCCTCCAGGTACTGGCAAGAGCACCTTGCTGCGCGCTGTCGCTCAAGGTTTAGGTATCGGGTTCGAGTTTGTTGAGGGTAATGCTGAATTAACGCCGGCTCGCTTGGTGGGGCATTTCGATCCAGCACGCGTGCTGAGTGATGGTTACGACCCGTCCGTTTTTGTTGATGGACCACTAGTGACTGCCATGCGTGACGGTTCTTTGTTGTACGTGGAAGAAATCAACCGCATCCCTGAAGAGACCCTCAACGTACTTATCACTGTGATGAGCGAAGGTGAACTCAATGTTCCTCGGCTCGGTCGTGTTGCTGCAGTAAGCGGTTTCCGTCTCGTTGCGGCCATGAACCCATTTGACGCTGTGGGTACTGCACGCATTTCTGGTGCTGTGTACGACCGCGTATGTCGCGTATCAATGTCGTACCAATCTGCTGAAGACGAAGAAGCAATCGTGCGTCGACATACAGAGGGCTCTGGCCTTACTGATGCTTGGTTGTCGAAGGCGGTCAAAGTTGTTCGCCTCACTCGCTCTCACACAGATTTACGAGTTGGTTCTTCAGTACGCGGCGCAGTCGACTTTGCAAAGGTTGCGGTGTCGTTAGCTGCACTTCGCGAATCAGAAGTGACACAGCCAAGCGTTGGACTCGATGCTGCGTTAGTTGCGCTGTCTGGTCGTGTGCGTGTGCGTGAAGGTGGCGTGCGCACCTCTGAAGAAATTGTCACAGAGATTTGGCAAGACGTTTTTGGCAGAGTCGACGGTGAAGGAGATGCCGGCGAGGGAAAAGCTGGAGCCCCGACAGGGGCTACGACCTCCCGGTAACGAAGGAAGGCGAGGCTGCTGACCAAGCAGTCGCAGAAGCTGGAAAGAAGACCACGTCACGGCGTGATCTTTCGCGCAATGAAAACTTTGAACAGATTTCGCCTGAAGTAGGTGAACTTGACGAAGCAGCAGTTGATGAAGCAATGCAGAATTCACCAGATGAAATGCTTGGGTTACTTGCAGATCTCACTGGAGCAACAGATCCGAAACTGCGTGAGTTAGCACGACGACTAGCGGGTCGACTCATGCTTGAACTTGGTAATCGAGGGCAAGCGCGTCCGCGGGGCATTGGCAAGATGGTGGAGTTGCCATACCGAGCAGATGGTGGCGATCTTGACATTGACGCCAGTCTTGATGCGATTGGTGAGGCGCGTGCTGGTCTTGCGGTAGACCCCGAAAGATTACGCATTCGTGGATGGAGAAAACCAGGAACGGCGTTCTGCTTGCTACTCGATAGAAGTGGCTCTATGGGTGGGCAACCACTTGCAACGTCAGCGGTGGCTACTGCTTCAATTGCCAGTCGAAATCCCGACGACTACAGCGTGATTGCGTTTGGAAAAGATGTGGTGGTCACCAAATCGCAAGATGTTCCAAAATCTAGTGAGCGAGTGATTAACGATGTTCTTACATTGCGCGGTTACGGCACTACCGACCTTGCTGGTGCTCTCATTGCAGCGCAACAACAATTGACGCGCTCACGTGCTGGACGGCGCATTGCGATTTTGTTATCAGACTGTCGCGCAACAGTAGATGGAGATGCAATCGCGGCTGCTGCTGGCATCGATGAATTAGTTGTTATCGCACCTGCAGAAGATCATGACGAAGCAACAGCTTTCGCATTGAAAGTAGGAGCCGTCATTTCATTGGTCAACGGTCCAAGTGAAATTCCTGAGGTTCTAGCTCAGGCACTCGAAGCGCGACTTTAGAACGGGCAGGTTGGATCGTTCGGAGGAACGATGCCGCGAGTGTCTTGGTTGATGGTGACTTTAGGAACCGTTGTAGTTGGTGTGCGCGAAATGGTGACTACTGGAGCAACTGTGGTGGGAACTGTTTTTACGGTGGTGGTTGGCTGAGGCTTTGTTGTAGTTGTGGCGGCGGCAACTGCCAAAGTTGTAGCGACAACTGTTGCTGATGGGTCTGCTTTTTCTGACCCGGGAACCGTAAGAGAAAGACTCGCTTTTCCTTGGAACACAGACAGAATCTTTTTCGATGTTGCGCTTTCAAAATCTGGAACGATGACAGATGCCTTGTCGATCATTTGACCAACACCAGGCATGGTGTAACTACCCATGGTGTCTGCATTGAAGTTCTTCATTGCTTGACCAAGTTGTAAGACACTGAGTGGGGTAAGCCGATCATCGGTAATGACATTCTTTAGCGCGGCATTCAAAATGTTTGTGGCGACTCGTGGACTGGTGCGTGACTTATCGAGCGCCTTTCGAATCATGCGTCGCATGAAGTCTTGTTGGCGAGCAATTCGACCCCAGTCAGATGACTGGTCTGTTCGCCACTTCTTCAGTGTGGAGTCGTACCAGCGGTAATGACGTGAGCGCATGTATGCAAGTGCATGATCGCCGGCGAATCGATAGCAAACATTTTTCCGTAGAACTTTGAATCCGGTGCGGTAATCCTGTGCTCTAAAGATGAAAGGAACTCGGACGCCACCAACTGCATCAACAATTTCTGCAAATGCACAGAAATCAATGTTGACGTAGTGATCAACCGAGATGCCAAAGTTTTCCTTGATGGTACGGATCAGGCGATTCGGGTTCTTCTTGTCGAAGTTTGAGTTGATGCGACCGCTACGTGACGAACCTGCCTGCTTCACCCACATGTCGCGAGGGAAGGAGATGACGGCAGCTTGGTTGTCGATGGGGTTGACGCGAATGACCATGATGGAGTCACTACGTTCGCCAAAACTTGTGCGCTTACCGAAACCGCCGGCATATGGGGAATCGGGAGCAACACATGCACTGTTATCAGAACCAGTAATTAGGTAATTCTTTGCAGAGAGGTCACCAGGTGGAAGGTTGAGTGCGCCGTCGCCTTCAGGAACAGTGTCGATAGTGACAACTTGGCGATTGCCCAGTTTCCAGTTCGCATACAGCAGTCCAGACCCGGCAGCCACGGTGGTCATCGCCAGCACCACGTTGAATACAAGAAACGCTTTGTGCTTTCCACTGCGACGGGGCTTAAGTAGGGCTTCAGTCATGGCATCTCTACGGTAGTCCTAGTGGGTGCTTCGGGTTGGTCGCATCAGTGCAGGATGCGTCTATTGCGCAACTGGGGCGAGAGTTACTACAACAGCAATTTCCGCGTTCTCAGCTATTGCGATTTCCCATTGTGCAACTGACCCAGCATTTGCAATGTCAATCCAGCCAGCGGTGATTGCCCGAGCGGCATCTGCAGAGGCAGTGATGGATGCCATGTCGACACCTTGGCGTTGGCTGACTTTTGCTTCAGTTTTCGAACGACGAATGATGGCCAAGGTTGTGCAGACAGCATTCAGTAGCGCTTCGTCTGGAGATGTAGAGATAGACGCAGTGAGTTCTGCACTGGTGGGCCATTGTGCTTGGTGCACAGATCCGGTTTGCCACCAGTTCCACACCTCTTCAGTTGCAAAGGGGAGTAGAGGTGCAAACAACCTTTGCAAGGTAGACAGTGCGCGCCGTAGTGCGATTCGTGCTGAGAGTGAACCCTCAGGTGAATCTTCTGAATAGGCACGCGTCTTGACAAGTTCTACATAATCGTCACAGAACCACCAGAAGAATGATTCTGTTCGCTCAAGTGCTCGTGCATAATCAAATGCTTCAAACGCAGTAGTGCATTCTTCAACAACTGCTGCAAGTCGATGCAGCATTGCGCAGTCAACTTGTTCTGTCGGGGCAACTGATTCGTCGGCATCACCGAAACCAAGAACAAACTTGGTGACGTTAAGAATCTTTGTGGCGAGCTTGCGGCCCACTTTCATTTGATCTTCGCTGAATGCTGTATCTACACCAGGTCGCGCTCCGGCAGCCCAGTAACGAACTGCATCGCTGCCGTACTGTTCAAACAAGTCGACAGGTGTAACAACGTTTCCTTTGGACTTTGACATTTTCTTGCGATCAGGGTCGAGAATCCAACCAGACAACGCAGCATTGCTCCACGGTGCGGTCTTGTGTTCAAAGTGTGAGCGCACCATGGTGGCAAAGAGCCATGTACGAATAATGTCGTGACCTTGTGGGCGCACATCGAATGGATACACGCGTGCAAAGAGGTCGTTGTCGTCTTCCCATTTGCCAGCAATTTGCGGAGTAAGAGAAGAAGTGGCCCATGTGTCCATGACATCGGGGTCACCAATGAATCCACCAGGCTGGCCTCGTTGTGCTTCGGTGAAACCTTCTGGCACATCGGTGCTTGGGTCGATAGGCAAGTGTGATTCGTTGGGAACAAGTGGCGATTCATGAAGAACTTCGCCATGTTCGTTGAGTTGGTACCACACAGGAATTGGCACGCCGAACCAACGTTGACGGCTTACTAGCCAATCTCCATTGAGTCCTTCCACCCAGTTCGAGTAACGGTGACGCATGTGGTCTGGGTGCCACGTAAGACCCGCGCCGCGTGCAAGAAGTGCGTCGCGTAATTCTGCATCGCGTCCACCATTGCGGATGTACCACTGGCGGCTCGTAACGATTTCAAGTGGGCGATCGCCCTTCTCGTAAAACTTCACAGGGTGAGTAATCGGTCGCGGTTCGCCCACCATTTCACCCGAGCTTGCGAGCATGTCTGCAATTGCAGTTTGTGCTTGCTTTGCTGACTTTCCTGCAAGTGCGTTGTAATGCGCAATTCCGGTTTCGTCGGTAAGGCCGTGAGGTGCTTCTGCGATCAAACGACCATCGCGAGAAATGATTGCTCGCATGTTCAGTTGCAGTTCGCGCCACCAAATGACATCGGTGAGGTCACCAAACGTGCAGCACATTGCGATGCCAGTGCCTTTGTCGATTTGAGCAAGTGGATGTGCAAGTACTGGCACTTCAACATTAAAGAGGGGAGTGCGCACCGTGGTACCAAAGAGAGGTTTGTACCGCTCATCATCGGGGTGTGCAATGACCGCGACGCACGCAGGCAACAATTCCGGACGAGTCGTATCAATAAGTACATCGCCACTGCCATCAGATTTATGGAACGCAATGGTGTGATACGCGCCAGGACGTTCACGATCTTCAAGTTCTGCTTGAGCTACTGCAGTACGAAAGTCAACGTCCCACAATGTTGGTGCTTCTTGCGTGTATGCCTCACCGCGTGCAAGGTTTCGCAAAAATGCACGCTGACTAGTGCGACGTGATCTGTCCTCGATGGTGGTGTACAGCAAAGACCAATCGACAGAAAGTCCGAGACGACGAAAGAGATCTTCGAAAACTTGTTCGTCTTGAGCAGTGAGCTCTTCACACAATTCAATAAAGTTCGGTCGCGATACCGGAACAGGTGTGTGGTTCTTCGGAGGTTCACCACGAAACGGTGGCTGCAAGTTCGGAACATATGGAACCGAAGGGTCACATGACACACCGAAATAATTTTGTACGCGACGTTCGGTGGGTAGACCGTTGTCATCCCAACCCATGGGGTAAAAAACACTCTTGCCACGCATGCGCCAGAAACGAGCCACAGTGTCTGTATGGGTATAAGAAAAGACATGGCCCATATGGAGAGAGCCACTCACCGTGGGTGGAGGGGTGTCGACGGAAAAGACGGCATCTCGGGTGGCGGAGCGATTGAAGTCGTATGTGCCCTGGGTACGCCAGGTATCCATCCACTTTGTCTCGATGTTGTCGAGGGTGGGCTTCTCAGGGACAGTGGACATACCTCATAAATCGTAGGCTGGTCAGAGTGCTGAACCTCTATGACACCGCCACACAAAGTGTGAAAACCCTGGCTCTGCGCGAGCCGGGCAAGGTGGGCATCTACCTCTGTGGCCCCACGGTGTACGGGCCACCCCACTTGGGGCACGGGCGAGCCACACTGGTGTACGACATTTTGCGCCGCTACCTCACCTGGTCGGGCTTGGAAGTCCGGCTCGTGTCGAACATCACCGATATCGACGACAAGATCATCGATCGCGCCAATCGTGAGAATCGTGCGTGGGAAGACATCACCCACAAGTGCGAAAACGTGTGGTTTGAAGCAATGGGCAAGTTGGGCGTATTGCGTCCCGATGAAGTTCCGCATGCCACTGATTACGTCGACCAGATGGTCAGCATGATTTCAACACTTATTGAACGCGACGCTGCGTATGTCACTGACGATGGTGTGTATCTCAATGTGAAGTCTGTTCCCGATTACGGACTACTCGCACATCAAAGTCTTGATGACATGCTGAGCGGCGGTGGCGACCGAGAAGTATTGGGTGCGAGCAACAAGAAAAATCCTGCGGATTTCGCGTTGTGGAAATTTTCAAAACCAGGCGAACCTGCGTGGTCTGCACCATGGGGTGATGGTCGGCCAGGTTGGCACAGTGAATGTGTTGTGATGAGTCTTGAACTTTTGGGAGAAGGTTTTGATCTTCATTGCGGTGGAGCAGACCTGCGCTTTCCGCATCACGAAAATGAACGAGCACAGGCAGTTGCATTGGGAAAGACTTTTGCGAAGCATTGGATGCACAACGGATTTGTTGTGGACCTCGAGGGCGAAAAGATGTCGAAGAGTTTGGGCAACGTAGCCAATCTCCTTGATCTTCTCGACCATTACGACGCACGCGCATACCGCATGTTGTTGTTGCAGACCCACTATCGCTCGCCGGTGCGCGTGGGCCAAGACAATATTGATGCATGTGTTACAGCATTGGCCGGTCTTGACTCATTTGCTGCGCGAACGAGTGCGCATTCGGCTGGCACACCAGACATAGAGGTGGTGCAAAACTTCCGCACTGCAATGGATAACGATCTAGACACCACTGCAGCAATGGCATTGGTGTTTGATTCGGTGCGTCGCGCAAATGCGGCCATGGATGCTGGCGACGTTGCCACTGTTTCATCTGTTCGCGCGGCAGTAATTGAAATTCTTGGTGCACTTGGTCTTGAGCTATCAATCGGTGATGACATTGATGCAGACATTGTTGCTAAGGGTATTGCGCTAGATGCTGCGCGTGCCGCTAAAGACTTTGCTGCAGCCGATTCAATTCGTAATGAATTACAAGCTGCTGGATACGTAGTTGAAACCACAAAAGACGGAACGCGCGTACGACGTGGCTAAGAAAGAACGCACACCAATGCCCAAGGGGTATTGGACAATCTGGACAACAGTTGCGCTCGACCTTGTAGGTTTTGGCATTGTTGCGCCAATCCTTGGGCGATATGCAGAACGATTTGGTGCAAGTGGTTTACAAGTTGGTCTGATGTTTGCATCATTCTCGGTTGCACAGATGTTCTTTGCACCAATTCTTGGTCGTATCTCCGACAAGGTCGGACGTAAGCCAGTCATCGTTTTTTCTCTCATTGGTACTGCAGTTGGAAGCTTTATCACTGGTGCAGCCGGTGCACTCTGGGTGTTGTTCCTAGGTCGACTCATCGATGGTGCATCGGGTGCGAGTATTGCGGTGGCACAAGGTGCCGTTGCAGATATTGCGCCACCAGACCAACGCGCACGGTTGATGGGTCTACTTGGTGCAGCGTTCGGAGTTGGTTTTGTTGTGGGTCCGGCACTTGGTGGTCTTGCTGCTCTTGGTGGTCCGCATGTTCCGTTTTATGTTGCCGGAACTATTGCTGCAATTAATGCAGTTGCCGCAATTATTCGATTGCCGGAGACCAAGCCAGACACATCGCACATCACGGAAAAATCTGAACGCGGTAAGGCACTGTCGCCAGCGTTGCAACGATTCGCGATGGTTGGATTTCTATCCATGCTCGGTTTCGCTGGCTTTGAAGCAACTTTCTCGTTGTGGGGCGAGAAGCAATTTGGTTTCACTGAGGGATCAGCATCGCTGGTGTTTGTGTTTGTAGGAATCACATTGGTGGGAGTGCAAGGTGGGCTTATCGGTCCACTCACACTTCGGTTGGGTTCTCGTAAAATGTTGCGACTCGGTCTATCGCTTGTTGCTGTTGGGCTGCTTCTTTTGAGCGTTGCTTCTACGTGGGCTGTGATGTTCATCGCTTTGTTCTTGCTATCGGTCGGTCAAGGCGTGTCGGCACCATCGGGAAGCGCGTTGGTGGCAGAGTTGGCTCCTGTTGATCGCCGAGGTGAAGCGTTGGGGTATCAGCAAAGCACGGCAGCGTTTGGTCGTGTGGCTGGCCCAGTATTAGCTGGTGCACTTTTTGACCATGTTGGTCTTGGGGCTCCGTTCTTTGTGAGTGGATTGCTCATCTGCGCTGCGGTTGCCTCGGTGTGGGACATCACGCGTACTCGCGTGGCACACGCACAGTAGCTATCGAAGCGAGTTCACCATTGATGCCATGATGGCAACTGAGATGCTTTGTGTCGCAATCATTGAAGTGACCATCTTCCAGGTCTGACTGCGAAAACCACGCTCCATCTCAACGCGTAATTCTGCTATCTCGGTTTTGAGTTCTTGGCGAACCTCGGATATTTCGGTTTTGAGTTCTACACGAACTGCGGATATTTCGGTTTTGAGTTCTACACGAACTGCGGATATTTCGGTTTTGAGTTCTTGGCGAACCTGAGATATTTCAGTTTTGAGTTCCTGACGAAACCCGGAGATCTCAGATTGGAGGTCTTGTCGCAACAACGCCGTCGTTAGCTCCAGATCTTGTTTGGTCGCTAGATGGTTCCATCCGGCTGGCGGCAAGTGTTCCATCAGAATGTCCGCCTCCTGTGACCCAATGACGTCACGTAGTCGATTGTGTAATAACCATCTGTCGTGCTCTGCAATTGTCAAAATAGCCTCCTTTTTCGGACTTTGCCACCCAATGTGTGCAAGAGGTTTGGGTTGTGGCGAGAAGCACTGCGCTAGACCAAGAACACACATCACTATTTGACGCAACGGGGTTACTCCCCAGTAACTTATTGCTATGGCTGATTTCTCCCTCTCCCTCAATGATGACCAAGAACAAATCAAAGACTGGATTCATCAATTCGCTGTCGACGTCATGCGCCCAAACGCACATGAATGGGACGAGCGTGAAGAGTTCCCATGGCCCATCGTGCAAGAAGCCGCAAAGATTGGTTTGTACGGTCTCGACTTCCTGATGAATGCAATGGCAGACCCAACTGGCCTCACTATGCCTGTTGCTATCGAAGAGATGTTCTGGGGCGACGCCGGTCTTGGAATGGCAATCATGGGTTCTGGTCTTGCAGCAGCAGGAATTTCCGGAAACGGAACACCTGAGCAAATGATGGAGTGGGTTCCACAGTGCTACGGAACTGCTGACGACGTGAAGCTCGGTGCATTCTGTGTTTCTGAACCAGACGCCGGCTCCGACGTTTCTTCTCTTCGTACACGCGCCGTATACGACGAAGCAAATGATGAATGGGTCATCAACGGAACAAAGGCATGGATCACTAACGGTGGCATTGCAAACATTCACGTTGTTGTTGCAGCAGTCGATCCTGAACTCAAAGGTCGTGGACAGGCATCATTCGTGATTCCTCCAAACACAAAAGGTCTCTCAATGGGGCAGAAGTACAAGAAGCACGGAATCAAGGCATCTCACACTTCAGAAGTTGTGCTTGACGATGTTCGCGTTCCTGGTCGTTGTCTTCTTGGTGGCAAAGAAAAGCTTGATGCAAAAATTGCACGTGCACGCGAAGGCGGACACTCTGCTGGTGCACAGCCTGCGATGAAGACATTCGAAGCAACTCGTCCAGCAGTAGGTGCGCAAGCACTCGGTGTTGCGCGTGCTGCATACGAATACGCACTCGACTACGCCAAAGAGCGTGTTGCGTTTGGTAAGCCAATCATCATGAACCAGGCGATTGCATTCAAGCTTGCCAACATGGCAACTGAAATTGATGCATCACGTCTTCTCATCTGGCGCGCATCATGGCTTAGCAAGAATGGCGGCTTTAAGAATGCCGAAGGTTCAATGAGTAAGTACAAGGCATCGGAAACTGCTGTTCGTGTTACTGAAGAAGCAATTCAGATTCTTGGTGGCTATGGCTATACGCGTGAGTATCCAGTCGAGCGCTGGCACCGTGACGCAAAGATTCACACCATCTTTGAGGGCACCTCAGAGATTCAGCAGCTGGTGATTGCTCGTGCAATCTCTGGCTTGCGCGTGGAGTAACTATCTCTTAGATGTCAAGCGACGCAATTGGGATCTAACTACGTCATCTAGATACCGAGATAAATCGGGGCCAACTCCGGTTCGAATATCGAAACCTTCAACATGCATTTGGCGAGCACCGTGTTCGCGAAGTCCGGACTTCATTGACTTGACGAGAGAATCTGGTCCGCACATCACGATGTGTGCGTTCTGTAATTGCCGGTCATTGGTTGTTGAAAGGATGTGGTCTACGTGCAGGCGGTTCTTTTCATCAGACGCATGTACGTGTAGATGAATTCGCCCTTCGTGGGCTGCTGTTTGAAGTAACTCAATCGCGGGGGCATCGTGTCGGGAAGGCACACAATAAAAGAGGTGCGGGGTGGGACCGTCCTCAGGAAGTCGCGAGATAGCAGCACCGACGAAAGGTGTAATTCCGACGCCGCCGGCAACCCAGACAACGTGATCAACAGGATGACTAGGAATGGGTGCCAAGTGGCCGTACGCACCTTCAACCACAACGCGGTCATTGATTGCAAGTGAAGTGATGAGTCGATGTGTCCAGTCACCCAGATCACGAATGACAAATCGAAGACACTGCTCGTCTGGTGACGATGCAATGGTGAAGGGGTGAGGCTCTCGCAAGCCAGGAACTTTCACCTTAAGAAATGCGAACTGACCCAATTGATACTTCAGTGGTTTACCAACCGGCTCCAACTCAATCGTGACGACGTTGCCGATGATTTCAATGTGTGAGACACGATGAAGTTTTCCTTTTCGAATCATGTCGCGCCACACCACTCGGTACAGCCATGCCGCGAGACCAAGGAACATAAATCCTGTGAACCACGAACCCCACAATGAAGCATTCGCATACGGCTTTGTGGATGTATAGAAATGCCAACATGAAAACGCATACGGCAATATGAGAAGTTTGTGTGTGAGGCGCCACCATCGTGTTGGGATCCAACGCAGCAGACTGATCGCAACAAGGATGTAGAGCAGGGTTGATCCGGTTTCTGCTAAGTCTTCGGCTGCATCAGCTATGTCTTTGGATGCCCCACGTATTCCTTTAACATCGTCAACCATTTCCAAGTGAAGCCACATTGCTCCGACAGACAATGCGCCCAACCATCTATGCCACACATACATGCGGTCTACGCCACCAAAGATTTGTTCAAGTGGCAAAATTCGTGTGGACAGAAGATTGCTCCACGTCATCATCATGATGGAGACAGAGCCAATGAACAGTGCAAAGGGGGCATTGCCGTCACCAATTGCGTTGGCGAATGCAAACCAACCGACAACAATTGTGATTATCGCCATGACAGGGCCAACCCAAGTGGAATTGACTGTTGGTAGTTGTGGCCGCACTGGCTTTGTGAGGCGCCAGTCTGTACGTGTACCAAGAAGAGTCTTTATGAAAGCCTTAACTTTCTCAATGTTCTTTGGGGATATGAGTCGGTTATTCCGTAGTGACATCGTGGTCCGTCGCTTCAATTCTGAGTTGGCGCAGAGGCCCCGTAAAGCCAACCAACAATGTGACACCAATAAATAGTGCGCCAATCACAAACAGCAATGGCGCGATTGACACGGATTGAACAATGAGTCCAAGAGCAAGTGTGCCCGCAGGTGTTGCCAAGTACATGAGTGAGAACTGTGTGCCAAAAACCGGACCGTGTAGATGTTGTGGCATTCGTTTTTGAACAAGGTAGTTACTCATCGGGCTTACGGGGCCAAATGCCAATCCAAGTGCGAGACCGAGAGCAATAAAGATGATGGCGTTAGGCAGGAACGCCATTGCGCAAACTACAGCGCCAATGAGCGTCATTGAAATGATGACCAAGTTGCCGGGGGAGAAGGTGCGTACTGCTCGGTGAAATTGAAGAGCACCAATCACAATGCCCACGGACATCGCCGACAGAACAAACCCCAATGTTCGAGGCTCATTGAGGTCACGGAAGTAACGCGAAAGAACTATTGATTCAACAGGCATGTAAATCGCGGTGAGCAATGTATACAAGCCGACAAGCGACAACAACGGCTTGTCACGCCACAGTGCGTTCATGCCTATACGTGTTTCTCTGAATACGTTCCCAACAGAAAAGGGCTCTTTTGTCCGAATATGGCTGGTGACAACTGGGATGAACATAGCCAGGCAGGAGGCGAGGACGAAGACAATTGCGATGAGATAAAAAGTCGTGTTGATACCGACAAAGCTGATGGCTAGCGCTGCGCCAGTAGGCCCAATGACCGTTCCGATGGTGGCGGCTGCTTCGTAGGTCCCATTGAATTTAGTTAACGACAAACCATCTCGTTCAGCTACTGCTTGTATCAGTGATTTGCGTGCGGTTGCACCTGCCGGATCAAACAATGCACCAGCGATGGCGATTATCAGGAGTGATGCAAGGTTTAGTCCGAACAAAGTTCCAACGATTGGGAAGAGCACAACTGACGCAGCTGAGATGATGTCGGCCCAAATAGAAACTGGTCGTGGACCAAGAATGGCAATCAGCCCACCGATAATCGGTGCTGTGAAGATGACTGAGAAGCCACTGATGCCAAGCACGACACCGGCATTTGCAGAAGAGCCAGTTATCTCAAGGACAAGCCACGGAATAGCAATGTGCACAGCTGAGTTGCCAGCAGAAGCAAACATTGCAGATGCTGCCAAGAGATAACTATGGCGAATCCGCATACGTACAAGAGTATGCGAATGCGTCAATCAGATTGCATCGGGAGTGTCGGATACTCGTATTAGTTCATCAAACAACGAGTGATTAGAACGTCACTGACATGAGATCACGGCCGACCAGGCAATGGCCGGTGTAGCCGCCAGCCTTGACATCATCTGAGAATCCCTGCTCTTCTGTTTCGTCACGTGGTGGTGGCCCAAGGTGCGTGAGCATCAAAGTTTGCACTTGTGCGCGTTGTGCCATGGCACCGAGCAAAATGGTGTCGGAGTGATAATCAAGAATTGAATTGATGCGTGGAAAGTGTTCGATGATGTGTTCAAGTGGTGCACGGCGAAATGCTTCGTGGACAAGAACATTTGCGTTGCGACTGAAGTCTTCAACTTCTTGGCATACGCGGGTGTCGCCAGAGATGACTACTGAACCATCAGGCGTGGTGACCCTGTATGCAACAGCATCGGGTACTGGTTCATGGTGCACGGCGACACTTTCCACCACAACTGCACGGTCTTCAGATGCCCATATCTCTGCAGAGGTGAATGATGCAGGAAATTCCCGCGCATCAAGGATCACTTCGCGTGAGCCTGTGTGCTCGCGACGAATGTGGGTGTCTTCTTCGTATGGCTCAAGCATTCGTTTCACGAAACGTGCGGCACCACCTGATGGTGCAAAAATAGGCAATGGAATAGCTACTTTGTCGAATTGAGTTTCAATCCATCGTGACAAAACAAGTTCAGCCAATCCAAAAACATGGTCGCTGTGAATGTGTGTGATGAACACTGCATCAAGGTCGGCCAGTCTGAGGCCAGCTTCAATTAGTCGGTTACATGTTGCGCGGCCTGCATCAAATTGCACCACAACATCATTGTGTTTCACGAACACGCCGGCTCCTGCGCGACCTGGTGCAACATTGGGTAATCCGGTACCAGTGAGTGTGACTGTCGTTGTCATAATGAAAGTACGTCCGATTCCAACTGTGCCGATACATGAGCTACAACTTCATTGAACTGCGCAAGATGTTTCGCTGGTATTGCGTCGTACATTCGGGCACTTTGCTCGGCAATCTGTTCGATGATGAGGTCTGCAGTTTTAGCGCCAGTCTTCGTAATGGACACAAGCGAACTACGCCGGTCTGAGTTGTCGGCGATTCGTGTGATGTGACCAGTCAGTTCCAACTGCGTGAGTCGGTGTGTGAGGCCAGAAGGCGACACCATTGCTACTTCAGCGATGTATGACGGAGACAATGTGCTGGCGACGCCATGGCGGCGAAGAGTTGCCAAAACGTCGAACTCACCGACAGTTAAACCATGCGACTTGGCAATGACCTGAATCTTGGCCATTGCGGCTTCTGCCATTGCGTGGAACCGCAGCATGTAGCCCATGGGAACGAAATCAAGGTCAGGTCTTTGCTCTTGCCAGCCCGAAACGGTCTCATCTATATATTTCCCAATTTCCATGGCTCCATTCTAGACAGATACTTTGACATCAAATAGTTTGATGCCGTACTATTTCTCTACTTGGCTCAGTGGGGGCCATTGGACCAATGCCGACACTGGCGGCAACGGCGAGGGAGGTTTCAGACATGGCACTGAACGGATTACTAGATATTCAGATTGCGGTTCCCAATCCCCAGGAGTTATTCGACTTCTGGTTGCAGCATGGAATGGGCGCAACTGCAGATGGCGTACTGGGCACTCCTGATCGCCCTCTGCAGATGCAGATAACAGAAGGCACATATCGTCACCTCTCTTCCATGCATCTCAGTTGCGACACCGAGGCAGATATTGCGGCGATTGCAAAACGCTTGACCGATGCCGGAATCACATCCACATCTGACAGCACAAGCGTGAGATGTGTCGACCCCATCTTTGGACACGCAATCGAGATTGATGTCGGTTCACCGCATTCGCTGACACCAACACAAAAACGTGCCTTCAACGGCCCAGGTGAACTCACTCGTGTCAATACCCGCGCAGACGCTGTGCTTCATACAGAGATGCCAGTCGTGCGTCGCGTTGGTCATGTTGTGCTTGGTACACCGCATCTTGCAGAAGCAGTTGACTTCTACTCCAAAGTCTTGGGCTATCGCATCTCAGACCAAATCATGAAGGGCTTTGCAACGTTTATGCGCGTTGAGTCTGATCACCACAACTTGATGATTCAGCCTGGACCTACTTCTTATTTGAATCACTACGCAGTCGAAGTAGATGACATTGATGCTGTAGGACTTGCTGGTTCACACGCGTTGAAGGATGAAAGGGTCTCGAGCATCATTGGTGTTGGACGGCACAATCTCGGAGCCAATGTGTTTTGGTACCTGCAAGATCCATCGGGAAACATGTTTGAGTTCTTCTCTGACATGGACCAGATTGTCGACGAAGAAGTTTGGGACCGCGTCCATCGCCGTCTCGATTGGGAAGGTGAAGATGGGCCCGCCGGATTTGCAGTGTGGGGTCCGAATGAGCCGCCAGAAGTTTTCTTTAGCCCGCCCGATCTCCCTTCCATTGCTGCTGCGCGCGAAGCAAACGGATTGAAGTAACCAATGGATCTGGGAATCAAAGGCCGATGGGCAATTCTTGCTGGCTCAAGTAGAGGATTGGGCCGTGCATGTGCAGAGAGCATTGCGAGAGAAGGCGTCAATGTGGTTATCAATGGCCGCACTCAAACAGATATTGATGTCGCTGTTGAAGAACTCACATCTCGTTATGGAATAGAAGCGATTGGAGTGATGGGTGATTCGGCAACGTCGAGCGTGCAAGATGAACTGATGGTGGCTTGCCCACAGCCAGACATTGTTTTGCTGAACGGACAAGGGCCTTCACCGAAGAACTTTCTTGATATTGAAATCGAGGATTGGAATAGCGCCATAGTTCAGGCTCTCACTGGGCCGTTGGGTCTTGTGCAACGAGTCGTGCCAGGAATGAAAGAGCGCCAGTTCGGCCGCATAGTCGCTGTGAGTTCTGCAATGGTGAAATCACCAAACTCTTTAATGAGTTTGTCGCATGGAACACGTCTGGGTCTCACAGGAGTCTTGAAGGGCTTGTCGAAAGATCTTGCAAAGTTCAACATCACGGTCAACCAGTTGTTGCCTGAACGTTTTGACACTGCACGCCAGGAACAAATGGCCCACGTTGCGATGAAGTTTCTCGGCATCACATACGAAGAGGCACGGGCACAGCAGATTGCCTCAATCAAAGCGGGTCGACTTGGGCGTCCCGATGAATTTGGAGATGCGTTTGCGTTTCTCTGTGCGGCGCAAGCCGGATACATAAGTGGTCAAAACCTGCAGCTCGATGGTGGCAGTTACGAAGGAGTCTTCTGATGACAATGACAAGTTCACGTGCAAGTAGACATGTAGCCCGACCTATTGAACAATTGGTTAGCGAGATTGCAGAGTTGCATTCGCAATTTGATGCAACTGCTGCTGAGTCCGAAGAAATCGGTGATGCTCCACCATCGTTAGTTGATCTCATGCGCCAAATTCGCGTGCCGATGATTAAAGCGCCTCTTGAAGCTGGTGGTGATCGCCTGTTGTTAGCAGACCAATGTCGCTACTTCACAGCATTGAGCTATTCAAATGCAACAGCAGCGTGGACTGGTTTCAACCATGCAGGTGCTGCTGCGGCCGCCGGATCTCGTCTGAGCGATGAAGGAATCGAATTGTTATTCGGCTCCGATCCGTCGCCGTTTCTTGCGGCGGTGGCTGCACCAACTGGAACCTTCACCAAAGTTGATGGTGGAGTGTTAATGAACGGCACATGGAATTATGCAAGTGGTGTGCGCCACGCAGATTGGGCCATGCTTACTGCAATAGAAGCGTCAGATCAGCCATCAGTCACTCTTGCGGTCATTAGAACAGCGGAGGCCACGGTGCATGGCGAGTGGAATGTGATGGCACTAAAGGGAACCGGCAGCGTGTCGATCACCGCAAAAGATGTCTTCGTACCTACAGCACTAACCGTTGATCCAATGGAACCACCTAAACGTGGTGGAGCAATCTTTGGGTTGAACTACCCAGTCTTTGTAGCCGGTGAAAACCTGGGCTTTACGTTTGGTGCATGCATACGATTTATTGACGAACTAGTTGTGTATGCACGCGGTAAATCAAGAGGTTTTGATGGACGACTCGCCGATCGCGGTGCCTTTCAATATGAACTTGGTCGCAGTTCTCAACAACTGAAAGCTGCACAAGCTCATGCACTTGCCACGCTCGCTGAGGTTGACGAAGCCATGGAAAATGGTGGTGGATTTAGCGCGAGAGATGAAGCTGGCGTAACTGCTATGACCGCGTATTGCACGGAATCCGCAGTGTCGGCAATTTCACGACTGATGAGTTTTGCTGGGGCTGGTGCATTGTTCAACTCAAGTCCGCTACAGCGATGTTTTAGAGACGCGCAAGGTTCAGCCCAGCATCTCGTTGCGACAAATCAATCACTTGATAAATACGGCGCAGTCTTGCTAACTGACGGCCAGTAATGAAGATTGCAATCGTAGGTGGAGGAATTGGTGGGCTCACCGCCGCTCTTGCGCTGTCTGAAAGCGCACACGACATCACGGTCTTCGAACGTTCGGCAGGTATCAGAGAAATTGGTGCCGGAGTACAAATAAGCCCTAACGCTGGAAGGCTTTTGCATTCATTAGGGCTCGGTGCGCCATATTCAGAGATTTCGGTACACCCACATCGAGTTGTCCTTCGTCGATGGGAAGATGATTCCATTATTCGCGCCACTGACCTTGACGAGAGTTTTATCTCTCAACACCACGTACCACTAGCAAACGTTGCGCGTAATGAATTGGTGGAAATTTTGGGTGATGCAGTCGCTGCTCGTTCAAACGTTGCTATGAAATTCTCAGCGCATGTTGTTGCAGTTGAACCAGGTAACTCGGCATCAGTTGTTCGGTTCTCAGATGGTTCATCGCAGTCGTTTGACATTGTGATTGGGGCAGATGGAATTCATTCAGTAGTTCGTCCATGTGTGGGTGGCGTAGATAAACCGCGATTTAGTGGCTCGGCTGCGTATCGCGCGTTGGTGCCTCGAAGTGCAGTGGAAGATCTACCGATTGACGTAACTAATCGCATGGGGCCAGACCGTCATGTTGTGAGCTACTTCATTGGGCGCAATCGCAGTCATCTCAACCTTGTGTGCATCTCGCCTGAGGATTCCTGGGAAACCGAATCATGGACCGAACAAGGAACAAAGGAAGATTTGTACTCACGTTTTGAAGGATGGTCTCCAGATTTTCTCTCGCTTCTTGGTCGAGTAGAAGAACCGATCTTTCGATGGGCGTTGTATGACCGTGAACCACTTGAGAAGTGGGGAATGGGCACGACCACGTTGCTAGGTGATGCGTGCCACCCCATGCTTCCCTTTATGGCGCAAGGCTCCTGCCAAGCAATAGAAGATGCAATTGTTCTTGCGCGTTGCCTGAAGGAAGCGAATACCAGCGACGCTGCAATCGCACTACGCAGATATGAAGATGCACGTCAGGGTCGCACGGCACAAGTTCAAACGTCGTCGCTCATGAATCGAGATCTGTTTCACATGGTGGATGGTCAAGAACAAAAAGATAGAGATCTGATTTTCTCCATCAGCCCACCCGGTATGTCAATTCTTGATTGGGTCTACGAGTACGACGCACTCACTGTCTCTGTCTAGAGAGAGTTATAGAGCGGGAATGATTTGTGAAAGTTCGATGGCTCGACTATCGAGAATTGCAGCATGGCGAACTTTTGCAATCTCTCGGTACTTTGCATTATCCAACTTGTCGATGAAATGTTGACGCGTGGGGTAGCGCACAAGAATCGCTAAATCCCAGTCCTCGCCACCGATGACCGTATTTTTGGCTAATCCCACCCAGATTGGGTCGCTGCCGAACTTCACATCCTCTTCGTCGTTCAGTTCGCCGTATCGACGAAATGCCTCGCCACCCGACATACCGTCCACGCCGAAGCCGTCTAGTGCTTTGTCACGAAACTTCAATAGGTTCAGCATGATGATTGATTCATTGGGATCAAGCGCCCGCATCGCATCGATGGCGGCTTCGTTAGCTTCGATAAAGGTCATTCCACGAGCGTAGTCAGTGACTCTCGCTGGCCCTGTATGGCATACACTCTTCGTATCGAAGGGAGACCCATGAACGGTGATCAAATGATGAGGGCGCATTCAGCCACGCTTCCTGCGCCACAATTCGATAATCCCGCATGGGTGAGTCCTGTTGCGTTAGCCAACGCACGGGTTGCCATTGTGACGTCGGCAGCTTTGTACGCAGCCGGTGACGAAGCCTTTTCTGCCGTCGACACTGGTTACCGAATCATTGATCGCGAACGTCGTGATTTTGTTCTTGGTCACTGGAGTCCCAATTTCGATCAGATGGGCGTGAAGATGGATCTCAATGTGGTGTATCCCATTGATCGTCTTGAAGAATTTGCCGCACAAGGAATCATTGGTTCTGTTGCGCCAAGGCATATTTCCTTTGCAGGAAATCAGCCAGACGATGTTTCAACTATTCGTTTAGACACTGGCCCAGCAGCAGCTGCACAACTTCGCCAAGATGGCGTCGACGTTGTCATCTTGACCCCTGTTTGACCTCTTTGTACGCGCACCGTGAGTGTGCTTGCGCATATTTTTGAAGCTGCAGGAATTGCAACAGTTGTGTTGTCTTCCGTGCGTGAGGTTGCACAAAAGGTTGCGCCTCCACGAGCACTGCATTGTGAGTTTCCACTCGGACGCCCATTAGGAATTCCGAATGATGTTGAATTTCAGATGGATGTACTGCGTCGAGCGTTCGCGCTGTTGACGGAACCATCTGGCCCTGTCCTCGTTGATCACCCACTCGTGATTGAAGTAGATGAGCAACCGGTCTCTTGTGCAATTCCTCCTCGATTTGATGCGTCGCTTCCACCGTGCGTCGATGAAGCTCGTGGAATCAAGAAGGCCTATGTTCGCGCGTTAGAGCGCAGGGGAGTTACTTCAGTCGGTCGCAGCATTAGCGCTGATGAAGTACCGAACGCGTTAGCGGTTCTTCATGCGATTGCGAACGGGCAAGATTGGACCACCGCTGAAATTCCTGGTGGCAACATCATGTCGTTATGTCATGACATTCGTACGTATTACGAAGAAGCTGCACTCGAATTGATTGACGGTCCGGCACCAGGCGGAAGAGCCATGGAGAATTGGTTCTTTGAAAAGACAGAAGCGGGAGCAACTGTTTTGAAGGCTCGCACGGCAATGAGAGATGCAGGCGCGAAGTTTCCCGTCTGGTTCTACATGGCTCCGGGCAATCGTTAGCAAAGTTGAGTCTTGCACAGCAAGTGTCAATCTTTCACTAAAAGATAACTCCACGCACACAGAGAATGCCCACAATCAAAGTGGCGATGCCTAGTGCTTTGGAAACCATGTTTGATTTCCACCCATCGCTTTCTTTAGCAAACCAATCGATAGTGCCAAGCGTGATGCCGGGAATGCTTAAGAGTACAAATGCGTACAACTTGACATTCTCTGAATCGCCGAATTGATTGTTGACGAGATTTCCCCACCACAGACCCACGAACAACATGAGAACTACACGGAGCAAGTTGCGAGGTAGGAATTTGTGGACTGTCGGCAGGTTTCTGAATGAATCGGAGAATTCATCGATGATCTTTGGTGCAAGGAACATGGCTCCGCCAATCCATAGAGCCCAGTTGTTACCAATAAACACAACTGCAACAAATACGAATACTGCAGTGCGAATGACATGTGAACAAAGGCGCTGAGTTAATGACGTTTCATCGAATACTTCTACTTCAACAACACGCAATCGGCTTGGTGCGTACAAGCGTGCAATGTTTTCCAGCAGCCATCTCGCCGCAATTGCAACAATGAATACGACTTGAACAAGGTCGACTCGATCTGAATGTACTGGCTTGAAAGTTGTAAGAGAAGGGATGGCTCCGTACATAGTTCCGGCGGCCCACGCACCGAATAGCGAAGACAGAACAAAGTCGACACATCTATTCCACGCGGGTTGGTCGTCTGTAGAACTGCGTCGGAATGGACGGGTTGCAGCTGCAATCATGACTGGGGCAAATGAGAAGACCGCGATTCCGAGATAGCCACGGATGGAATCAACAGAATTAAAACCACCACCCAACAACATCACAATGCCGAAACTCAATACGAACATGAGACCAGCGAATGCATCAATCACACCTAGAACTGCAATGGCAAGAACAAGCGAGAGTGCAGGAATCATTATTGTGAAGTCGGTGTTGATTGCGCTAGCAATGCCAAGTGCTACTCCCATCAATGGAAGTAGCGGCCACAAAAAGCCCAAGAGAGTTCGTGCGTAAGCACCGTCATCTGCAATACGAGCCAACATAGGAGACAAACGATCTACCGCGGTAGCTATTCGATTCATGCTTAAATCAATCCACTTCAGTCGTGGGACTCGCAGTGAATCTGGCCGCACATCACTCAATCGATCAGCGAATGACACACTGACTGATGCAACCTCTCCGCCGGCATCTGTGCGTTCCACTTGTGTGTCTGTGTTCGTGGTTGGTGTTTCTGGAGTATCAGTTGCCCTGGATGAACTGCTTGACTTTGGTAGAGAGATTGCCAGTACTGCAAGAGCAGATGAAAGCAGTGCAACTGTTGTCGAAGTATTGAGTGGGGTTGCGGGGGGTGCACTGCTTGTTTCTTTGGTGGAGACGGTAGGTGCTACTTCATCTTGAATGGCAAGGATTTCTACTGAAACCTCTACAATGCGAAGCGTGCCATCTGGTGCAATGCCATTGAGTTGTGCGGTGTGGTCACCTGCAGGAACTGTTCCATCGATTGCGTACTCTGCGCCAAATGAACCTGTGGCATCTGTAGTTAATTGACCCAATTGAGTTGGGGTAGAGAACAGCCATGTGGACGCAGGGGTAGATGGCATAAAGCCACCTCCCACAATAGTGATGACATCATTTGCCTCGAAGATTGGCATTCCACGGGAGTTCAAACGCAGCATGACCGAAGACTTGACCTTCACTCCAATCTGAATGAGCAAGCCATCGCTTGTAGTGATTGTCAAGGACGTTGCATTCTTGTCAACTTTTACCCAACTATCTTGTGGCATGCCAACAACTTCTGCAACGTCATTCGTGATCTTTTCCAGACCAGAGGTGAAATAAGGAATTTGGGAATTGGGAAGCGTTGTTGTTGTGACAGGAACTGTCGTTGTTGTGACTACGGTCGTAGTTGTCACGAGAGGAACAGGCGTCGTTGTCACGGGAATGGTTGTTGTCGGTGGAGCAGTTGTCGTGGGAATAGTTGAATCAATCGTTATAGAAAGCGATGGGCTTGAAGGCGAAACATTTCCTGCATTGTCAGTCACCACTGCAGTCACTGACCAGGTGCCGTCAGTGAGTGTTGAAAGATCACATGATGTTGCCACTGCGGAGTCATATGTACACGTAACGGTTGTTCCACCGTTAACAGCGGTCATGGTAACCATGTCGCCCGTTTGAACTCCGGATACACCCACTGCAGGGGTGGTGTCTGACGTGTTGTTGTCAGTTGTTGAAGAGCCAGTGTCTGATGCGGAATCCAGGTCTGGAATTGAAGGAGTTAATACTCGAATCACATTTGATGTTGCATTTACTGTGCTGAGTGGATTGCTTTCTGTTTCTTTGGCTCGGTAATAGCCAGTTTGAGTATTCACATATGTTGAAGAAGTTGCATTAGAAATGTTGGTGTACGTCACGCCGTCTGTTGAGAATTGCCACGTCCATGTTTTCGCACCCGATGTTGCCCACACTCCGCCAGTAGCTGTCAATGTTTCGCCTACTGCGGCAGTACCTGCGATTGTTGGTGCAGTGGTATTAGATGGTGCAACTAATCCAGGAGTTACTCCGCTTCCCGTGGTAGTGGAGCCATTCGTGAGAAGTGCAATGTAGCTAGAGCCGCCACCGCCCCCGGTGTTGTCACCGCCACCGCCACCGCCGTACCAGCCACC
>Ga0255123_1000092_pt1 | contig 26529 bp, 20 predicted proteins | sample Law_Cont_RepA_8d_FD_188585 | JGI IMG/M metagenome (GOLD analysis project Ga0255123, IMG submission 188585) | Freshwater microbial communities from St. Lawrence River, New York, United States - Law_Cont_RepA_8d | ecosystem: Environmental > Aquatic > Freshwater > River | place: USA: New York...
ACTGAAACCCTCGTCCGGTTACCAAATCGTCTTGGTCCAACCACTCCTCACCGCGATACTCCGCATCGATCTCGAAAGCCGACTTGGCCCTCATCTCACCTGCATCGCAAAGCAATTGAAGCTGCAAAACATCTCGCTCGGTCTTGATCGATTGCCGACTGCGAAGTATCCAACGAATGCTCGTCGAAGACATTGCAACAAAAACACTTACCGCGACCAACGCTACCACAAGCACCCAACCTTGACGTTTTGAACCGACCCGCCCTTTTTTAATTCGCATCGGATTGCACCTTACCTTCCAATCCGGCGACTTTCCCAATCACTCGCAAACGCAAACCTGTGATTTCTCCCACCGAATTGACTGCGTTGACTCTTAACGATTCACCTTGAAAGCTCACTTGATGTGTTTTGCCCAGCTCGAATTTCTCGACGCTCTTGATGTTGCTTCCAGATCCTTCAAGACCAACTTGTCGGCTCTCCTCCCGAATCACACCCTCTTGCGCAATCGCATAGGAAACCTCAGCTCCATGCTTCGCAATAACGATCCGATCCGGCGAGTCTGTGCTTATCCTGCTTCCACCCGAAAAATCGCTTCTCCAAAATTCCGCAAGACGCCCAAGCTCCCGCTGATGATTCGAGAGTTGTTGAACTTCTCTGGCCATATGAAACGACCGCTCAATTAAACCAATCCCAAGCAGCATGACTGCACTTCCTCCTGCAATCACCCCGCACAATTCAATCAGCATCGAACCTCGTCTACGCCTCATGATCGAACCTCCCCTTGAGTTTGATCGCCCGTAGGGCCCGTCGAAATCCAACCTATAAGCTCGACTGGAGAAGGAGCGCCCGCCCTATCCCATAGGATTCGAACTTTGACCCTTGTCCCCTTCTGATCGACAATCTTCTCGATGAACAATTTCCCATTCGGTAAGGAGCGAAGTACATCCTCGGGCAAATGAGCTTTCTCGATACCATCCTCAAGCTGCAATTCCGTCATCCCCTGAAGCATAGATATCTGGTTGGCTGCCTCGTGCAAAGCCAATTGATAATGCTTGGCATCTTTTGCCACACCCAACAATCGATACTGCAACGCCGCATACCCACTGACGATGACGATCAGCAAGCTTGCCGCGACCAAGATCTCGATGCTAATAAAACCCTTGCGATTCATCATTCGATTCCCTCGTACTCGTACACTGCTAACCGAGATTAACTTCACACAATTCGTATCAATCGAAATTTCATCATTGAGCTCGTCAATTCCGTTCTGATTGTTCATGACAAGCTGTACACCAAACCGTATAGAAGCCCGAATACATACAAGCACACAACGAGCACAACCCAGCCTACCGCTAAAACCATAATGGGATGAATCAGTGCAGTAGCAAGTCGCTCTCGAGCCTCCCGCTTAACCACAACGCATCTCGCATAGGCACTCAGTATCCATGACTGCGATATGCTCGACTCACCCTTCAGCGCATCGGCTTGTTCTGAATTCAATAATCCAACAGACTTCAGTGCATCCCAAGCATCCACACCATGTTCGATCTCGTTGCGAGCTACCAAAAGCTTGCTCCGCATCACGCTGTTGGCTTGATACTTTGCCATGGTGGATAAAGCACCGATGACTGGTCTGCCCTGGTTAGTCGTCATTCCAAGCAATCGAAGTACTGACTCTTTCGATTCATCAAGTCGCCCCATAGGCATTCTGAAGATAGTACGTATCAAACGCCTCAACCGGAACGACCAACTCGTCGTGATCAACCACAGGACTAGCATGAGGAACGCAGCCCAGGCATAACCTAAATACTGCAAGATCAGTCCGATTCCCGGTGCCTGCAACCCCAATTCTTCCACAACACGTTGTAGACTTGGTGCAATCCGCAGTTGGAAGACTGTAAGCAGTACTAGCAGAATGCCGAACAACACGATCCAGTACAACCAAAACGATTTCCAACTCCGTACCGGCGGATCCATGGTGCGTTCAACTACTTCATCCTTGAGCATCTGCAATGCTGGAAATACCGCGCCGCTTTGTACCCCAAGCCTGAGAGAGAGAACAGCATGCTCCGACAAAGCATCAGGGACTTGCTCCAAGGCTTCAATCAACGGAACCCCCTTCTCCAACAAGTTTGCCAGTCGCTTTAATGTCTTTCGGTACCCCCCTGAATACTCGTTCGATAGCGAGCGAACCAATGGTGCCAAAGGTAACTTCTGATCGATCGCACCGCGAATTACAGCAAGCAGTGAAACCTGCGCATCCTCCAATGAACAACCCGGTATCCAAGTGGCACTTCGCCAAGCGGGAAACCGTGGCAATTCCAAAAAGGCTCGGCTCGAATATGCGTTTGATTCTTGATTACTCATCGGTAAATCTCCGTTCCCTTGCGAACTTGTGTTAGCTACTCAAGCTCGTGATCATGGACGTCAGGGGCATGAACAACGCAATCAAAATGAACATTACCAGTCCTCCGACAAGGACGATGGCGAAAGGCCCTATCCAGTCCGCCGTTGGCCTACCTCGACTTGCCCATCGCAGCGCATAACTATCTGCAATCTCTCGGACAAGCGTCGCGGTGGTCGCCCCAGTGCGAGCCAAGTCCAATGCAGCGATACTCACCGACGAAAAACTCGACGCCTCGCGATGGGAACTGCATGGTCGCTCAGGCTCCTTTTGCAATTTCTTTGCAAGCTGCTCGGATCGCACACGCAGAAATCGATGATCACTGGCGATTCCGGCTGTCAACACAGCTTGCCCCTCCGGTACGCCGATAGCTAAGAGTTCCCCAAGCGTCCCAGACCACCGGGCCATCGCAAGAAGACTCCGCTTCGAACCAAGCCGAAATAAACGTATAAGCGAAGAGTGCTCAAGTAAATCCAAACATCCCCGCCAAAAGTATCTCAACAAAGGAGTTATCGCTAACAAAACTCCCAGTACAAGGAATGCTAACCAAGGAGCCGATGCCACTACACGAGAAGTCGTAAACAAGAACACCGTTGGTGCTGGAAGCATCAAGCCGAAATCGATAAACATCTCTTGAAAAACAGGCACAATGAACATCGCAATGAACAGAAACAAAAGCAGCGAAAGAAGAACCAAGATCGCAGGATAACTGTATCGCTGAAGGCTGGCCCAAAAACTCTGGTCGGATTTCTCGATCAGAACACACCAAGGCTCAAGAGACTCAAAGCCTGGCTCGACGCCCCCTGCATCTGCGCTAGCAAGCCCATCACCTAGCGACACATTCTTCGTCACGGCACTGACGAATTTCATATCCGCAGATCGCAACAACAGCGGTAAAGCTGCTGCAAGCGTTGGATCTTGAAGCCAACGATGCGCAGGGACCGGAGTGCGAAGGGCTTCGAGAACCTTGAGAATCGCCGGATCGCTCACCCCTCGCCCACCTTCATTACGGCTCGCCAACCAATGTTGAAGCGGCTCGCTTATCGATACGGCTTGTGCAATTCGAGCTAAGTATGCGTCGTGCTGTTCCATGATATCCTCCGCAAAATTCAGCTTCTAAATGCGACTCGGCTCGCTGACGCGATACAACAACTCAATCAACGGCCAGAACACCATCAACCCCAATGCAGCCACGATCACCCCACCTACCAGCACGGCAACCCCAAGCCAAAAACCGGGCAATTTCCTAGAAATTGGCACATGGCGAAACCCATTCGAAACAACCCCACGCCCCAGCGACACGAAAGCTATCCAGCCAATACTCGCGAGTGCTACCAACCAAGTAAGATTCTCATTGAGCCACGCAAGAGACTGAAAACCGACCCCCGGCACAAGCCTCGCATTCTCATAGTACAACTTCATCGGAGGGAATAGATTCCGGACCGTAAACCAGAAGGTTAGGATCGCGATCGCCCCAAGAATCCAAAATGAAACAAGGCTTACCCACGACTCCTGCACGCGACGCTCCCCTTGCACTCCGCGAACGACCCAAGGCTCAAGTACACTTAAATCCCCAGCCCCCTGCTCGTAAACGTCTCGCTGACTCGTTCCGCACCACGCTACGAATGCATCGCGATACCCAACCTGTCCCCCGACTTCCGAATCTACCGCCTCTAGCACCGCTGCTCCGGTACCAACCCTTAAAGCCACTTTTTGGCTGAGATCCTGCAACCATTCACGCATCCGATTCGGTGCGCCCGGAAACCGTATGGGCACCCCCGCCGCAATAAGCTTTTCCAGCTTGGTGTTGAACGCCAAAAAATCGCTCAAGGCAATTCCAGGCTCAATACTTGCTGACGAATCCTCAGTACCCATGATGGAAAAATTCGAGTTGAAAGGTGATAGTGAAAAATGGAGAACTAAGTACTGACGCCTGAAACTGACCAACCTGTGAATAAGTCAAGAACCACAACCAACTAGGGGCTAATTGATTCGATGTTCGGATGCAATTGAGCCGGGCAGGCCAGACACCGGGCGGCTTGCGCCGCACCGCTTCCATTGAGCCCTTGGCGTCCAGACAACGGGCGGCCTGCGCCGCACCGCTTCCGTTGGCCAGCCCACTGCTCGCTCCTCCCCAGAGATGCATCGAGCCAGAGAATTTATTTACACCCCTGCAAGTTTTTCGACCAAAGTCCTAAAGAGACAGATCCGAAGCCGGAGCGCCTTGCGGATCCAAGCCCGCAATATCAAGAAAATTGCGCAAAACAACATACCCATGCTCGGTCAGTATCGACTCTGGGTGAAACTGCACACCAAAGACCGCCTCGCTTCGATGCTCAACCGCCATGATGGCCCCGTCGGCCGTCCAGGCAGTTGGTTCAAGGCATTCCGGTAAGCTATCTGGATCAATCACCAGCGAATGGTAACGACCGACTTTGAAGTGGTTCGGCAAGCCCGCCAGCAGACGCTGACTTCGGTGCTCGATCTGCGATGACTTCCCGTGCATCGGCTCGGTAGCTCGGACAATGCGACCTCCGAAGGCTTGCCCAATCGCTTGATGCCCCAAACAAACCCCAAGGATCGGGATCGATCCATGAAAACGGCGGATCGCTTCCATCGAACACCCGGCATGATCGGGATCCTTCGGCCCAGGTGAAATTAAGATCGCAGAAGGCTTGAGCCTCGCAATCCCATCACAGCCAATCGCATCGCTACGCAATACCAACGTCGACTGCCCGAGGCGCTGCAAATACCTATCAAGGTTGTAGACAAAACTGTCGTAGTTATCGAGCAACAGTATCATCGCAAAGCTTTCATGCCCGCTTCGAGTACTTCGATAATCCGTTCTGGATCGTACACGCACCCTCCCCAAGTTCCTCCGCTAACACGCTGAAGCGCAGCCCAGAGTTGGGTGTCGACCGGCAACCGAGGATCGGCGGATAACCCCGGAAATGTTGGTCGCTGTGCAAGTACCGCAGCTCCTTCCTCTGCCGTGAATTCTTTTCCATCGCAGCCGATGAAATCAACTTCTGCATGCAAGCTTTTGCGATCGATGATGATGCGCAGGGTATCGCCATCGCGCAACTTTCCAATCGGTCCACCTGCGAGAGCTTCGGGACCGATATGGCCGATACAAGCGCCTGTGCTCACACCAGAGAATCGCGCGTCGGTGATCACCGCAACATGCTTGCCATACTCCAGATATCGCAAGGCACTGGTCAACTGGTACGTTTCTTCCATGCCCGTTCCCATCGGTCCGCATCCGATGAGCACCGCGATATCTCCAGCCTTCAGCGGATTCGGATGCTGCCCCTTCGCCGCCGCAACGGCTTCTTTCTCCGAAGTGAACACGCGCGCTGGCCCTATCTTTCGATAAACCCCATCGGCATCGATGACACTCGAATCGATTGCGGTCGATTTGATGACAGAGCCCTCCGGTGCAATATTCCCCTGAGGAAAACAAATCGTACTTGTCATCCCCATCGCCGCAGCCTTTGCTGGAGGCAAAATAACGTCATCAGGATCCACACCGTCGCGTTCTTTGAGCAACTCCCTCATCGCTTTGCGACGCGGGGAATCCTTCCACTGATCGAGAATCTGATGCCATGTCAGCCCAGTGACGGTCTTGCAATCGCATTTCGCAACCCCAAGCTCCCGCAAGTGCCACATGATCTCCGGCACACCACCCGCTAGAAACAGTCGGATCGTCGGATGGAACTGTGGACCATTCGGCAATACGTCGACAAACCGCGATACCTTGCGATTCAGCTCACTCCACATTTCCAAACTTGGTCGAGGAATCCCAGCAGCAAAAGCCACCGCTGGAATATGCAGTAAGAGATTCGTCGAGCCCCCACAAGCCGCATGAACTGCAATCGCATTGTGGAACGAATCCTCACACAGAATGTCTGAAAGCTTCGCTTTGCGATGATGCTGATCCCAAAGAACCTTCGCCGATTGCCTCGCAAGATCCAACCATACCGGCTGACCACTTGGTGCTAAAGCCGCATGTGGCACCGTCATTCCCAACGCTTCGGCAACCACCTGACTCGTCGCCGCAGTTCCCAAGAATTGACATCCTCCGCCAGGGGATCCACAAGCCTTGCAGCCCGCTGATGCTGCTTCTTCCAAGCTGATCATCCCATTGGTGTATCTTGCACCAATCGTCTGAACCTTTCCAAGGTCTTCCTCCGGCCCGGTCTCGTTGCGAGCAGGCAACGTGACTCCACCCGGAACCACAACGCTCGGCAACTGAGAACAGCCCGCAAGCGCAAGCATCATAGCCGGCAAACCCTTGTCACACGTTGCCACCCCCAACACTCCACGTCGCGTTGGCAAGGAACGGATCAATCTCCGAAATACAATCGCCGCATCGTTGCGATACGGCAACGAATCAAACATGCCCGTCGTCCCTTGCGAACGTCCATCGCAAGGATCGCTCACATAACCAGCAAAAGGTACCCCGCCACTCTCGTAAAACCACTCGGCCGCGGCTCGCACCAACAACCCAACCTCCCAATGCCCCGTGTGGTATCCTAGCGCTATCGGATGGCCATCCTCACCACGCATGCCACCTTGAGTGCTAAGCAATAAAAACTGCGGGCCAAGCATCTTCTTCGGATCCCATCCCATACCCGCATTCTGCGTCCAACCGAACAAGTCTCCACTAGACCAAGTCTTGAGCATCTCATCGGTCAGGGGTAAAGCTCCCTCAGGCCCCTTGCCGGAGGTCTTCAGGGCGACCTCGGATCCTATATTCGAGAAAAACGAAGCCAGATCAAATGCATTGCTCATAAATAAAACTTCTAAAGATGTCCGGATTGCGATCCTGCCCCGGGCCAACTCTAGAGTGTCGCAAGAAACCCTTCGGCGGCCCTTTGGTGAACCGTAAGTTTATCACCCATGCGATCGATCTGACTAGCCATGACTTTCATACGAGGGTTTTGTTCGAAAAAGCTACGATGTTTCGCCACAAACGACCAATACAATCCGTCCCAAACGGCGGTCCAAGCTCCCTTCTTGAAGTTGCTCATTTTTAAAACGTAACTCGAACCGCTGATGTACGGCTTCGTAGTGATCAATCCTCCATCGGCATGCTGGCTCATTCCATAAACATTCGGAACCATTACCCAATCGTACGCATCGACGAACATCTCCATGAACCACTGGTAAATCGCATCGGGATGAAACTCGCACAAAAGCATGAAATTGCCAAGGATCATCAATCGTTCGATGTGATGGCAGTATCCATATCGCAATACCGTTTGAATCACATGATCGACCGGTTCAATACCAGTTGTGCCATCGTAAAAAGAAGCTGGTAGCCTTCGCGAATGATCCCAATAATTCCGCGTTCGCTGCTGCGTTCCGAACTTTCGGTAAACGAGTCGCATGTACTCGCGCCACCCGATGACTTGACGAAGGAAACCTTCAAGGGAGTTCATGGAGATATCCCCCGCTCCAGACCCCTTTAACTCCGCTCGCTGTATCGCATAGTCGACAACTTGCTGGGGAGCGAGCAAACCTGCGTTGAGCATTGGAGTGATGACCGAATGGTAAACGAAAGGATGCTCCATGCTGATCGCATCTTCGTAGTCTCCAAACAGAGGTAACCGTTCGCCGATAAACTTCTTCAAATGAACGATCGCCCCTGCATGGCTCGACGGATACCACAAAGCTTGCTTCTCTCCCCAAGCATCTGCGAAGTTCTTATCGACATAACTTTTTGCTTCCTGAGCGATGGGATCATCGTCGCCGCGAAGCCCTGCTGCGGGTGGCTGATGCCCGGCCGGCAATCGCTTGCGATTCTCCGTGTCAAAACTCCATTTCCCACCGCTAGGCTTTTGCGCTTGATCGACGAGCACGTCGAGTCGCTTGCGCTGCTCGATGTAGAAATTGGTAAAGAAGAGCTTCTTTTTGCCTTCTACAAACGCATCAATCGCCGGAAGGGGAGTTAAGAAGTTGGGATCCTCTAGCACTTCAAGCTCGAGCGATTCTTGCCGACAGCCCGCTCGCAATCGCAAGAGCAAGTTATGATCTTCCGGATCGATCACGCGCAAGCTGGAAACTTTCGATCGACCTATCTTGGTTTGTCTGACCAACTGAGCGATTTGAGAACTGTGTTCTAATTGGGCCGCATCGACGTAAACAACCTTCTTCCCAATACGGACTAAGTGCTCTGCATATCGCTTCATCGAAGCTCGATGCAGTAGCAACTTCTGTCGATGAAATCGGTACTGTCGAAAAAACAGTGGATCCTCAACAAGAAATACGCAGCTGATATCCTTGAGCCACTGAGGTTCGCTCAGAGCGAACTCGCTAGAGCCTCCTTGAAACTCACCGAACAATTGATGGGGATAGACAATCGCAGCTATCATCGCTTCACCCCATGTGCTTTGCGGCTAGCATGAATCTCCGTGTTATCGCCATTTCGGTTTAAGTATCCTTTGACGGAGAACTTCGAGCGGGTCGACTCGCTGGTCATATATCGGATTTTACCGAAGATCTCGCGTTCGGGCCCCCAAGCTCGATCGTATCGACCGAGCACCCAGAAGATCCCGCTGTAAGAATTCGGATCGCGTCCATCCAGTGCGTATTTATTGTTCAACTCAATCATCGTCTCTAAAGCCGCTTGCGGACTCTCGCTCCAATGCAAGATTTTCTTACCCCAAAGCATCCGCAAGTAGTTATGGATCCGTCCTTCGTGAACCAACTGACGTTGCGCCGCATTCCACAACGCATCGTGCGTGCGAGCTTGCTCAAATTCTTCGAGCGAGTACACGTAAGGACGAGCATCCTTCGCGTGATCCGCTAAAGTCTTTTGCGCCCAAGTCGGCAACGACTCGTATCGATCATATTTCGGATCCAGGGCGCACATGTTGAAACCGATCTCACGCCAAGTCATCAGTTGGTCCATGAACGCTTCTGCGTTGCTTCCAAGATTCCAAAAACCATTCATCTTGCCATTTGGCTTACTGACTCGATCCCAGTCCCAAGGCTCTTGCGTCGATACGATCGCGTTAAAAACCTCGTGTGCACTGACATGCCCGAAGTGAAGGTGGGCAGAGAGCGAACTCGAACCATGCTCATCGGGTTCATTCCTCGCACGATCGTAATCGCTCAATTTCCGATCCTTGAACTCAGCAAGTCGCTTCTGCCCCTCAATCGACCCACCTCGCTCACCCGTGGGCTTGATCGCATGATCGATTTGAAGCTTGCTAAGCTCAAGCGTCTCCAATGCCGTTCGATCCATAAACCGCCATCGCGAAGTTATCTGCTCTGGAAGTCCGCTTAGCTTGGGTAGATCGAGCCCTACCCATGGGTCCATACTCGGAAACAGTGGAGTCTGTGCGACAATCTCTTTTTGCATGAATCGCCGATAGGAATGCGCGACAGTAAAGACCCGGTCGGTTCCTCGCATCGGAAGAATGCCATTGCTATCGACCAACTCTACCGCACATGGCCAACGCTTGACGATACTGCCGTAGAGCTTGGGATGAAAAAAGCAGGGGTAATCGTCCGTCACCGTAACACAAGCCAGCTTGGCAAGTGATTCGACCAGTCCACTTCCATCTCCCTTCGACGGTTCCACGTAAGCGAGGTAGGAGATCGGCAAACTCTCCGCAATTTTTTGGTTATCGAGCATGCCATCGAGGATAAAGCGATGGAATCGATCGCAAGCCCATCGGTACCCGATCCGTAACCCTTCAAGCACCAGCAATGGCTTGTTGAGCTCGACGGCCAATTCAATGGCCCGCTGCAAGGCAAAATTCGAATGCAGTCGACGAAAAGCCGTCATCCAGTAGAGGACAAATTCTCCTTCGGGTCGCACCTCCTGCTCCGTAGCAGGGCGGATTCGCAGGCTCGGCACGTGCAGGTTCGCAGTTCGAAGGGCGGAAGTCGCTACTCGCTTTGCCATGAATTCCTCAATTTGATTTTTCGACGGGGGAATGCAATCAGTTCAGCAAGTGCCTTCCTTGGGCTATACTGCATTCCTTGGGCTATATTACTCATACCTAGACCAACATTTCGCCAGCTTCGGCCCGCCTCCGCTCCCCACCGAGCATTGTCACCTTATGACTACCCCCAAACGTTCCTTTTTCCGATTCCTAGGCCAACTCGCAATCTCCGCATTGACCTTTTTAATCGGTAGCCAAGCATCGTCGGGTACCGATTGGGATACTCGCAACGAGGAATTCTCCAAATCGATCGAACCACTCCTGCAAAAATACTGCTTGGGTTGCCATAGCGGAGCCCAAGCCGAGAGCGGATTAGCCTTGAATCATTTCAAGGATGCTCGCGAGGTTTTTCGGCAGCGTGCAGTCTGGGAAGGGGTTGCGAAGCGTATGGAAATCGGAGACATGCCACCGGCAGACGCTCCGCAACCGAGCAAGGACGAGTCCGCTCGAATGACTCAATGGATTCGCTCGACTCTAAACGATATCGATTGCGGTAAGACTCCAAACCCAGGTGCTGTCACTCTGCGCCGAATCAATCGCATCGAATACCGCAACTCCATCCGAGACCTCTTTCGCATCGATTACGAACCATCGGCAAATTTCCCAGGAGATGATGTCGGCTATGGATTCGACAACATCGGTGATGTGCTGACACTTCCACCGCTCCTCATGGAAAAATACGTTCGAGCCGCAGAAGAAATCAGCCAACAAGTCATAATCGCTCCTGCACAAGGACCGATCTTCGACTCCCCTCGCAAAATCTCCCAACTGACCGCCGATACCGGTGGTAATTTCGAAGGCTCGCGCTTCGTCTTTTTTTCCAACGGAAAAATCACGTTCGAAGAACAAGCCCCTTGGACGGGTCGCTATACACTCGAACTCGGGATGGCGGGTTCGGCTGCAGAAGGGCGATTCCCGAAGGTCATCCTCTCGATCGATGGAAAGAAAGTCGAAGAAGTTACCGTTGAGACAGATAGCCCAAATACACCGAAAACCTTCACGATCCCTATTCGAATGCGAGCCGGTAAACGAGTCTTTGAACTCAACTTTGCCAATGACCATTACGTTCCTGCCAAAGACGGCCAGCCCCCCCAAGACACCAATCTATACATCTACGACTTGCGTCTAACCGGTCAGAAACCCGCTGAAAAAGTTCCTCAGTTGGCACTACCTGAAATCCATCGGGAGCTCGTTCGCGATGCGCTCCCAACTGCCACTCGCTCCGTTGCTGACTCAGCCAAAGACGTAATGAGACGCGTTGCAAGTCGCGCTTACCGCCGCCCCGCAACCGACGACGAACTGAACCGTTTAGCAACGATTGTCGAACAAAGCGTCGCTGCTGGTGAGTCCTACGAAGCCGGTTTGCAAACCGCAGTCGCTGCTGTCTTGGTTTCGCCTCACTTTCTTTTCAAGATCGAGGAACCTTCTCATCGAATAGCCGGCGAGTATCCACTCCTTAGCGAATTTGAACTTGCAACGCGCATGAGCTATTTCCTTTGGAGCTCCACCCCCGATCGTGAATTGCTTAGCCTCGCCTCGAAAAAGCAACTTCGGGAGCCAGGAGTACTCGCCGCACAGCTCGACCGCATGTTGCGCGATGATCGCGCGAGGGATTTTGTGAGGAACTTCGCGGGCCAATGGCTCACACTCCGCAAATTAGATCAATTCACACCGAACGCAGGAATGTTCCCCGACTGGAACGATTCGCTTCGAGAATTAATGCGAACCGAATCGTATTACTTGTTCCTGTATATCCTCCGCGAGAACATGAGCGTGCTGCGATTGCTCGATGCGGATTTCTCGTTCATGAATGAATCACTCGCTCGCTATTACCAAATCCCAGGTATCTCCGGTGAGAAGTTTCAGAAAGTGTCCCTCAAGGGGCACAAACGGTTGGGAATCCTCACCCATGCCTCTGTACTGGCAGTCACAAGCAATCCAACGCGGACCAGCCCGGTGAAGCGAGGCAAATGGATCTTGGATAACATCCTAGGTACCCCTCCCCCTCCCGCCCCTCCCGGTGTCCCGGAACTTGAAAAAGGAGAACTCACAGGAACCCTCCGCGAACAGCTTGAACAACACCGCGCTAACCCCTCCTGCGCAGCTTGTCACAAACAAATGGACCCCATTGGTCTCGCACTTGAAAACTACGATGCGGTTGGACGTTGGCGAACCGAGGAACGAGGCGCTCCGATCGATGCCAGCGGTGAACTTCCAACCGGTGAAGTGATTAAAAACCCAGCCGACCTGATCCGATTGATCCGAGAAAAAAAGTCAGAACAGTTCGCCCGAACACTTACAGAAAAACTGATGACCTATGCCATCGGACGCGGAATAGAATATTACGACAGATGTGCAATCGACAAAATCCTTTCGGAAACATCCAAAAACGACTACCGCTTCAAAGACCTGCTTCTTGCTATCATCACGAGCGATCCGTTCCAACGCAAAGGAACGAAAAACATCGATGACACAACGGATCCAATCTCGATAGACAACAAACCATCCAACAAAACGACAGACGCAAAGAACACTTCCGAGGCTAAACCATGAAACCACTCGAACGAAGAACGCTACTGCGCGGAATCGGTACCGCAATCGCTCTCCCTTGGCTTGAAGCCATGACGCCCGTGAGCCGCGCAGCGATGCGTGCGGACGAAAAACCGATCCGAATGCTCTTCGTCATGGTCCCAAACGGTATCCACATGGCGGATTGGACACCCACTAGCGAAGGATCAAAGTTTGAATTGCCAGCGACCCTGCGACCACTGGAAAAGCATCGCAACTCCCTCAACGTTTTCACCGGACTAACCCTCGATGGAGCCCGCGATCACGGCGACGGGGCCGGTGATCACGCTCGTAGCGGTGCGGCGTTTCTTACAGGTGCACACCCGAAGAAAACTGATGGGGCCGATATCAAGAACGGAATCTCGGTCGACCAAGTCGCCGCTCAAGGCATCGGGCAAAAGTCAAAATTCGCTTCTCTGGAACTCGGCCTCGAAGGCTCCGCACAATCAGGCAACTGCGACAGCGGTTACTCATGCGCTTACTCAAGCAACCTCGCTTGGAGAAATGAATCAAGCCCACTTGCGAAGGAGATGGATCCCTCGGCCGTCTTCGAACGACTCTTCGGCACCCCGGAGAAGGTCTCCGATGCTACACCTGCAGGCGTACGAAATGCCAGGCGAAAAAGTATCCTCGATTACGCGCTGGAAGATGCCAAGTCGCTCAAAATCAAACTCGGCGCCGCTGACGGGCGCAAACTCGATGAATACCTCTACGCTGTTCGCGATGTCGAAAACCGTTTGCAACGATCCGACAAACTTCAACTCGGAGAAAATGGACTGCCAAACTACTCCCGCCCAGCAGGGGTGCCTCGCGTGTGGGAAGACCATTGCCGATTGATGATGGACATGATCGCCCTGGCTATCCGCACCGATGCAACCCGCGTCCTGTCCTTCATGATGGCAAACGAAGGGAGCAACCGTGGCTACCCCGAAATCGGTGCCCCCGAAAGCCATCACGATTTATCGCACCATGGAAAGAGCGAAGACAAACAAGCCAAGCTACAAAAGATCAACCTCTTCCACATGCAGCAACTTGCTTACCTAGCAGATCAACTCGAAGCCGTCCAAGAAGACGGCGAATCCCTATTGGATCGCTCTATGATCATCTACGGGAGCGGTATCTCCGATGGCGACAGACACAATCACGATGACCTACCCATCCTTATGCTCGGTAAAGCAGGCGGGAAAGTTTCTAAATCCGGGCACTGGCGCTACGCGGATAACACCCCGCTTTGCAACCTTTACCTATGGATGCTTCACCAAGTCGGCATCCGAGCAGATCGATTCGGCGACAGCTCGGATCTTCTTCGTGTCGGGAATAGCTAGCATTCGTTCCAAGGGTCAAACAGCTCGATTTTGGGTTGTCTTAGAACGCTTTGGTGTCGAATTTGCCATTGGGTTTATTGTACACTTCGCCCCATGGTTCCTTCGCTCATCAATCGACTCATCCTCTGGGATGTACTAAAGCTCTTCTTCATGACCGCAACGGCCATGACATTGCTTATTTCTGTCGGTCTTGTCGGACAGCAACTGATTGTCGAAGGGCTCGGCTGGATTGCACTTATCAAGATCTTGCCGTTTATCTGTTTGATCGCGATGCAGTTCTCCCTTCCCGCAACGTTACTCTTCTCGGTCTGCTCCGTATTCGGACGGGTCTCGGCCGACAATGAAATCGTTGCTTTGAAAAGTGCCGGTGTCTCTCCTTTCAGCGTGATCCGCCCCGCCATGCTGCTTGGACTACTCGTCAGCATCCCTTCGGTATGGATCAATGACCTGGCGGTCTCTTGGGGGCAACCGGGAATGGAAAAAGTTATCCTTCGATCTGTCGAAGAGATTCTCTACAACCGCCTGAGAACCCGTAAGTCCTACGAAACAGACAAAGGGTTCACGATCCACGTCCAAGATGTTGAAGGTCGATGGTTGATGCGTCCGACGATCTTCTTGTTCAATGAATCGACCGGCAAGCCCCTTACGATCTTCGCCGAAAAAGCCCAGATCTCCATCGACCCAGAGGCCGACCGACTGATCTTGGAATTGATCAACTCCGAAGGCGAAATCAATAACGACGCTTCGACCCGCTTTCAGTTGCCCGGATCAGAACGAATCAGCATGCCTCTGACTCAAGCTTCTCGCAAAGGAAGTGAATCGCTGCGTCCAAGTCAACTTGCGATCAGTCAGATCCCGAACGAAATCGATAAGCAAAACAAGCAGAACGACGCACACCGCGAATCGATGGCCATCCAAGTCGCCGTTGGACTTGGAACAGGACGATACAACCAACTCTCTGATTCCAAGTTGCAATTCTTAAGCAACCAAATCAAAGAGAGTGAATCGCGACTCGCACGCCTTGGGCTCGAACCCTATCGTCGCTGGGCACTAGGGTTCAGTTGCTTTTTCTTCGTCTGGATCGGCGTACCGATGGCGATCCTTATGAAATCCGCCGACTACGCTTGGACCTTCGGCGTCTGCTTCCTGCCGATCCTCTTGATGTATTACCCACTCTTCGGATTAGCACTGGATCGCACCAAAGACGGTTCTTGGCCAGCCTTTACTCTATGGATCGGAAACGCCTTCCTGTTCATCGTCGGCGCGATATTGCGACATCGCGTCCTTCAACGCTAGCGGGCGCTCAACAAAGCCCCCGCTTCAACTAAGACCTATTAAGCTTGAGCGACCGCGTCGCAAACGCTCTCTAACGTAGCAGAGGTCAACCCGGCAACGTTGATTCGACCGGTACCTACGATGTAAATACCCTTCTCCTGCTTGAGCCAATCGGCTTGCATCGCATTGAGCCCCGTATAGGAGAACATCCCCTTCTGAGAAGCTAAGAACGAGAAATCCTTCCCTCGTTTCTTCATCCCATCAATGAAACCTACTCGCATCTCTGAGATCCGCTTGCGCATCGCATCGACTTCGCTACGCCACAGCTTGGACAACTCAGGATCACCCAAGATCGTCGCGACAATCGCTTCCCCATGACGGGGAGGATTGCTGTAATTGCATCGAATCGCTACCCGCATTTGACTCAGTACCGATTCCGTAATTTTGGAATCTGCCGATATCATCAGCAACGCTCCAACGCGTTCGCTATAAAGCCCAAAGTTCTTCGAGAACGATCCGCAGATCACCAACTCCGCATGATCTTTGAGCAAGATCGATATAGGTTTAGCATCAGCCTCAAGACCATCACCGAATCCTTGGTATGCGAAATCGATGAACGGCAACATTCGCTTCTTCGCCAACAACTCCGAAATCGCACCCCATTGTGCAGGGGTCGGGTCGATACCGGTTGGGTTATGGCAACAAGCATGCAAGCAGACGGCATCTCCCGGTTGTCCTTCTTGCTCAAGCTGTCGGATCAATCCATCGAAATCCAGACCGGTCTTCGCTGCATCGAGGTATGCATAGGAGAGAACTGGAAATCCAGCAGCTTGAAAGACTGCGTTGTGGTTTGCCCAAGTCGGGTTGCTGACCCAGAACCTTCTGCCGGGCATGACTTTCGTAAGCGTATCTGCCGCAGCCCTAAGAGCTCCAGTACCACCTGGTGTGTGAGCCGTCGCGACTCTACCGAATTCGAAGTCTTCGCCGAGGATCAATCGATTGACTTGGTCGGTGAAATCCTTCCCCCCCTCAATCGGCAAATATCCTTTGGTCTTTTGTGTCTGAAATATCTTTGCTTCCGCTTGGCGCACACTCTCCAAAATCGGGGTCCGCCCCTGATCATCTTTGAACACACCGACCGTCAAGTTGAGCTTGAATGGTCGCGGGTCTTTTTCAAAAACCGCGTTCAGGCCGAGAATAGGGTCGGGAGGGGCGAGAGAAAAATTTTCGAACATGGAATCGCTTCAAAGCAAGTCGGATGAATCGGAGAAGTCAATTTGGAACCCAATACCCTCTAAGATTACCAAAAAACAGAATTTCGACGAGTGCCAAACCCGGCAGTCATAAGTCCGATCAAACCCTGGACTTACCTCCCTCGCAAAACTTCCAAACACACCAGAAATTGCTGATTAAGGTACGACTTTTGACGAGGATAAGTCCCAAGTTCCGTTTCCGGGATTGAGAAATTTCTCGTCGCAAAGAAACCGAGCGGTCGAATGAATATCGAAATCGATCTTTCCGAGCCCGAGGCGTTCGAGAAGTAGCTCGCAGTCGCGATCTAGAAAATCGAGTTGATCGATTTCGTAAAGCGTCTTCCCCTGGCTGGCTCGGTCGAACAAAACGTACAAAACCACCATCGCCTCCGTCAAATCCTGCTGCTCGGCTTCATCTCGCAACCGCAGTAAAACCCCTTTGTTATTTGCTAACGTCTGACCATAGAGACTTTGCGTCACCTGTAACAAGTGCCTGTTTCGCGCGTGGCGATACGAGAAGAAGAATTTCACTCCATAGATAACCGCAGCGACCAAGACGGCAATATAGATCCATGCTGCACTGAAAATCTTCAAAGCCGTCAAGATCGCTACAAGCCAGACATTGCGAACCAATCGGGTTACCATCACCGAGAATCCCCACAGCGTCGGTATCCCGATCTTCCCTTGATCTAACCACGAGATGCGAATCGAACCTGGCAACAACATATCGACATCAGAATGCGGAATGTTTTTAAACATCCGACAATGGACCAGTTCGACTGGCCCTCCATCCTTTGCCAACTCTTGTCCCTTATCTTGCTTCTTGGCTTTTCCCTTCCCCTGCGGAGTGGACTTCGCAGAACTGCGTCGTTCGAATAACACCACAAGCTGCTTATAGATCGGTACGCTGATCTCACATTTTTTGAACCAACGATACCATAGCCGCTTGATACGTTGCGTCTGGGTGTCGCCTCGCGCATAGACTCGCAAGCGTTTGTAATCGCTCATCCGAATCCTAAGCTTGCCACCCCAAGCAGAAGTGGTACGGACCGCTTCATAGATCTCGCTGGGTCTTAGCCTTCGATAATTCGCATGCTCAAGCAAGACTTCGGCCTGCTCGAAAACCTCTGCCGTGGTTTGCTTGGCAACGAATTTCGAAATCAACCCATCGCGATCAGGATCAAAAGGTACGTAAGCTTCGAACAGTGGACCGTAATCTCGGCGGGCTCTGCGATGAAGAATCTCCGAAAGACTTCCTTTGAGCTCTCGTACCCTCTCCCAAGCTTGGATGTTGATGAAATCCGAGTGCTCGATTGCGGCCTGAAACTCATTCGGATGAACCGGAATGAAATTCTCAAGTGTGTTAGGTTGCATCGATATGAAGACTTCGTTTCCGTCGCTCTTTGCGACGCACATCATCGATCATCCCGCTGACTCGAGCGACTTGATCGATCCCTAGAAGATTGAGACTCGGATGCGATTGATCTTTGCTCATCAATCGAATCGTACCTACGCCCAAGATTCGTTGCACGACACCTTGCGTATAAGAAACATCATCGATGTCGATCACATCGACGCGATCGGTGGTTCTAGTAAGGATCCCTTGGGTGTGAATAAATCGCTGTGTGGTTAGCTCGTAATACATGCTCCAACGACGGTAATAAAACATGAACGCTCCGAGGATCCAAAGCGCCGCAATCACACCGAGTGCAATTAGCCAGACCATCTGATTGCCTTCTGGCATCACCCCAAACGTCGGTAACAAGATCAAAGCCAAAATCGTTCCGACAGTAATGATCCCGAGAGTCAACCACGTCCCATACATGGCCTTGGGAGAGTACCCGCCTTCCCATAGCTTGTGCTCAGGCTCTTGGCCCGTTGCAACCCTTGGCTGAAACTCCGATTGCAACTGAGTGCTATCTCCCGAAGCGTTGTTAGGGTATTGAGATTCTGCCGGGTTCGGAGGTGTCGTCATCGGATCATTCCAGTCAAAGTACCAAATGGAAACAAAAGCGCAACAAATTGAAGCAATGGATTTGAGCGATTTCTCTTGCTACGGCAAGATTCCCAGCCTCATAAGGCGCTTGCACAATGGTATTCTAGCAAGAATTCTTGCAGAATTTCACCCTTGCACCAATTCAGGAAACTTCTCTCTTGCCCCTCCCCCTCCCTATGTACCTTCCCTTCCCAATCGGCGTCACATCCTTTCCCCGCACTGCGGCGAATCACCCAAGCCCCTCTGGCCCGTTTTGGCTGACCGTTTGCCTGACTCTTTGCGTCGCGGTCAACCCGCTGGGCTCCTCTCGCTCCCTTGCTCAATCCGAATCTCCTTGGACCAACCTCCAAACCCCTTCCATCAGTTCCCTTCGCGGTCTCTCACCCGTGGATCGAAATACAGCTTGGGTCTGCGGTAGCCATTCAGCCCTCTTTCGAACCATCGATCAAGGAAAATCCTGGACGAGTCACCCAATCCTCGAGCTGAAAAACTTAACTCCTTCTTCTCCTCCCGTTGAGCTTCGATCGATCCATGCTTTCTCCGCCGAATGTGTAATTGTCGCTACCGCCGGAACACCATGCCGAATCTACCGAACACAGGACGCCGGAACCACATGGAACCGCGTTTTCGAACACCCTGCCAAAGAAGCTTTCATCGACGGTTTGAAATTCTACGATTCCAACCGAGGGTTCGCTTTTGGAGATCCTGTCGACGGAAAAGTCATGGTCTTGCGAACCGACGACCAAGGCAAGTCTTGGAAGCAAATCCAACACGAGTCGTTGAACGTTCGCGATGGCGAAGCCGGATTCGCAGCGAGCAATTCAAGTTTGATGCTGTTTCAATCTTCCAAAGCACCGACGGCAAATCCGGCCAACGATGAATTGTCCCTTTGGATCGGGCTCGGTGGCAAAGTCGGTTCCGCTCCGATTCTTTCGAGCAACGCTAACATCGATTCATTCCAGATGACCAGCGTTGAGCCAATCCCAAGCCACGCCTCAGCGGGAATTTTTTCGCTTGCACGAAGCCCTGATGGAAAAGTCATCGCTGTAGGTGGCGACTACAAGTCCCCTGAATCTCCAATTGGCAACATTGCTATCTTCGATCCAGAAATCCAAGATTGGCGCAAGCCCAAGGGTGAACTTCCTCGCGGCTTCCGTTCATGCGTCGTTTACTCACAGAACGCAATTACTCCTGAATCACTTTCGAAGTCTCACTGGATTACGGTAGGACCGACCGGAAGCGAATGGAGCAGCGACGCCGAAAACTGGCAACCCCTTTCGGACGATCCATACCATGCTGTCCAAGTCGCTCCGGACGGAAGCATCTGGGCTTGTGGTTCCATGGGTCGCGTTGCAATCCTCAACTCCAAACAATCTCCGACTCCTTAAGTACCTAACCTCCATAAACAACTGATGTCTTCAATCCCCGCAATTGTTTCAACGTCGTATCCCCATCGCCACTTACTGCGAATCCTTTCGGTATTGCTTGTGATAGCCTCCGAGTTACCAATTCTCCATAGCCAAGAATTCTTTGAACGCTTCGACGCTTGGCCCGTCGAGCTTCGAATTCAAGGAACAATTCTTGTCTCTCCGACATCCTCGGGCTTAGCTCAGTACCTGAACGCCAACGAACTGAAGCTCGAGGAGATCGATCTCGTCCTGGTCGATCTGCATGGATTGCCGCATGGAGATCTGCGCGGAAATCTGAATGGCGATCGAAGCGTCAATCACGAGCAAGCCGATGACTCGAGCCTCCCCACCGAAATCCTATCTCGATTCGCAAGTGTCAGACAAATACCCAAGACAGCGAAGAACGAAACGCAAGACAACTCTGGGCAAGTCTTGGATTCCGAATCCTTTTCGGATTTGCAGGTTGATGAGAAGACGCTGCTGCTTGTAGTCGATCGTTCATCCCCCGATGCGATCAGTGAACCTACTTGGGAAGTACTCAAAAAGGTTTTTCAACAGACACTCAATGCTCAAGGAATCGTCGGATGGGCTGGCCCATCCTTTCGGGCATTGGGAAGCAGATACCATCAGCCTCAAAATGAACCACCGGTCCACGAAGGCCTAAACATCTTCCCCGATGCTTTCCTTTGCATGCAACCGCCCTCAGACTCCTCGGTGGAATCGATGCATGAGATCATGGCTCCGGAATGGAAGTGCGTTGCACTTCATGTCGCCAAAGAGAACACGCTCATCCTCAGAGGCCGAAAAATTCGGACCTTCGGTCCCGCACCTCTTCGAGCATTCGTGCCCGCAACGGGCGATTTGCCCGCCAGTGAACAAACAATCGTTCATCTTGAACAAGACAACCGCCGACGAAACTTGCGCACGGAAGACTATCTGCTGGACTGGACTCAATGGCGACGACTCGCACTGGAACGAACTCTCGATAGATTTCCACAGCCTCAACGATTAACTCCCGAAGTTCCATCAGGAAGCTTGATCATTATCGGAGGTGGAGCGACTCCGCGAGAGGCGATGAACCAGTTTGTTCAGCGAGCCGGCGGCAAAGACGCAAGACTAGTCTATGTTCCTTGTTTGGAAACCGAAGATCTCGCAGGTGAACGAGATCTTATCGAGACATGGCGACGTATGGGGGTCGAGAACTGCGAGATACTGCACACCAAAGATCGCATGAAAGCGAACCAAGACTCCGCATTCCTCGATCCACTTCGAGACGCTACGGGTATCTGGTTTGGCGGGGGCCGACAATGGAATCTTGCTGATTCATACTATGGAACCGAAGCCCATCGGCTGATGAAACAGGTACTAGCTCGAGGTGGTGTGATCGCAGGCTCCTCGGCAGGTGCATCGATCCAAGCCGAATATCTCGCCCGTGCGACCCCCATCGAAAACTTCCGAATCATGGCTCCAGGCTATGAACGGGGTGGACTTGGGTTTATCCGCGGTGTGGCGATCGACCAACACTTCTCCCAGCGCAACCGGCAAAAAGACTTGCGGAGCCTCGTCGAAACCTATCCCCAAATCCTCGGAATTGGAATCGACGAATCGACTGCCATCATCGTGGAGAAATCTACCGCAAGCGTCACCGGACGCGGGCAAGTCTACTTCTATTGGCTCGATGCGGAAGCGAACAATACGGAAGCGACCAGCAAGTCCGAATTCATCGGTAAAGCCGGCGACCGGTTCAACCTTGCGACCAGAGCCCCGATTGCCCCACAGGTCGAAGTTCCCCCAGCATCCGAAAAGGATTGACGTCCCCCAAAAAGAATGAAGCCTCGCTGAAAGGCCCCCCACCCAACGGAATTTCTCCTGTGGGTAAAAAGAATCCAAGACGCTATAATTTGTGGGATTGAGCTACATTCGTCCCTAATTCTTTGTCTAGAAACACAAAATCCATGAAAGCGATCGCAGTCCGCCCCGGTACCCCGAACAGTGTTCATCAATGCGACATTCCCGCCCCCAAACTCGAGTCGATTCCCGGGGGAAAAGGTATTCTGGTCAAGGTACTGAAAGTGGGAGTCGACGCAACGGATCGTGAGATTAACGAAGCCCTCTACGGGAACCCACCTCCGGGAGATAACTACCTAGTCCTTGGACACGAGTCCTTCGGAATCGTCCAAGAAGTAGGTCCGAATGTGCGCAACATTCGAGTTGGTGACTATGTAACAGCCACCGTCCGACGTCCCGGTGGATCGATCTACGACAAGATCGGCACCTACGACATGACGAGCGAAGAAACCTACTACGAACGAGGGATCAATCTGCTGCACGGGTACCTAACCGAGTACTTTGTCGATCACGAAGACTACATCGTCCGAGTTCCAAAAGGACTCAAGAACCTTCACGTCCTGATGGAGCCTATGAGCTGCGCGGCAAAAGCGATTCATCAGGCCTATGAAGCTCAACGACGCATGAAGGTCTGGAGTCCAAAACGCGCGTTCGTATTGGGTGCTGGACAAATCGGCTTGCTCTCGACTCTCGTTCTGCGACTTAAAGGACTCGAAGTCTTCACCTTGGCCCGCGCTAAAGGACCTCACCTGAAGAGCTCCATCGTCGAGGGGATGGAAGCCACCTACGTGGCAACCTCCGAAACAAGCTTGGAAGACCTCACGAAGAAGGTCGGCAAAGCGGACATCATCGTCGATGCGACCGGTTCCTCGAAGATTGCCTTCGGTGCAATGGAATCCCTCGGTCACAACGGCGCGTTGGTCTGGACAAGTATCACGGGCGGAAAAAACACCACCACCGTTCCCTCAGATAAAATCAATATCGAATGGGTACTCGGTAACAAACTTCTCCTCGGTAGCGTCAACGCAAACCGCGAGCACTTTGAAATGGGCATCCGTGACCTCGCCCTCGGTGAAGTCATGTTCCCAGGCGTTCTCGAGAAAATCCTGACCAATCCAGTCCATGGTCTCGATCAATACAAGGAAATGATGCGTCTGCTCGTTGAAGACAACAACGCGTTGAAGGTTTACGTCAACGTTGCAGATGAATAACCGATTGGATTTGGAAACAAGTCCATCAATTTGTTGGTTTTACGAAGAGCAAACACAAGTCACCCGTAGACTTGTTTGCTCTTCGACTGGATAGGTGCCAGACATGCCATGGATCTTGATGCAATGGGTTAACTTGCCATGGTTTAACATGCAGTGGATCGACATGCAGTGGATTGCTGTGGCATCAATCTTACTTCCCTGCCTTGGTTTCGTGCTGTGGAAATCAGCTCGTTTCATCTCGCAACTTCGCAACGCAACAGCAACGGCTGACCCTAGCGAATCCTCCCCACGCCATTCCTCTTGTTCAGGCTGTTCGGGCTGTCCAAGCAACGCAACGGCAAACCGACCTAACGCAGATTTCGGTATCAAGATGCTGCCGATCGTTACTCTTAAAGCTCCCTCGGAGAAACTCACTCCTTCCAGGCCAACCGATAAGAACCCTTAAGTTATCTCCCACCTTTGCTTCCTCCCATCTCCCCACCTGCGAGACTTGAACATCATGCTCACATCAACCCCCAACCAGTTCGCTATTGCGGTTTTCGGAACTCTGTTTTGCTTGGCTACCCTCCCACTGAATAATTCCAAGGGCCAGCAGATTCGCCCACCGAACTACGACGAGTCGCTTGTCCCAAAATTCGAGTTACCATCCGTTTTACAATCTCCCATTCCGTTCGATATTTCCGCCGTTGGAAGTGATCGCCCAAGGATCAAAACTCCGGTCCAATGGCCGGACCATCGCCAAGCCTTGGTCGCCATGCTTGCCGAACAAGAATATGGGTTCTTACCTACCGAACAGGTGAAGAGCACTTCAGAATGCTTCGACGATGCAGACGCTGTCCTCGGAGGCAAACCGCAATCGAACATCCGTCGCAGACAACTTGCCATAACACTCGAGAGGAACGGCAAATCGTTGCGAATCGACATGATCCTCTGGTCTCCAAGAAACCGTCCAAACGCCCCATGCTTCGTCGGTTTGAATTTTCGTGGCAACCAATCCACTTGCGATGATCCCGCCGTACGCTTGACGACCAGTTGGTGCGACCAACGTCATCCAGGCGTGGAGAATAATCGAGCAACAGAACAAAGCCGCGCGAATCAAAGCGAAAGATGGCCGATCGCGGAAATCGTCGATCAAGGCTTCGCAGTTGCGACAGCTCACTACTGCGACATCGATCCCGACTTCGACGACGGTTTCGAGAATGGCGTTCATGCTCTCTACCCAGACTTCCGTTGCGATGAGCAACATCCGAATCGATGGGGCTCTATCGCCGCCTGGGCTTGGGGGCTCTCCCGAATGGCCGATGTTCTGGTGCAACTCGAGGGAGTACAAGCTGACGCCCTGCTGGTAGTAGGTCACTCAAGGCTTGGAAAAACAGCTCTATGGGCTGGCGCAACCGACGAGAGATTCCGAATCGTCATCTCGAACAATTCCGGTTGCGGCGGGGCCGCTTTGAGCGCACGCGCCTACGGCGAATCAGTCGCTCGAATCAATACTTCCTTTCCCCATTGGTTCAACCGAAATTTTCGCAAGTACAACGATCGCGAAGAAATCCTACCTTTCGATCAACATCAACTCATCGCAACCATCGCACCTCGCCCTGTGTACATCGCAAGTGCAAGCAACGATCGGTGGGCGGATCCACTCGGGGAGATGCTCTCGGGCAAAGAAGCTTCGGCAGCTTATGAACTGCTAGGAAAAGAAGGCTTCTCTGCAACCGAACTTCCTGCGTTCAACACGCCTATCGGCAGCAAATCGATCGGTTACCATCTGCGCGAAGGTAACCACGACATGTTGCTCTATGATTGGCAGCAGTTCGTGGCTTTTGCAAAACGCAATGGCTTGTAAAAGCACCCCTTAGGCCTGCTTGTAGTATTACAAGTGTGGTTGCATGCGTGCCAAAGCAGCATCCCAATCGGCCGCCTTGCGCGGCTGGTAGACTTCAATCGAACTCGATTGGCGCATCCACTCTCGGGCTTGCGCCACGTTATCGAATCGTCCTAAAGCTAACATCTGGGAGATAACATTTCCCAACGCAGTAGCTTCGACCGGTCCGGCAACAACGGTACGATTGCAAGCATCAGCAGTCATTTGACATAGTAGCTGATTGCGTACCCCGCCCCCGACAATATGGATCGTTTCCAATCGATACCCTAACAAGTCTTCGAGCATACCAAGGCAAATCCGGTATCGCATCGCGAGGCCTTCAAGAATCGCTCTCGCGATCGCGCCATCGGTATTCGGAGTAGCTTGTCCGGAGTTCTTCATATAAGCCAAAACTGCATCCAACATATCTTCGGGGGCAACGAGGGACGGATGCTGGACATCGAGCCAGTGATGCAGCGGCTTGGCTTCCGTCGCAAGCGTTGCAAGCGTAGTCCAATCGTACGGCTTGCCTCGCCGCTGCCAACTTGCGCGGCATTGTTGCAAAGGCCACAGTCCGGCGATGTTCTTTAGGAGTCGAACACTGCCGTTTGCCCCACCTTCATTGGTAAAGTTCAGCTCTGAGCACTTGGCGTTCAGTCGCGGCTCACTTAATTCGACTCCCATAAGGGACCATGTCCCACTGCTGATGTAACACCAATTCGGTTGACTTTCAGCAAACCCAGAAGCTGGCACAGCAAGAACCGCAGCACCAGTATCGTGAGTTGCAGGAACGATCGTATTCGCTTTCTCGGTCAATCCGATGCGGTTTCGAATGCTGGAACGAACTGGCCCGAGACTGTGACCAGGCTGCACCGGGGTACGGAAAAGTTTCGACGGAATCTCAAGACGATCAAGCACCTTTGTAGACCATCCTCCCCCGCCGGGTTGAAGCATTTGAGTGGTGGATGCGTTGGTGAATTCATTGACCTTTTCACCGGTGAGCATCCAGTGAAAGAAATCGGGAATCATTAGAAATCGATCTGCAATATCGAGAATCGGAGAGTTCTCCACTCGCATGCTGTAGAGTTGATAGAGGGTGTTGATCTCCATGAACTGGATGCCAGTCTCCTGGAAGATCTCTTCGCGGGATACCTGCTGGAAAGCGCGATCCATCAACCCTCGAGTTCTCGGGTCCCGATAACAGAATGATGGCCCGACAAGATCGTCATTGCGATCAAGAAGCACGTAGTCGACACCCCAGGTATCCACTCCGAGGCTGACGATATGGTCGCGGTACTCCTCGACAGCCTTTCCAAGCCCCGTTTCGACTTCTTTCCATAGTGTTAGCAAATTCCACAACAGACGGTTTCCGATTTGCATCGGTGAGTTTTCGAAACGATGCACATCTTTAAGAAGGA
>Ga0255123_1000100_pt1 | contig 25590 bp, 22 predicted proteins | sample Law_Cont_RepA_8d_FD_188585 | JGI IMG/M metagenome (GOLD analysis project Ga0255123, IMG submission 188585) | Freshwater microbial communities from St. Lawrence River, New York, United States - Law_Cont_RepA_8d | ecosystem: Environmental > Aquatic > Freshwater > River | place: USA: New York...
CAGCCAAAAAATCTAGGAAAACCAATAATTAATTGAAGGAGGCAGAATCATTCAACTCAGGAAAAGTCTAACCCGAACACGCTGGCGGGGCAAGTAAACGCGTCATTAGCCCTTAAATTAAACCTTCTGCCGCGATTTATAAACCTCGCGGGCCCTAGCCACCTGGGCTTTCACCAAAACTTCCATGCGACGAAGCGCTTCTTTTCTGGGCATATCTGCTAGCAATGCCCCATTGACCGGCTCGCCAAAGGATACCACCACATTTTGGCGGTTGTGTCTCAGACCTAGCGGAGAAAAACCCCTTAATCCCCTGCCCATCGGCAAGCACTCATGGGCACCCGCTATCCCCACAGGAACCACAGGCACAGGGCATCGCTTTAAAAGCAAATGAACCCCAGGCTGAAAATCAACCATCTCACCATCCATTGTCCGCGTTCCCTCGGGAAACACGACCAAGGCTTTATGGTTTTCCAGCAAAGTAATCGAATGGCGAATCCCATCCCAACCAGCACTTTTCTGGTCAATGGGAATAGCGTTAATACTCTTGATCAGCTTGGCAAAAATACGATTATTGAACAGTGTTTTTCGGGCCAAATAAAAGGATCGACGCTGCAAAGCCACTCCCACCACCGGCGGATCAAAAAAACTGGTGTGGTTGGGTAGAAGTAACACAGGCCCTTTCGACGGTACCCTCCATGCATCCACTGTGCGGATATCATGGAATAGCGTGAAATAAGCCTTAGTGAAATAATAAACCAGATTATACCAAAGGGGATCCTCGGTGGTAATGTCCACCTCAGACTCCACAACTGGCGGCAGTTTGTGGGGTGCGTTCATTGGACTCCAACCCCGGCTATCCTGCTTCGGGCCTCGCGTTCGAGCTTTTCTACCACCGCATTTTTGGTCAACGCTGTTGTATCCACAACAATTGCATCACTTGCAGCCCGCAAGGCCCCCTTCTCGCGTGAAGAATCCCGGGTGTCACGATCAACGATACTTGCAACCATCTCATCCATTGAGGGCATTGGGCTAAACCCCGCAGCCCCCATCTCCTCCAAACGGCGCTTGGCCCGCTCACGAGGATCAGCCGTCAAAAAAAACTTGCAAACTGCTTCAGGAAAAACATCGGTGCCTTGGTCTCGGCCCTCGGTCACAAAGTTGCCTGAATTCCCGATTTGTTTCTGCATCTCCACCAACCAATTGCGCACGAAAGACTTTGCCGCAACCAAGGTGCTGGCGGCTGTGACTTCGGCTGTTCGCAATTCTGTGTCTTTAATTTCTTTCCCGTCCAACCAAACCTGTCCGCGGTCAATTGCCAGCTGAAGTTTTGGCAATCTTTCCGCCAATTGATCGCTGTCTTGCAACAGCCCCTCACGCAATGCAAACATCGCAACTGCGCGATACATGGCCCCTGTGTCTAGATAATGAAAACCAAGGCTTTTGGCCAATAGGCGCGAAACCGTGCTTTTCCCGGCTCCAGCCGGTCCATCAATGGTGATCACCATGCAAGCGGCCACCGTAATTCAAGGCTTGGGGGTTAAAAGGGGCTAAGTTAACGACAAATCTACCTTGGGTAGATGTAGACCGTGAAGGTTTCAGCCGTTGAAAGCTTGCGCGAAACCATCGCCTGAATGACCCCTAAATCCTCTGCGGTTACTTCATAGGTAAACTCGCCAGTAGGCATACCAGGAACTATCACTGTCTGCCCTGCCTCAACCTTATAGGCTTGTCCGTTCAACAACACTTGGGCACTTTTTGTAGTGCTATTTACCAACTTCAGCGTGCCAACCGTCACATTAACTTTTGGCGCTTCAACTATCGGCTTTGCTGAAATCGCAGTCTTTGGAGCATCCGTTGCAGGAATAGGCGTGATTGGGTTGCCATAAAACGAACGCCTTTCATCTACCTTCATGGCGTTGATGGCGCTTTCCAATCGCGCAATCGCATCCTTCAAATTAAGAACTTCATTCTCAACCTTCGTTAATCGTTTGGCATTCTCACCAGCCTTTTCCGATGCCTGCAAAGCTTGCAAGGTTATCGTCAGGTCATTGAGCTGCTTTTGAATTACATCCAGCTTGGTCGGCTCGGGCGATGGCTGGACCGGCTTCACAGGACCATCTTGCCCGTTGGCTAAAACCCCTACCAACAATAGCAAAGTAATGCTCAAAATAGCGCGCATGGATGCTACCTCCCGCTAAATTCGTGAATTCAGGCTAGATGAGATAAGCCCGGTAAGCAAGGACTCATGGACCAGCTCGCCCCTCGTGACCGCTATGCTTTTTTATATAACTTAAAAATTTTCCGGTTGGGAAAGCTTTAAGGGCGTGGCCGATAGTCGGCCACGCCCTTAAAATGTTTTTTATATCTCTTGCATTCTTATGCTGCTTCCCGATCTGCCAAACTTGAAAACTCACCAGCTTGGCTGATTTGGTACTGCATCAAATAGGCATCCTCACCTGAATCTTCAAAATACGATCGCAATACCTTTATAGCCTTGAAACCCTGACGGCTAAAAAAGACCTGCGCCGCCAAATTGGTTTCCCGAATCTCTAAAGTCACCTTGGTTCGACGGTGGCTTGAAAGTTTTGCCAATAGCTTGGCTATCATTTGCAAGCCTATTCCCCTGCGGCGATACTCTCCCATCACCGCAAAATCCAAAATATGCAAACGATTCTTATGCAGTTCATACACCATGAATCCAGCAATTCTTTCCCCATGCTCAGCAACCATGCCGATGCAATTCCGCTGCCGAAGGCATCGAAGGAAATCTTCCTCCGTCCAAGGGGCACCAAAGCTACCCTCCTCAATGCCCAGCACTTCGGGCATATCCCGGCGGATCATCCAACGAATGTGCACGCGAAGCGACCTGTCCAATTCGCGAACATCACTCTCACCAAGGCTTTCGCCCTGCCAAATCTTGGGAGCGGTCCATTCGCTTGGCTGGTCACCCAGCCTTTCCCGAAGACGCCCACCCGTTTGGTTGCTTGCCGAATTATTCATCTCTTCCATCTCAAATCCCCCGAAGAATTCACCTGAAAATCCCCACGGGCACGCCTAGGGCCCCCCGGCAAAACGCGCCCACAAATTTGTGATCAAGCCATACCGCACCCCCCTGAACTGCCAATTTCCTAACCTCTTGATTCAATTGCCCAGCCGGTACCGCCCCCGGTAAACCTCTGCCGGATATTTCCGTTCGTTTTTTTGCATTTTGCGGGCCATCGCTGCGGCCAAGTCGATGCCACAGGCGTTGCAAAGAGCCATTAATGCTCCCGCCACATCCGCAACCTCGTCCTCCACCGCTTCCCGCCGCTCCGGATTCTTCAACAGCTCAAGGCTTTCCGGACCACCCACCCACATGAAGGGCTCAAGCAGCTCGCCACTCTCCGCAGCAACCGCCATGGCCAAGTTTTTCGGAAAGTGAAACTGGCCCCAATCGCGTTCTGCGACAAAGTGCTGCCACGCCGCGCGCAAATCACCCACAGTGGTGCGGTCATCCGCCCAATCTGCGCGCCTACTTGCACTGGCTTCTGGATTGGTCACGCGCATTGCCTCTCACAACACCGTTGGGCGCGCCCGCAAGGGCGCCGCCTTTTTCCCGAAAGCCTTCGTGGCGTTCAGCAACGGGGCGGGCCATATCTGGCCTGCCAAGAGCGTGTCAATTGAGAATGTGAAGATTCAGGGACTTTTCCCAACTGCCATGCCACCGAAGAGAGGGATTCCTCAAAAACACATGGCAAACCAGGCCACTTTCAATCAAAATTGGCCAAACACCCAATTTTTGGGCGTGGAACATCCGTGGAACATCAGGTCATATTCAGAGCCAATCAGTCGGCTAAACCACTAGCCTCACCACCCAACTGCAAAAAGTGTCCAAGCTTATCTTTTTTAGTGCGCAAATAACGCGCATTGCACTGGTTCGCTGGCAACTCGATGGGCACTCGCTCGACAATGCTCAAACCATAAGACTCGAGGCCAACAACTTTCCGTGGATTGTTGGTGAGGAGGCGAATGCGACGAATCCCCAAATCAGACAATATTTGCGCCCCAATCCCATATTGCCGAAGGTCTGGGGCAAACCCCAAAGCTTGATTGGCCTCCACTGTGTCCAAACCTTGTTCCTGTTGCAGCTTGTAAGCCTCCAGCTTCTTCAATAACCCTATCCCTCTGCCTTCTTGGCGCATGTACAAAATCACACCTGCCCCAGCCTCCACCACTTTGCGCATGGAATATTCGAGCTGCGGGCCACAATCGCATAGCTGGCTTGCGAAAATGTCGCCGGTCAGACACTGGCTGTGAATGCGAACCAAAACCGGTCTCTCGGAAGTCTCTACCACCCCGTTCAATTCGCTCCCAATTCCTCCGTAACACAGGGCCAAATGGGGCTCGGCATCCACCATGGATGTGAACGGAATAAGGTTAAATTCCCCAAATTGCGTGGGGAGGGTCACCTGCAGCTCCCGATGCACCAACCGCTCCTTCGCTCGTCGAAACTTGATCAAGTCGGCAATGGTGCACATCTTCAAATCGTGCTTGCGGCAAAATTCCCGCAGGTCGGGCACACGGGCCATCGTCCCGTCTTCGTTGCAAATCTCGCAAATCACCGCCGCCGGCTTCAGGCCCGCCAATCGGGCTAAATCAACGCTGCCCTCGGTGTGCCCTGCCCGAACCAAAACCCCACCGTCCCGAGCTCTCAAACCAGGCACATGCCCTTTACCCCGCACCAAATCAGATGGCTTGCTACGCTCGTCAATCGCCACCTGGACGGTTCTGGCCCGGTCTGCCGCTGAAATGCCGGTGGTGATGCCAAATCGGGCATCAATACAGGGTGTGAAGGGGGTTGTTTGCGTGTCTGCTGGTGAAGCCGGAACCAAATCGAGGCCCAATCGGTCACAAATCGCCCCATCCATGGCCAAACAAACTAACCCACAGGCCTGGCGCATCATGAAATTAATGGTTTCGGGCTTGGCCATATCCGCAGCCAAAACCAGATCCCCTTCGTTTTCACGGTTAGGGTCATCGACCAAAACGATCAGTCTGCCCGCCCGTAACTCTTCCAGAGCTTCTTCGACGCTGCAAAATCCCTCGGGCAAAATATCGCTAGGCATAAGAAACTCCAGCTGCAATGCAAGCAAACCCGTTCCAACCTTTTGCCGGATCAACAGGGCTCTCTCTTAAAAGATTCCTGTAATTCCGCCTTCGCTGTCCCTATTGTAAGCGGTCTACCAAGCTCGAGGGTTGCACCCTGCCCCTTGTCTTCCCATATTGAGAAAATGCCTTATCGGTATTTCCGGCCTTCACTACCCGCCTGGCCTTACTGTCAGCAAAAGATCTAGAATTGAAAAGGACGCCTAGCATGAGTAATCCCAAATTTGGTCTTTGGTTGGTGGGTGGCGGCGGCGGCGTTGGTTCTACTGCTGTTCTTGGCTTAGCCGCTTTGACCCGCAACCTAACCGACACCACTAGCTTGGTCACCGCCCTACCCATGTTTGATGGGCTCAATTTGGCACAACCCGGTCAATTTGTGGTTGGCGGCCATGAAATCCGCAAGGCGACGCTCTGGGATGCCGTCAACGAAATGCACGAACGAGCCAATGTGTTCACGCATGCCATGCTGGCAGGCTGCAAGGAACAACTGCTCGAATGGCAAAAAAACTTCCGACCAGGCACGGTCCTTGCCAGCGGATCCACCATTGAAAAACTGGCCGACCGACCTGAAGTCTTTGCGGCCGAATCTCCCAGGGCCGCAGCCGACAGAATCAAAGAAGACCTTGCCGATTTCAAGGCAAGGCACAAGCTCGATGCAGTGGTGGTGGCTCATGTGGCATCCACCGAACCCCCTTTCTCACTCACCGCCGAACACCAGTCTTGGCCTGCTTTGGAATCGGCTTTAAAAAACGGCGGGGCAAAAAACCTCCTGCCAGCCAGCTCACTATACGCGCTGGCTGCCCTCGAATTGGGCATGGCCTATGTGAATTTCACCCCCTCCACCGGAGCCGCCATACCCGCCCTCATCGAGCTTGCCGAAAAAACCGGAAGCGTCATCTCGGGCAAAGACGGCAAGACCGGCGAAACACTGATGAAAACAGTCCTCGCACCCATGTTCGCCCACCGCAACTGGCGAATTCTAAGTTGGGTCGGCCATAACATTTTTGGCAACCGCGATGGCGTGGTCCTTGATGACCCAGCCAACAAAGCCGCTAAAATTCGCGATAAAGATGCCGTTATTCCAAACATCGTCGGCTACAAACCCAACACGCTGGTAAGCATCGAATACATCCCCAGCATGGATGATTGGAAAACCGCCTGGAACCACATCCACTTCCAGGGCTTCCTTGGCACTAAAATGATCCTGCAATTCATCTGGCAGGGCTGCGACAGCCTGCTAGCGGCTCCCTTGGTGATCGACTTGGTCAGGCTTTCTATTTTTGCCCAATCCCGCGGGGAAAAAGGTGTACTCCCCAATCTCGCTTGCTTTTACAAAGCTCCCATGGGCACCCCGGTGAACGACTTTTTTGTGCAGTTTGACACCCTCAAGGCCTATGTTGAAGGTTGCAAGGCAAAATAATTCGCAAACACAATTTCCCATGGTCCAAAACGCAAGAAAGTGATTCGCCCATGCGCCTGGCATTCAGCACAAACGCTTACCTGAACCATTCTTTCGATGACGCTGTCACCAGGCTAGCCAGTATGGGATACGAAGGCGTTGAGGTGATGGCCGATGTCCCCCACGCCTGGCCCGCCTACATGCTCCCCTCCCAGGTGAATGCCCTGCGCGATTCGTTGGAACGCAACAAGCTGGCCATAAGCAATGTCAACGCGTTCATGATGCATGCCATTGACGACCCCCGCCAAAAATATTGGCACCCAAGCTGGATTGAACCCGATCTCCATTATCGCCTGCTGCGCGCCCGCCACACCATGAAGGCCCTCACCATGGCAGGCGAACTGGGAGCCAAATGCCTCACCACCGAACCCGGTGGTCCCATCGGCCCAGGCGAAAGTTGGAAAGCCGGCCTCGACCTTTTTGTTGAAACCATCAAGCCGGTCTTGGAACATGCGGAAAAAACCAAGGTCCTTCTGTTGGTCGAACCCGAACCCGGCTTGCTCATCGAAACCGCTGAACAGGCCCTGGAATTCATGGCCCATTTCGATTCCCCCTGGCTGGGACTGAATTATGATATTGGCCACAGCTATTGCGTGGGAGAAGACCCGGCCCGCGTGGTCCCCATGCTCGCCAAGCACATCAGGCATGTCCACCTTGAAGACATCGCCTCCAGCCGGGTGCATCAGCACCTCCTGCCCGGCGAAGGGGCCATCGATTTTCCACCGGTCATCAAGGCGCTTAAATCCGGCGGTTATAATGGGTGGATCACCATCGAGCTCTACCCCTACATCGAAAACCCCGATACTGTCGCCCGCTTGGCTCGCGAACGCATGCTACCGGTCCTCCAAGCTGTGGATAAAGGCATATGAACCTGAAGGATTGGGCCCGGATAACCCGATTACCCAACCTCCCCACACCGCTTGCCGATATCGGTCTGGGGGCCTCAGCATCTTTGGCTATGGGGTTGCCACTGAACCTATTGGCCACCTCCATTGCAGGCTTAGCTTCCGTCTGTCTATACGCCGCCGGAATGGTCCTCAATGACTGGTGCGACCAAACCGAAGATTCAAAAACTCGGCCTGAACGCCCTATCCCATCTGGTGGTATCACCTCCCTTGCCGCATTTTCTGTGGGCATAGCCTTGTTGGTGACCGGCGTTTCCCTTGCGGCAGCTCTATCCTTCTTGCTAATTGGCACATCCACCACTTCTCTTGCGGTGGCCATTAGCCTGGCAGGCATGATTCTTTTTTACGATGCCTGGGCCAAACACACCCCCTTGGGGCCGCTGGCAATGGGTGCCTGCCGAGGCTTGAATGTACTTCTGGGTGCATCCATTCAAGGCCTGCAATCTGGCCCAGACTCGGTCGTGATTTGGCTACCTGCAGCGATTTCCACCCTCTACATCGCAGGGGTAACCGGTTTTGCCAAAACCGAGGAAATCACCAGCAATTCTCTTCATCTGAAGTTTGCGACCGGTGTCATTACCTTGGCCTTGGCAATGGCAGCAACCGTTCCTCTTCTCACCTCGGCTGTATATGAAAACCCCATGGCTTTAGCCCTTCCATGGGGTTTGATGGCACTCCTCTTGTGGATCCTCGTGCCCAAACTGCTGCGCGCTAACCGCCAGCTATCCCCGTCCGCTGTTCAGGCCGCTGTGGGATGGATGATCGCCCTCTACATCCCGCTGCAGACTGTGCAGGCTTGCGGGCTGGTCGGGCCACAGGGCTTGGCAATCCTCCCGCTTTTCGGAATTGTTCTACTTCTCCGCCGATGGCGCTGGTTGCAATCTACCTAATACGGGTAAACTGTCATTGCCTCCATCCTTCAAGGAGATCGCCATGGCTCGGGAAATTCGTCTGGGACTTCTTGATTTCGACACCTCCCATGTGGTTGCTTTTTCCCAAAGACTGAACCAAAAAGGCGTCGCCAACACACAATGGGTTGAAGGGGCCAAAGTTGTCATCGGCTGCCCCGGTAAATCCGACCTCGCCCCACAACGAATTCCTGGCTACGTCGAGGAAATCAAAAATATCGGCATACCTCTTGTCGACAAACCAATTGATATGCTCGACAAGATCGACGGACTTCTCCTTTGCTCCCTAGAAGGCGGAGCACACCTAGAGCGTGCCAGACCCTTCCTGGAAAAAGGCATTCCCATCTTTATCGACAAGCCATTTGCCTGCACCCGTAAAGATGCTGAAGCCATCGTTGCACTCTCTAAAAAACACAATGCTCCGGTCTTCTCCAGCTCCAGCCTCCGCTACGCCGAGGAGGTGGTGAAGGTTATCGCCGAAATCCCACAACAAGACCAGGTTGGCGCCGCCACTTGGGGGCCGGCAAGTCTGTCCGAAAAACCTGATAAAAACCCCGGCCTCTTCAACTACGGCATCCACGCTGCAGAAATTCTTTTTGCGTTGATGGGCCCTGGCTGCATTCGGGTGCAAGCCAACTACCAGAAAGACACAGATCAGGTGATCGGTATCTGGTCCGATGGCCGCATAGGCACTCTGCGCGGCTTGCGAGCCGGCAACCAAGGGTTCGGCCTCACCGTCTTTGGTAAAAAAGCCGTCCGCTCTCAAGTGGTGGGTACCGGCACCATTTATAGGGAACTGCTCAAACAAATTGTCACCTTTTTCCAAACCGGAAAGGCCCCAGTCGACCCGGCGGAAACTGTTGAGCTAATGGCGTTTCTCGAAGCCGCCAACACCAGCGCCGCCAACCACGGCGCCATGTTGGACCTCTCCAAATGATTCTCTTTTCCTGCTACCTGCTCTGCACTTTGGCATTGGCCCAAGGTCCTGCCCCAGGCGGTCCACCTACCGCCAAGGCAGACGACTGGAAACTCGAGGTCGTCCACCGTAAGGCGCCTTTCGCCTCCCTAGAAGGATTAGTGGTCCGCGAGGACCAGTTCGGCATTGAGCTGCGTCAGGTCATCCGCAAGCCCGGTCGCCCCACCTTCATCATCACCATTCAAATTCCAACCGAACAAGTAGAACAAGTCGACCTGCTCGATTCCGAGGAACGGGCCCAACTCATGGCCCGCCTCGACCAAATTGTGACCGATCGCGGCAAATGGTTTGCCCGTTTCAAGCTTCTCGACAAACCATTGCCAATCGGCAAGGATTTATCCGACATCCCTCCAAATTTTGAGCGCGCCTTCTGGCCTGGCGACCAGCCGGGTACCAACCGCGCCTGGCAGTACTCCGGGCAACGCTTCACCCTGCTCACAACCGTCCGCGTCGACATCGCAGAACTTTGCGCCTTGCAATTGGAGCAAGTGTTCAATGCCTACGAACGGCTCCTTCCCGCCCGGCAAGAATCGGGGCCGGTTTTGGTTCTAGTGACATCCTCCGTTGAAGAATGGCAGGCACTATGCAAAGCAAAGGGCCATCTCATCCGCAACCCCGCGTGGTGCGACCCGATTTCAGGGGAAGTGGGCCTGGCTACTGATCAGGTCAGGCTCGATGCCCGCATGGTGGAACTACGCTCGCTTCAAAACTCCCAGCTAACCGAATTGCAGGTAAGGGGCGATGAACTGCGCAAGGCATATGGCGGCAAGCTACCCGCCGAATTGCAAAAACCGTTCGACCTGTCCCTCAAATCCTTGCGCGAAACAGCCACCCGCAACGAGCAGGTGCTAAGACAAGAACGCGACCGCCTTTTCGCACGCATGAATCACGAGGCCTTCCATGCCTACCTGGCAAGGTTCGTCCTACCACCGGGCCGGGGTATGATTCCTCCTTGGCTCAACGAGGGCTTGGCCCAAATTTTCGAATCTGCGCTGGTCGAGGCGGGTGAACTGCGGGCAGACCTGGCAGACCCGGCCCGTGTGAAACTTTATCGGGCCGATATTCAGGCCGGTACAGACTTGCCTTTGGCCGACTTGTTAACACTTCCCGTAAGCAAGTTTCATGTCACCGATAATTCAAGCCAAGAAACCTCGCGCCAGGCTTACCTCACCTCTTGGGCATTATGCTCTTGGCTAGTACTAGAAAAAAACCGCCTCCGCCTCGACGATCTCGAAAAACTCAGTCTGGCCGAAATGGAAAAGGTCCCCGCCCAACAAAATTTCGAATCGGTATTTGCTATCACCTTGGCTGAGGCCCAAACGCAAATGCGGGAAACCTTCAAAAAAGCAGCTCCAGGCCAGCGTCGAAATACACCGCCCCCCTCAGAATCTATTCCCAAACCCTGAGTTCATTTTCACGCCATCGCCTACTATGGGTTTAATTGGCCCCTTTGGGTAATACCCAATGGCATCGATTTGGAGGTGCTGAACAATATGCCCATAAACCTTAGTGTTCGGGAATTTGAGCTATGGCGTCAGCAAGGCAAGCCCATGCTGCTCGTCGATGTCCGCACCCCTGAAGAGCACGCCATCGCCAAATTGCCAGACAGCCTTCTGGTTCCTCTCCAAGAGTTGGCTAGCGATATCGACAAAATCCAGCCCCCCCAAGACGCCGACTTGGTTATCTACTGCCATCACGGCGTACGCAGCTGGCATGCCTCCATGTATCTAGAGCAAGCAGGGTTTGAAAGGGTCCACTCCTTGGCCGGCGGAATCGATGCCTACAGTCAATCGGTAGACCCCTCAGTGCCAAGGTACTAAGCCCACTATGACCAACCAAAATCAACCGCCCCAAGGCGGCCAAAACAGCCATCTAACCCATTTCGACCATGCTGGGGCCAGCAAAATGGTCGATGTGGGGGATAAACCTGTTTCTGAGCGCCGGGCCAAGGCCTCTGGATCCGTTCGTATGGCCCCCGAAACGCTCCAGCGCATCTTGAACAAGAGTTTCGCCAAGGGAGATGTGCTGGAAGTTGCCCGCTTGGCAGGAATTCAGGCCGCCAAACGCACCTGGGAACTCATTCCACTTTGTCACATGCTGCCTCTAGATGGCGTGACAGTCCAATTCACTCCCTGCCCACCTGATACGCTGGAAATAGCGGCAGAAGTCCGTTGTTTGGCTAAAACCGGGGTGGAAATGGAAGCCATGGTGGCGGTAAGCATGGCCGCCCTTACCATCTATGACATGGCAAAAGCCATTGATCGGGTTATGGTTATCGACCAAATACGGTTGGAAGAAAAGAGTGGTGGGCGTTCAGGTGAATTCCGTCGATCCTAATTACCTGAGTTTGCTCCACGCCATTTTTCCACCCACGGATGCATCATGGTCGCAACCATTCCCTTGCCAGCGTCTGTTATGCGACCGGGGGCCCGTGCGGCCATGATTCTTGATTCCCAAGACCTTAAATCCCTTGTGGCCGCAGACCTAGAATTGGTCGAGCGTGCTATCGATAATGTGCTGGCCCAAAGGCCCCCACGCCTCACCGGCATCATTGACCATGTTGCCGAGTACCGTGGCAAGCGTTTTCGCCCGCTATTAGCCCTTCTTACTGCCCGTGTGCTCGGTTGTGAGTCCCCCGGTCGCCTCGATCTGGCCGTTGCCATGGAAATGATGCACACAGCATCCCTGGTTCACGACGATATCCTCGACAATGCCGAGACCCGCCGCCACATCCCTACTGTTCATAGCCGTTGGGGCAGCCAATCTGCTGTGCTTCTGGGTGATTATCTCTTCAGCCACGCCTTTGTTCTTGCCGCCCGTGTGGGTGATTCGCAAGTCACCCTCGAGGTGGCCGAAACCGCCCGCAAAGTGTGCGAAGGCGAACTGAAGCAAAACCTCGAGGCAGGCAACTGGCTGCTGCCCGAAGCCGACTACATGGACATCATCGAAGGCAAAACTGCCGAACTCATGGCCGCCTCGTGCAGGCTCATGGGGGTCCATGCCCGCGGAACGCAGGCCCAATGCCACGCGCTCGACACCTATGGCAGGTCGTTGGGTATGGCCTTCCAAATGGCCGACGACCTGCTCGACCTCGAGGGCGATGAAGAAACCACTGGCAAATCCCTCGGCACCGACCTCGAACAAGGCAAAGTAACCCTGCCTATCATCCACGCCTTGAGCCGGGCAAACGATGGTGAAAAAGCCATTTTGTTGGAACTCCTCAAAACCAGCGGCGCAAAAAACCGCTCAGCACTGCGCAAGCCGCTTGAGGCTGCAGGCTCGCTAGCCTACACACGACGCAAGGCAGAAGAGTTTGTCGGCACCGCGCGTAGGGCCCTACATGCACTTCCAGACAGCCCTTATCTTCAAGCCCTAATCAACGCCGCTGACCGTGCCCTCCACCGCGCCTGCTAACCCATTTGCCCCATCCTTTTCAAACTATCGCTTCGCAAAGTTTCAGCCTTGACCAATCAGGTTCCCGTTGTCACCTTTCCCCTTTAGCTTCAACCCACCGGGAATTTGGGTTGGTTGGTGATGAGGGTGTTTGAACTCATGAGACCTGACGGAGATTTAGAATTTCAGGCTCAACACCTGCGTCAAATGCAGGAGGTTTTCCAGTTGGTGGATAAACAACTGGCTGGGGGTGACAAGGCCCATGGCTAACACCCCAAAATCACCCCGCCCTGCGGTTTTCCTCGACCGGGACGGTGCCCTCATCGAGGAAGCCCACTATCTCAGCAAGGTCGAACAGGTGCGCCTGCTGCCAGGCGTGGTAGACGGCTTGAGGTTGCTCGAGCGTGCCGGTTTTGTTTTGGTCGTTGTCACCAATCAGGCGGGTGTGGCTCGAGGCTATTTCCCCGAAAGTCAGGTCGGTGTCATTCACCGCCATCTTGAGGATGAATTCGCCCGCCGCGGCGTGGCAATCAGCTCTTGGAAATTCTGCCCCCACCACCCCATCGAGGGAGAAGGCACCTACAAGGTCGCTTGCGATTGCCGCAAACCATCTCCCGGCATGCTGCTACAAGCGGCAAAAGAATTGAATCTCGATCTGCCCCGCAGTTTCATGCTCGGTGACAAGCGCAGTGACCTCGAGGCAGGTTTCCGGGCCGGTTGCAGAACCGTTTTGGTTCGTACAGGCCATGGTGCCCAAGAGGAACTTGGCATACTGCCCGGCCTGACCGGTTTTTTGGGCGCCTCCGATAGCCTGACCGATGCCGCCCGACTCATCCTTCGAGCCTCTGAACGCGATGCGCCTACCCTAAATCACCTGCGCGCTCTGGCCTGAAAAGTCATCTCCGGAGCGACACTGGCCATGGCAGATAAAACAGAAGTGGCAATTATTGGCGGCGGCATCGTCGGCCTTGCTACTGCTCTTTCTTTGGTGCAAGCAGGCTGCACCCAGGTCACCTTGCTCGAATCCGAGGACTCTGTCGCCAAACACCAAACCGGCAACAACAGCGGCGTGATCCATTCCGGCCTCTATTACAAACCAGCTAGTGAAAAAGCCCGCACCTGCGCTGAAGGGCGCGACCTACTCTACCGGTTCTGCGCCGACCATGGTGTCGCATACGAAAAGTGTGGCAAGGTCGTTGTCGCACTCGATGAATCCCAAATACCGGCGCTGAACGAACTCGAACGACGCGGCATCGCCAACGGCCTCGATGGAATCAAGCGCCTCGATGGTGCTGCCCTTCTCGAATACGAACCCCATGTAGCCGGAATCGCCGGCCTTTTTGTCCCCCAGACCGGCATCGTTGATTACAAAGGCGTCTGCCGTGCGATGGCTCGCCTCATCGAATACCTGGGCGGCACCATCCGCTTCAACAGCCGCTTGCTTCATGTTCAAAACAAAGGGCCATCACTACTGCTCCAAACCAAATCAGGCGACCTCCAAGCCAACTACTTGGTCAATTGTGCCGGCCTGCAATCAGACCGCGTCGCCTGGCTTTGCGGGGTCGATCCGGGCGTGCGCATTGTCCCCTTCAGAGGCGAATATTACGACCTCACCCCCGATGCTCATCATCTGGTCAAAAACCTCATCTACCCGGTGCCCGATCCCCGCTTTCCATTCCTTGGCGTCCATTTCACCCGCATGGCATTAGGAGGCGTGGAGGCAGGACCCAATGCGGTGCTGGCCTTCAAGCGCGAAGGTTACAAATTCCTCGACATCTCCATCACCGACATGGCTGCCACACTCACCTGGCCCGGCTTCTGGAAAATGGCTTGGCGGCACTGGGGCATGGCAGTGGGTGAATACCATCGCAGCTTGTCAAAACATGCCTTTCACAAAGCTCTGGCAAAGTTGCTCCCCGAATTGAAAATCGAACAAATCCAGCGCTCGGGGGCCGGTGTCCGCGCCCAGGCAATGGACCGCTCAGGAAAACTTCTCGACGATTTCCACATTGTCGGCGCACCCAAGCAAATTCATGTCCTAAACGCCCCTTCCCCAGCGGCTACCGCTTGCCTCTCCATAGGCGCCACCATCGCCCGCAAAGCCAAGCAGGAATTTGACCTCAAACTCCGCCTTCCCAATTAGCCAACCCACCTGCCATGGCCCACCTGCTGGCATTTAAACTAGAATACTTGGAGCCATTTAACTGTGGGCAGGAGAGTTGGTTCCAGGTATGCAAGGTACAGAAGAAGATTTAATACACCTTGCCGCCGTCAGGCCCGATGACCCAATGCCCCGGCTTGTCTTCGCCGATTGGTGCGAGGAACGCGATGCCGAGCGTGCCGAGTTTGTGCGCCTCGCCTGCCAAGCTGAACCCTCTGACAAACCACGGGTTGAGGAGCTTCTCCGTTCCAGGGGAAAAGACTGGGCAGGCGACCTGCCCGACCAAGCCCATGCTTGGCATTTCCACCAAGGGCTTATCACCCTGGTAGAGGGAGACGAAAACCTCCTTGCCCCCACTGCTCGAACCACCTGGCAAAAAAACCCGGTCCAACACCTGCGGTTGCATCTCCCTGCGGGTAGCCGCATGCCCGATTCACCCCACTGGCCTTCCCAACTCAAAAGGCTCGATATCACCGGCAATGATGGTGTCGCCCGCGCCTGGCTTCCACGCCTTCATGGCTCGCTCCCATCCTGCACTCGCCACCTCACCCTCGAGCGCTGCGGAATCGATACCGAATCCACCCGTCAGGCAGACCGCGCCGGCCTATTCTCACCCCTGATTAATCTGGAATTCCGCGACAACCGCATGTTTGGCGATAACGCCCTGCGCGCTCTGGCCCGGTCCGCCGCCAAGAACCTCCGCTCCCTCACCCTGCACCACGCAAACATCACACCTGTGGCACTGGGCGAACTTCTGGCCGATGCCCCCTTCCCCATGCTGGAAGAATTATGCGTGGCACTGCCTGCCGCTTTTCCAGCAGGCCCGGCACTTCAGGCCCTTTCCCCCAATTTCCATGCGGGCCCATGGAGCAACCAACTCACCCGCCTCGAATTGGCCGGGCTGCCCTTGGGGGTGGAAGGCTACATGGGTTTGGCCCTTAACCGGGCTCTCAATTTGCAACGCCTGGGCGCCTCTCAAGGGCGGGTGGCCACCGAAGGCCAACACCTGCTTCAAGGAGGCCCGGGAATCGAATCAGTCCGCGCCCTGAACTTGTCCGGCAACGAACTTGAAAATCAGCATGTGCAACTTTTGGCCCGGTCCCAACATTGGTCTGCGCTCGAAGAACTGAACCTAAGTCGCAACCGCCTTTCTGACCTCGCCCTCAATTCTCTCCTCGAGGATGGCCCCATCGGCCGACAACTCACCCGGCTCGACCTTGCACGCAATCGCGTTGGCGGACCAGGCCTAATGGCCTTGGCAAACTGTCAAAATTTGCGTTTTTTGGGCATGGGGGGCAACTATCTCGGCCCTGAGGCAATTGAAACCCTGTGGGCCGAGGGCACCCTGCCACTGCTTGAGGAAATCGACTTCAGCGCATCACCCTTAGAGGAAAAAATCCTCCGCTTGCTGCGCACCCAAGCCAAGCCTGCCATGAAAACCTTGGCACTAAGCGATCACGCTGCGGGCATGATGGTCAGCAAGGCATGCCCAGCCCTGCAAGGCTTGTTGCACATGCGCATTTTGGGCAAACCAGACTGGCACCTGGCACGGCAAATTTTTGCCCGCACGGGCGCACTAGACCTCGAATTCCTCGACGAGGGCCGCGCATGGCGCCGTAACCGCCATGCGATGGAAATGCCACTCAGGGCTTCGGTATGAAGTTAAGTGTGTAATAAGCCTGCGGGTGCAAGATCTTGCGCCCGCCTTTTGAAAGAACACCGGGGCAGGTGAGATCATGCAGATGACCAACTTGTAATCCGTCCACTACCAAGCGAACACTCTTCCCATCAGCCGAAACCGTGGCGCTTTTCACCTTGGCGGTCGTGGCATCGACTTCAGGGCTCCCATAATCCGCCCGATAGATATAGGTGAAAGTCTTCAGACTGTAGTTTTCAGCCTTGCCGGCCGTTTCAGCATCAACCGGCTCCGTGAAAGTCAGCTCAAAACCGTCATGCTTGGCTCGCATCTCGTGAATCTCAAAAGGAACCTTCCCAGTCCATGCAAGCCTTTCCACCGAGAAAGGCTTCGGCCCTTTCGAACCCCAACCGCGGTTGGTCCCACCCACAAACATCGACCCGTCTTTCCCCTGGCGCACAGGCACAACACCTGAGCCAAACCCTTCCTTGAACGGAAAACAGGCACCCTGGTAGTAACCGTTCACCTTTTCCAAGCACACCCGCATCAAGGTGCTGGCTGTCTGGTCACCCACAAAAAGCTGCCCTTTGAATGGGCCAAATGTGCCTTCGGATGAATCCACCTCAATGCCGCTCGCACTCTGCCCCATCTTGCCATAAGGGAACATCACCGCCGTGGGAACTAATTCCGGAATCTTGGCATATTCCGCCATCATGCGGCTGTTCGTTTTAGGCTCCACCGGCTTCTTGCCCAAATATTTCGCTTCAGGGTCGTCATACCACTTGAAGCCGCCAGGATGACCAACAAAACCACCCTCTTTCATATGCTTCAATCCGCAGGTCCCGTTCCATGGCCCTTGGTTGTCGGTGTAGAAAACATCCCCCTCTGTATTGAACCCCACACCGCCCGGCGATCTCACACCCGAAGTGGTGGGCACAAATTTCCCCTCGGGAGTGATCTTTCCGCCCCATCCCCGAAACTTGCTGTCTGATCCAAACGATCCGGTCAGGCAAAGCGCTACCCAGATATTGCCCTTCTTGTCAAAGCGCGATCCCAAGGCGTATTCGTGGTAATCACCATTGATATCCCAGCCAGCATCTACCACCTCAAACAAATCCGCCTTGCCATCGCCGTCGGTGTCTTTAATCCGGCTCACATCAGGCCGCTGCGTCACATACAGCCACCCGTCCTTCCATCCCAGCCCCAGCACCTCATGTAAACCATGGGCAAACCGCGTGAACTTCGCATTTTTCGGCTCCGGATCATACGCGTTTTCAATCATCCAAATCTCGCCACGGCGCGTCGAAACCGCAACCCGGCCATCTGGCAACAACTCAAAGGCGCCAGCCTCCAACACCTGACCAGCCGGGGTGATGTAAGGGAGTATCTGGTAAAAATCAGATTCCTTCTCAACCTTCGGTTCCATCTTGGCCGAACTTTCGCCCTTGCTCCCTGCCCCCTTCTTGTCCGACGCCTTGTCACTCGGTGGCTGTGCAAAAGTCGCCACACTCGCAAGCGTCATACCCAAAAAAGCTGCCAAGGCACCGCGCGTCCAAGCTCCCCAACCATTCAAACTTCGCATCGTTCTCTCCCCGCCTTTTTTTTTCATCTTCAATCTGCGTGCTGTTCTGCGATGACTAACCCAATTACCAGACATACTCAATCGAGTTTGCCCCTTCCGCCAAGGGCAACAATAATTCCTTCCGCTCGTTCTCGCCACGCTCGATCAGGCCCTTGGCCCTTATCCCCAATCCGTCCAACTCGTAGCTCCCATCCGCCTTCTTTTCCAGCTTGCCAACGGCAACCCTCAAATAAAGCCCAGACTCACCCTTGGTTGTTACTACCCGAGTTAAGCCCTTTTTCGCCCCCGAAAGCGGGGTGAATCCGTCTTCCACTGCCGTTTTCCCGTCCCCGTAAAAGAACACCGGCCTACCCTTTTCCGCCAACCGGTAACCGCCAAATTTCCAACCCGCCTCCCGGGCCGTTTGCGTCGGCCAAGCTTCTTTTGCATCTTTCAGCCGGGCCAGACCTACCCCCTTGGCTAACGGCACAATCGCTTCTCCAAGCGGCCCTTCAAAACCAACACCCCGGTCGGTCCAATGCTTGGCTGCATCCATGAAGGCGTCCTGCCACAGCAGGGCCAAACGCAATTCATTGGCATCGAATGCCAGATTCACCTTCTCCGGATACCCAACCCCAATCGCGCGCGCGCCCGCTCCCTCAATGAAGTTTCGGTAAATGATCGGGTCGCCAACCGGTGTCAGCGCCAACGCTTGCTTCTGCAGGCCAAGAGGCAAACGAGCCTTGGGGCCATCCGACAAATAAACCCACATCGCCTCTATTTGCTGGCTAGCCGTGCCATCGAGCACATCATCCAAGATGCTTTTGCCATCCCTAAATGCGGTTGGCATGCGGGTGCCAGGGCGAATCTCCTGCGGCCGGTCCACATAGGCGTGGAACCAGTCCCGCTCAAGCCGAACAGGCATCAGTGTCATGTCAATACCCTGAACCCCTTCCGCACGATTCCCCTGAAAAGTGTGGCACTTGATGCAACCAAAAGCCGTTGCACCCGTCAAAAACCGCCCCGTCGATTTCACCTTCGCCACTGATTCTTTTTCCAAAACCACAGGCACAGCGGGCAACTTGTCAGCCTTCTTCAGCTCCGCCACCAAATGGCTGGCAGCTTTGCCAAACCCGGGCATGCGGGTCAGCATGTAAGGCCTGTCCTTGGCACCTTCCGCCAAAATTTTCTCTAGGTAAGGAGCCCGCAACTTGGCCCCGGTCAGATACAGCAGCGGGGGCACACGCGCCTCGTCACCCATTTCCGGCTGGGTAGTTTTGAAAAGCGTGTTAAACTCCTCGATGGGTCCACCTTCCTTGCCCCTTTGATGGCATGCCAGGCAATTCAAGGTGACCATGGTTTCGCGAATGCGCCCCTCGGCGTCGGAGGGGCCCTTGGGGCTGGCAAGGGCGGTCTCCAGCGCTTTTTTCTGAACCTGGCTCAGACTGTAGTTCGGCAGCCAGTCCGCCGGCTTCTCCGCCAGGCAGCCTCCAGCCTTGACCTCGCCTATCGGCTTGGCCAGGTTCGCTGCCAATTGCGAGACAACATCCTTCCCACCTTCGTTCATCCGATGGCAGTTGGCACAACCGAGGTTGGCGAAGAGCTTCCTACCCTTGAAAACCTTCGCCTCGTCGACAACCAAAGTATCCGGATCATTGGGATCCTTGGCGTCGCGGGCGGCCTTCAAAGCGGCCTCGCTTTCCACCAGGACGGTCTCAAGAGCTAGGCTTCCCATCCCTCCACCACGGACTTCCGCCTCCAGCTCCCATTCGCCGCCACCCTGGAAGTAGTGAACCTCCACGGCATGAATGCCCGCGGAAAGTTGCACCTGCCCGGAAGCGGACTGCTTGGGATGGACGCCGTCCACAGCAACTACCTTTTGGCCATTCACCCAGATGGCGGAACCATCGTCACTGGCCACGGTGAAGGTGTAGCGTCCCGGCTTCTCGGCTTGAAACACCCCGGTGAATCGCATGGCAAAATTGTTTTTGCGGGTGGCCACTCCAAGGTCCAGACCTTTGCAGGTGCCGGACTTGGCCGGGGTCAGCTTGCTGAAATCAGGCAGCTTGTCCCATTCACCCTCGTAGTAGTCGAACCGGATGGGCAGCGCGCCGCCTATCCCTGAAATTTTCTGCTCACCCAGAAGGTAATTGGCCACCTCGCGCGGTTGGTTTCCGGTCAGCAGGGTGGGCATGCGCCCCCCCGGACGAATTTCATGGGGATTTGCCAGAAAAGCTGACAGCGCATTCAGGCTGTATTTGGCCGCCAGGTCCGGCAAAGGCACACCCCCCGCCGGCAACTGTGTTTGTTTCCTGTTGGCATCCAATTTCCCGTGACAGGAGGCGCAGCCAAGGTTCTCGTAATGAGCCTTGCCCTGCGATCCCGCCTTGGCATCTATCGTCGAATGTTTGGGCTTGCCGGTCGTGGCGAGGTAGTGCACCAACAGATCAACCTTCTCGGCGCTGTCGGAACCTCCCAACAGGTGCGGCATGGTGGTGCCTGGCTTCACAGCCTGGGGATCGGCCAGGTACTTTTTCAGCCAGCTCACCCGCACACGCGAACCGACCTGGCTCAGGTCGGGCCCGGTTTTGGCACCCGTGGCAGGGGCAACAGGCATGGCATGGCAACGAACGCAATTCAATTCGGTGAGCAGGATGCGGCCTCCCTTGGCAGGATCCTCACCTTTGCCATGGAACCGGTCAAAACCGGCAACAACCGGAGGCGCCGCCTTCAAAGAAACACAAAACAAAGGAGCGGCCAACAGTGCCGCAATACTGAAAAAACGCATAAAACAACCCCGCGTTTAAAAATGCGATTATTACGAAAAAGGCCTGAAGGGGCCCTAGGCAGGAAATCATCAATTAGATAGCAGCATACAGCCTGCTGTTTATCATTCAAGCAAGCCCAACCTGAATTTCGTCTAATCACGTCCTCGAAAACAAATCGATGCTATCTCTCCCGAAATTTCCTAAACAAAAACCAATGCGCTTCAGCAATGCCTCGTAAACCGTCTTGGAGTTGCAATTATGTCACGCAGCCACTACTTCCTCATGGCTTTATGGGTATTGCTGCCCTATAAGCCAGCCTTTGGTCAGGCAGACCCATCCAAACTCACCATTGACCGTATTTTTAACTCCGGCGATTTTAAAGCCGGCTTCGAGCGTTCCCCTCGCTGGTTCGATGCCTCCACCGCCACCCAGTTGGAACCCAGCGAATCCATCAAGGGCTTCCACAACCTCATCCGCTTCAACCCTGTTACTGGTGAAAAGACCACCCTCGTCCCTGCTGAGAAACTCATACCAGAAAATGCCAAAAACCCACTCCGCGTTTCCAACTACAGCTTTTCCAAAGACCAATCCTCGGTTCTACTCTTCACCAACACGGTAAAGGTCTGGCGTCAAGAAACCCGCGGCGATTACTGGCTACTTCATTTACCCACAAGCAAACTCACCCGACTGGGTGGCGATGCCAAACCATCGACCCTGCAATTCGCAAAATTCTCACCCGATGGCAAAAACATTGGCTATGTCCGCGACAATAATCTCTGGGTTGAATCCCCCCTAAACAATATTCCACCGTTAAAACTCACCGCCGATGGCAAGGTGGGCGGTGACGATGAAATCATCAATGGAACCTTCGACTGGGTCTATGAAGAAGAATTCGACTGCCGCGACGGGTGGCGCTGGAGCCCAGATGGCAATTCAATCGCCTACTGGCAACTCAACACCCTGGGCGTGCCCCGCTTCACCTTGGTGGATCAAACCGCCGGTAAGTACCAAAAACTCACCACCTTCGCCTACCCAAAAACCGGTGAACAAAACTCCCTCTGCCGCGTTGGCGTGGTGCCCACTACTGGTGGCCCCACTACCTGGCTCCAAACCCCGGGCGACACCCGCACAGATGGCTACATACCCCGTATGGAATGGGTCAAAACCGGCAAGCAAGTCATTCTCACCCACCTCAACCGGCTGCAAAACACCTGCCAGGTCATGCTGGCCGACCCCCTGTCAGGCTCGGTCAAAACGGTTTTTACCGACAAAGACGACGCCTGGGTCGACGCCGCCGACGAATCGATGGAATTCCTCGAAGATGGCATACACTTCTGCTGGATCAGCGAGCGCGACGGATGGCGCCACCTCTACCTCATCAATTCCCAAAGCGGTGAAACCCGCCAGATCACCCGTGGCAATTTTGACGCCAAAGCCATCTTGAAAGTCGATGAAAAATCCGACTATGTCTATTTCACAGCGTCCCCAGGCCGCCCCACCGAGCAATACCTGTACCGTATGCCCCTAAACCCGCCTCAGGGCTTCGTTTCACCCAAACGAATCACTCCCCAAAACCAAACCGGCTGGAATGATTATGTACTCAATGAAAATGGCAACCAGGCCGTTTGGACACACTCCCAATTTGGCGAGCCCCCCTCGTCTGCACTGGTCGATGTCAATAGCCACAACCTCCTCAAAGTTGTCAACGACAACTCTAAATTGAAAGAAACATTGGCCAAAGTGGCCCATTCACCGGTCGAATGGTTCCAGGTCGATATCGGTGATGGCTTTACCATGGACGGTTGGCTGATCAAGCCCCCCCATTTCGATCCCGCCAAAAAATACCCCATTTTGTTCCATGTTTATGGCGAACCCGCAGGACAGACTGTTGCCGACAAATGGGGCGGAAACAACTACCTTTGGCACCTGTACCTGGCTCAACAGGGTTACATGGTGGCAAGCATGGATAATAGAGGCACAAAAACCCCTAAAGGCCGCGCCTGGCGCAAAAGTGTATACCGAAAAATTGGAGTCCTTGCCTCGACCGATCAAGCCAAGGGCGCGCGCGATCTGCTAAAACGCCCCTACATCGATCCCAAGCGGGTGGCCGTTTGGGGCTGGAGCGGCGGCGGCTCGATGACCCTAAACCTACTCTTCCGCTTCCCAGAAATCTACAACACCGGCATGTCTGTGGCCCCGGTGCCTGATATGACCCTTTACGACACTATTTACCAAGAACGATACATGGGCCTGCCAGGCCCCAACAGCACTGACTACAAGGCCGGATCTCCAATCACCCATGCCGCCAAACTCAATGGCAACCTGCTGCTGGTCCATGGCACAGGCGACGACAATGTCCACTACCAAGGCGTTGAAAAACTGATGGAGATCCTGATCGCTGAAAACAAAACCTTCTCACTGATGGCCTACCCCAACCGTTCCCATTCCATCAACGAAGGAAAGGGTACTAGCCGGCACCTCTACTCCCTGCTCAGCCGTTTTCTGATGGAAAAAATGCCACCCAGTTAAGCGAACGCCTCTCTCCAGATTGGCCTACGAACAAATCAAGGACTTTACGGCAGAACCTGGCCCTGACTGTTAAAAAACCGGTCCATATGGGGCCCCTTTCTCCCGTTCAGGGTGGCCTGATTCATTTCCGGGCTACCAGCCCACGGCGCTTTGAAGCCTACCGGCGCATCCACCACCATGCCCCATTTGCGGTCCCGGGAAGAGACCAGCAGGTAGGCTGTGTCGTCCAGGCCGCCGGTCTCTGTGGATGTGGGCCCGAATGGGCACCGGTAAACGCGCGGCTTGGCCAAAAAAACTTGCGGAGCAGAAGCCAGTGGCGTGTAGGGCTTCAGGCTGGAATACAGGTTCCCCTGCTCCAAAAAAGGCAGCAACTCAATCGCCCACCCACCGATCAATCCGGGCTTGGCCGGCGGGGGAATCCGCTTGTTCACATCGTGGTACTCAGCCAAGGCCAAGCCCATTTGTCGCAAATTGTTCATGCACACCGCGTCGTTGGCGCGGCGGTAGGCGAGGCCCATCGCCGGCAGCATTATGGCCGTTAGCGTGCCGATGATAGCCAGGACAATTAGCAACTCCAGCAGGGTTAAAGCCGAGCGAAACGGCCTCACGGCAGGTTGACCATTTCGCCCCCCGCGCGGGTGATCAGCGGCATCCACTGGTCTGCCGTGTATGAGCGTTGCACCCGCTTTACCGCCCCGTCCGCCATCAAAACATTCACTGTTTGCTGAGTCCCCAGCCCCAGCTTGGGGAATGCATAACCCTGACCGATAAACAGCTCATCTGGTTTTGTCCACTCCACAGCCTCGGTAGCCTCGGCTATAATAGCTGTATTCGATGTTCCATCGGTAAAATCTCCAAGGCGCACTTTTTTTGTCAGTTCCAAAGCGCAACCAGAGCCCACAAAAGCCCTCATGCAGGTGCGAAAATTCGCCTCATTGCCAAACTGTTTGGGCATCAACGGCAACAGCGTCAGGTTGTGCGGGCTATCCCATGGCTCATCCAGCTTGAATTGCTTATAGAGATTACCCTGCTCGAGGCCCGGTAAAATAGCCACGCGCCAACTCAATAGCGGCTTACCACTTGCATCGCAAATCGCCCCCATCGGAAACGATTGGCCATCACTCTCGGTATTCAACAGCGCCAAGCCCACTTGTTTCAGCTCGGCCTGGCCAACACCCCGTTGGGCTGCATTTCGCACTGCTTGCACCGTGCCGCCTGAACCGCCCGAAGATGCGCCGGAGACAAACCCGCCTCCCGGGCCGGGTCGCGGAGCCGAAGAGGAGGAACCAGAGGGGGCTCCCCCGGCGGGGGGCCTCACTGCACCCGGAACAACCCCGCCAGTCGAAGGCCTGCCAGGTTGCCCACCACCTGGGGCTGCCGGCAATACTGATTTGATCCGGGTCCCCTTGAGACTTAAGGATTGCTTCACAGTATTGCCTTCCTGAACCGGCTTGAGTTGGCCCAAGAGGTCGTTGGCCAACCCCAACGCCTTGCCCTGTTGCCCCAAAGCCACCGAGGCGGCGGTGATGGCGGCCTTGTTTTGGAAGGTATTCAACTCGCCCGCTCCTTTTTTGGCGGCAGCCAGGGCCTCTTTAGCTTTTGCGTCATCGGCAAAATCCGCAGTCACGGTGAGGGCAAGATCCTCGGTGGCTTTTCCCAGCAAAGTCACTCCCTGCAGGTTATCCAGTAACGGCTTCAGATACGCGTACTTGGGCGGCAGCCCAGCGGAAGGATTTTGCGCGGGCAAGCCCGGCACTTCCTTGGCGCTCACAAAGATGAGGTGATTTTCCGCATCGGCTAACAAACTCTTCACCTTGGTGACCTGGGTATTGGCGGATCCAGTAGGCAGGTTTAGGAATTTATCCAACCCGGCAGAAGTAGCCACCAAGGCGGCCTTGCCACCGGGACATAGATGGGCCTTCATCCCTTCACCTAAGTCAAAAGTCGTCCCCGGGGCGTTGGCGGCTGACCCACCCTTGGTCATACCCTTGGGAGGGTTGGTTGCCCAATCTTGACTGACATTGAACGAAACCACAAAACCCATGAAATCCGGTATTCCACCCCCGCCCATGCCGGGGCCACCCATGCCGGGGCCACCCATGCCGGGGCCACCCATGCCGGGGCCACCCATGCCGGGGCCACCCATGCC
>Ga0255123_1000105_pt1 | contig 24851 bp, 23 predicted proteins | sample Law_Cont_RepA_8d_FD_188585 | JGI IMG/M metagenome (GOLD analysis project Ga0255123, IMG submission 188585) | Freshwater microbial communities from St. Lawrence River, New York, United States - Law_Cont_RepA_8d | ecosystem: Environmental > Aquatic > Freshwater > River | place: USA: New York...
TTCAGAAGCTCAACAGCCTACAGCAGCAACAAGCGCTTTTCATTGTGGCGTCTACCTCCTCCGAACAGGAAGTCTATCAACAGCTCGATGACATGTTTGGCCTAAACTTGAAAGACGGTGCCTACCTGTTTTACCTCAAACCGGGGTTTTTTGAGTTTGAGCGATTGCCCGATGATGTGGATCCGCAAACGGCTTTGGCTAATTACCTGTTGCCGCCCCAAGCGAACGATGCCCCAGATGTGTCGTACTCCATGCCTGGTCGGAATCGCAAATGGCAGCTCGATCCCATGCATCTGGAGGAATTCATGGAGGCCCAAGACTGGAATCCCAGAGAAGCCATCCAAAATTTCGACTTCGAAAAGCTCGTGGAAGATGGCAAGTGGGAAAAGCCCGCCGCGAATCTCAGTTCATCGCTGGCACAAGTACCAGACAATTTTCTCAAGCACAAGGAAGGCGGACTGGCGGAAAAGCTCACGCAATGGGGGAAAGACAACGCCATCATCACGCCGGAACTGCAGCGATTGTTCGATACGGTGAACGCCTTGAACCTCGACGAAGGCATGCGACAGCTCCTAGATATTTCTTTGAATCGATATGCGCAGTTGCTTGGGCAAGCGGGTGGGGGACTCAATGAGTTGCTCACGGCCGATCAGCCCATGTTGTTGATGCAGCCCCTGGAGCGTGTGCATTTCAATTACGATGGCAAACTGTTTGTGGGCGATAAAAAAGTGGAGCTCAACCCCATCTGTCGGGCCTTGTATAAACTGTTCCTCAACCATCCGGAGGGGATTGAACTGCCGCGACTATCAGACCACCGCGAAGAACTGCACGGCTACTACCTGAACATGGCCACACATACCAACCGGGATGTATTGGTTAAGCGGATTCGTGCTTTGTGCGATCCCCGGGAAAACAGCATCAACGAGAAACTGTCTACCATCAACAAGTCGTTTGAGCGTTTGCTGGGCAAGCAGGTGAGTCTGCCATACCAGGTTGTGGGTGTGCGTGGCGAAGCCAAAAAGATCAACCTCCGCCGGGAGTTTGTGGGGTGATTGGTTGTAAATTGAAATTGTATATTTGTATGATGAATCATACGATAACGTCAAAATTGCATCATAATGACTGAGCTTTGCCGCTGAAGTTGGAGTTTCAAAGGAATTGATAGAGGCTATCGATGTAACTATCAAGGATTGAAACTAATTGCAATTGGGTTCTCATTTGACTAAATTGGCACAATGACTCCGCTACAAATTGAAAGAATTCAAAAGAAAATTGCCAAAATCAAGCGCGAATTGGCCGCCGACAAAAAACGACATGGCGGATATTACGATGACAGTAGGGGCCTGCGTTACCTCCCTCCTGGTTTGTATTTAAAACTAAGCGACTACAAAAGTGCGATGCGTTATTTTCGATGGTTCGCGAAGAATTTTGATGATGATTCTGGCTATCCAACCTTTTTGTTTGAATGGTGTATAACCCTCTACAAAAACGGAAAAATATCCGAGGCAGAAAATTTGGTCCTGATAACATTTTTCTCAAACACCTATCTCCTAGATGCATTTCTTGGTAAGGAAATATCACAAAGAGACATTGAAGAACAATCAAATTGGCAAGGTGTTGAGATGCTTGAGGATTTTCCATACAGTCATAACAATTCGGAATTGTTCGATTTCGCAACTTGGCTTAATCGATATATCCAATCCGATAAATTCCAGCATTTCAGCAATGAATTTTTGGCAATCAAACAAAAACTTTCCGATGCACCTACAGGTATCTCCCGATCAGAAATGGTTGAAAGCCTCGCCTCAATCATTGATATGTTCATGTTGCGATAATCCCTCAATCCCAACTATCTTTCCCAAATTTTCTGAAAACGTTCTGCACATCCGGCGTATCGTAAACAAACAACCGGATGCGAATCTCCCCGCCGCTTTTCTGCACAATCTCCTGCGATGCGTGGATCGGTACCGCCTGCACCTGACTCGCCGCCCATCCCCGAAACCACCGATACACATACACCGGCTTCACATCCTTCCCAAACTCCCGGTACATCCCAATGCAATGCCGATAATGGTTCTCGAAATCCGTTTGCTTCACCACCGCCCGCCAATCAAACACCAACGGCTGCTCCGTGACCTCGTCCAAAGCAATATCCACCCGACGGTGAATCCGATCCATCGGAAAATGCTTGATATTCTCCGCCGATACCAATTTCCCAACCTCAATCCCCACCAAATAATAGCGATCCTCAAACGTGCGCACCTGCAACGGATATACCCTCCGGTAAACGATGTTTTCATCCTGCCGTTCAATTGCACCCTCCGTGACCTTGTGATAGTTGAACTCCACCGCCACTTGCTTGTTGATGCACCCCAACACGTCCACAATCCGCTGTATCATACTGTCTGATAGACTTCGGGCCGACTTCCCCACACCCCAGCTCAATTGCTTCACCTCCGCATCGTTGAGCTTGTGTACCTGTATCAAATTGGTGAGCAGTGCCTCCACCGCCGGAAATCGCTCATAGGGCTTTAAAATCGAAAACAACAGGGGCAGGGTGCCGCGCTCGCTGTCTTTCAAACTGTGTATGCTGAAGTCGTTGTCGTTTTGCAACACGTATTTCCCCTCCACCACTTTGATCGATAGGCGATGCCCGTTCAGTCCCTCGCTGCGCAAAAAGTTTAGATCCTCCCGCAACATCCGGGTTTTGATCATCCCAAATCGCTCGGCAATCAACAACTGCAAGCCCTCAAACGTGGGCTGATGTCCCTGCCGCAAATGCTCCTGTATAAACTCCAAGCGATGTAACCGCGCTGCATGCATGGTTCAAATATAATGCAATAATTTATTGCACTTATGCATTATTTCTGTGGCACGTGGATGGCGAAATTTGAAATATCATGAACAACGAAACCACATTATCCCTCGCCACTGCAACTGCCGATGTGCTTCCTGCCGAATTGGCCGGCCTCAACCTATTCAACGAGTTTGATCTGCAAATCTTGCAACTGCAATCGGAGATTGAGTACAGGTTGGCGGAACGACAAAAACGTTCAGACCATGACAAATACAAATTCGAAGCGCAGCTCAAAGAGTTCAGCGAGCGTTGGTTCGAAGAAGTGGAAGAGGCCGCGTCGCTCCCCCTGAAATCGCTGGAGCACGACATCAGCGTGTATGCATACGGCAGGGAAGACAGCATGATTTCTGTGCGAAATGGAAAGAGCAGCATCACGTTCAGCTACCTCATGAATAAATACGAGTTTGTGATGGAGCGATGCGATGAGTTTGAGGACATCGACGTACATGATTTTGTGTTGCGTTGGTATCGGCTCGACAAAGATGAACTCATGAAAATCAACATTGCATTTGCGGAATTGGAGAGCTTGATTCCGTTTTTGGTGCGATGGAACCGCGAGATGGAGGCGATGCACAGCGATATCCGGGTGGGGGTGATGCAGGCCAATTTTGAACTCAAGGCAATGGACGATGAGCTGAAAGAGATGCGCAAGAAAATCCATGCGATTCGATCAGCTTCCTTCATGGCGGGGAATGTGGTGGATTTCGGGAGCATGGGGGTAAGTCGGTTGTACACCACGAAGCGAAAGTTTGAGTTTGTGGATCAAATCAAGTTGATTGGACTGTCGGCCACCGGCAAAACCTGCTCGTTTGAGGCCATCGTGTTGGACAAAGCCTTCCGCAGCACCTACTACTATCCCGATTTGGGTACTGCCAAAGTTCGGGTGATTCAAAAGGTGAGGGTATCCTCGTTACTGGCCAATTTGTACGAGCGAAAGTGATGCGAAAAGTGCGATTTTGATAGCCAGGTATTCAACGGTTTATTTTACAAAAATCTCGCGGGGGTGGGCGCCGCCAAAGACCACCTTGGTGACATTGCACAGCCATACGGTGGGTACGGTGGCGATGTTGCTGAGGTAGGTTGCTCCCCAGCCGTTGTGCGCACACATTTTGAGATGGAATTGCGCCTGATCCAGGGGCATGTTTGAGAAGGTGAGTGAAATTCTTTGATTGCCCATGCTGAGGTGATCGAGCATGCGATCTGCGCCGGAAACCATGGCCAAATCTGCTTTGCATCCCAAGCCTTGTTCAATGAAAGCTGGAAAATCGATGTACCAGCCGGTATTGTCTTTGTAAAAATCAAATGTATGCGTTTGCGGACGCATGAATGTGGTGTTTCTTTTCTGTTTTTTGGTCATCATTTGGGCTCCTTTCTGAATTCGAAATTCGCCCTAAAATGGCGCCGTGGTGGATTTTGACAACCTTGTAAACTTGGCAGTGTTTTGGGGATGAATTTTAATGATGGTATCGACGTCAGACAATCCTTAACATGTTTTTGATTTTGTTTAGAGTGTTTTTGGCTGTGTTAGTATAATTGGATTTTTTGCAACATTAATTTTTTGCAGTAATATAAGATTGCTGTAATTAAAAAAGTTGATATCAATTCGCATTCATTGGCGAAAATAAAATTGGATATTTGCCTTAATGATTTCGAGAAGATTCGATGCGTTGACAGGCTTAAGAGCTTTTGCAGCAAGCTTAGTCTTTCTGTATCACAATAGAAAATATTGGCGTGATCAATTTCATCCGGAGATATTGAGGCTGGTCAATGAATTTCATATCGGAGTCTCGATTTTTTTTGTGTTAAGTGGATTTTTACTGGCCTACAGCTATGGAGATACACCCACTAAGAATCTATCAGCCTACAGAGATTATATTTTAATTAGAATTGCACGAATTTTTCCACTTTATTGGTTGATACTGACGGCATTTTACTTGGATTCGCGATTTGGTGAAATGGATTTTTCAATCCTCACATATACTCTTCTTCATGGATTTTCAAGTGCTTTAAATTTGAAAGGGATTGCGCAGGCTTGGAGTCTGTCTGTTGAGTTTTCTTTTTATTTGTTGATGCCTTTACTATGTGTTCTTGAACGAAGGAAACTCTGGTATTTGATTCTCTTTTTAATAGGATTGTTGTTTCTATTTTACTTTATCGGATTAATATGGCATGAAATTAATGGGAATCCACGTGGATTTCTATTTCCTCTGAAATTTATTCTAGGTAGCACATTGGTTGGAAGAAGTACCGAATTTCTTGCGGGTATGATGTTGGCGAAATCTCTAAACCAAAAGTATAACAACAACACACCATTAATGTCATTGGTATGCAAAAATAAAACATGGATTGGTTTTGTTGGGATGCTCATCATCACATATGTGATTGGCTGTTTTCAACCTGATATTTTTCATCATGGAGCAGATCATCCAATTGGGTTATTTATTCTCATGTTTGTTTTGCCTATTTTCATTGTATTTGCTATGGCAGGATTGATTACTGAAAAAACACTTCTTCAGCAATTTTTTTCATCCAAAATAATGTTGTTATTGGGTAATGCTTCTTTTGCCTTTTATCTTATTCACATTAGCTATGTAAACATCCGATTGCGTTGGATTTGGCTGGGGCCAGATCGAAATTTTGTGTTGCTTTGGTTAATAGCAATTGTACTTTATCTGTTCTTCGAGAAACCTATATATTCAAAGATTAGAAAGTTAATCATTACTCGGAACAACTAGTTGCCTTTATATTGTGTGGGTCGAGCGGATTCCGAAGTTGACTTGGCTCTAAATCCTTATCTTGATTAGTTATTAAATTTCCACGGGTCATCTAAAGACCCATTACCTGTGTTATCTCCATCTTCCCATCTGAAATTCAATCGGTCACTGTAAACACTGATTATTTCATAATCCACATAACGACCCCTGTCTGTTGGCATTACATATTGTTCAGATCTGCTGTTTGCTTTAATATTTTCGAAGTACAGATACTCTGTTTTGTAGATATAATTGTTAACTGTCTTTATTGTTACTTTGACTGTTAAATTATCAATTAGATATTCTGTATTGTTTGTTATGATAATCGATAAATCCGATATTCCTCCTAATTCAGAATAGTTATAACTACTTCTTGAGGCTGTGATGTGTGATGTCCAATTGTTGCGTAAAAAAATATTACGTTCTGTAACTGCATCTAGCTGATAACTATGAGAATTGGGTGCTTCTTCGGCAGCAGGGATACCTTCAGAAGCAGGAACATCTTGAGCGGTTTGTACTTCTTTGGAGGTAGGAGTTTGAATAGCTTTTGGCGCATCGGCACTATCACTATTTTGGTTGCTAGAAATTAATAGGGGGATTAATATCGCAAGCGTTAAAAAGATTGAAATGACAATAATAACGGTAGTGTATTTTTTTTCTTTAACAAGACTATTTGCCTGCGAATCCGGTGTGTCCGACAAAGTTGTTTTTGGAGTTGAATCAGAATTAGTTGTGTTTTCTGACGCGCCTGTTTTAGATTCATCATTTGGATTTAAGTTGGACTCAGTATGAGTTAATTTAGACCCGCAACTAGGACAGAAGTTTGGTTTATTTAATAAATCAACTCCGCAATTAGTGCAAAATTTCATATCGGAAATTATTTGAATTTGACGTAATAAGCAATGAACTTTTTAGTAACATCTTCGAATTGACCACCATTCCACCAATGTCCATCTCTAGTAGAATCTTTTTGATTACCCAGAAACCAAACACCCAATAATTCATTGAGTTCAGACATTTCTACAGCTTTGTAAAGATATGGAGTTTCTAAAAATTCCCCACCCAAAAAACAACTTAGAGGTATCCAGTTCTTGTCATCTTTTGCAAACTGCAGTTTGGCCGCAGTATTACTCCAGATTTCTTTGGGGAAATAACAAACGGCACCCTCCCAAGAACTAATACTATCTGATAAAGAAGAGAGATAATCCTTGTCGTAAACACTGTAAATTAGTCCTGAACTCACAGGTGACAAATTTTCCGTTACCAAGTCTTTGTAGAGGTTGAATGCCCTTCCGCCAAACGTTTTATAGGACTCAAAGTGTGACAACTCTGTATTTCTTTGAACTGATAAATCCGTATTTTGTCCAGAAAGAAACGTTGTTAGAACAAAAGTAAATATGTAGAGTAAATTGTTAATTGATAGAACTTTCATGATTTTGTATTCAATAATAATTCACATTACACTATCTTGCAAATAAAAAAATTGTGACTAAGATTTTTTGGGTATTATTTTTTGGGTTTATTACAGTGTCTTGTAAGAAAGAGCCACCTGCAAAACCAGAAAGTGATATAAACGCAGCTGTTGATGCAGCTATTTTACCTCCACCATCCCCACCAACAACTGTAAAGTACAGAGACACACTATTGGAGGATGTGCTTATTAATGGCGTTACAAAAAAATGCAAAACCTACATGGCTGATAGGATTCAGCGATTAAGTAGTTTTGATTATTTCTATGCAGAAGACAAGGGTGATATTTGGCCAGGCAATCTTGTACAGAGCAAGTACTTACGTGAAAATGGTCGGCTAGTATCTTTAGGAAACTTTCCACGAGATCCTCTAAACTATACTTTTCAAGGAACGCTGGGATCAAAAAGTGTAAACATTAGTTCTCCGACAAATTCTTCTTATCAATCCACTTTCGATGACGTTTCAAAGTTGTTTTGGTTTATGCCACCTACCTTCACACAGCAAACGGTACAAATAACCTATTCGACTGAGCAATCACTTTTAGACTTAGGCATTAATTACGGTTTTCTTGCGGGGAATCTGGCGGCAAAATTTCAAACTGTTAATACCACGGGTTACACTACATTATACATGATTGTTAAAAGCGTTTACTTTAATACTAGCGTGGAATATCCATCAAATCCAGCAGGATTCTTTGGTCAAAATGTCAATGTGTCCGATTTGAAAAGACTGATAGCCGAGGACAATGCCCCTGCATACATTTCTAATATCTCGTACGGTAGAGTGGCATTGGTGAAATTGGTTTCTAGTTTCAATCAAAGGGATGTCAAGGCCAGTGTAGAACTAGTTTTAAGGGGATTAGGCGCTTCATTGACAACTAGCCAACAGAAGATTGTTTCAGATTTACAATTGACTGTTGAGGCAGCTCCAGGGCCTAGCTATGTGTTGAAAAGCTTGGATGATGTCTATAAATTCATGGATGAAGGCACTCAGTTTAATCATCGCAATGGCTGCGTTCCAGTGGGGTATGAAGCGCGTTATTTAAAAAATAATTCAATTTTGATGACTCATACTGGGATCAGCTACAAGATAAATGATTGCTTATGAAAATTAAATGCAAGCCTATATTGCGGACTTTGTTTGTCTTAGGGTTAACTATTGCCTCATCATGTAAAAAAGAGCCAGAGCCAGTTTTGATTTACAATGACTACGTGGTTCCGTTAGAAGTGATGGAGGAAACATTTCGTTTAGGTGCGAGAAGCACAGCGTGGATATCAAATAAATCAGGTATCACAAGAACAATAAAGTTACCTCCTAGAACGGTTTACTGGGCCTATTGGATGGGTGCTGGTCCTGAACCAGTCGCAGCTTTGGCAAAAGTTGTAATTCCAGCAGCAGCTTCAAAACTCACAAAAGATCCCTTCGTTGCTCATGCATGGGGCTTATTAGGTACACTTAATTTATTTAATTCCGGAACGCATGACGCAGATCTTTTCTTTTTGGAGACCTCCGAAGGCCCAAACTTTAGCTTTAAGGACACATCCTTTAGATACTTTATCTCAAAACCGCAGACAAAGAACATTCATGACAAGTATATTGACATACTAGATACGCCATTGGATAAGGATAATTCAATTACAATTGGTCTTAGAAATCAAAATTATGGGTCAGGTGTTGATGTTAAAATGAAAGTTTGGGCTTTTGTTGTAAAGCCGTTATAATCGATAGATGAACAATTTGTTATTTATGAGAATGGGTGGTGAAGAGTTTATTTGGTATATAGTCAGCTCTCCATTGTTTGGAGTTATTTGTATTTTTTGTATTGTTTTTTTAATTCTCCGAAAAATTGCTAAAAATGAAACTAAATCGGTTGAGAAAAGCAAGTTGAAAGTTTCGATTGATTTTGAAACTCTTGAAAAATTGGGGAAACTAAGACAAGAAGGGATATTAACTGATGAAGAATTTCAGAAACAAAAAGAGAAAATTTTGAAGTGATTAACTATTTTGTATCAACTAACAAGTACTTCTTCGACATCATGAAATTATATTTTTATATTATTATTTTCCTTTTCATATCGTGCTCTGGACAAAGAGAGGCTGAAGAATATGGTCCTCAATTAGTAAGTGATTCCTCATTTATTTCGAATAATTTAATTGAATTGGAAAATGTCGATTCTTCTCGAGATATAGCAAATAATGATTCCGTTGGTGGGGGAAGTGAATTTATTATTAATGATATGTCCGGCATCCAAAAGGAAGAATATGAGACATTTCACGACACTTTTATCGATGGCTACTTCAAAATACTCCTAAAAAGCACTTTAAGTCAAAATGGTTGGAATTATACTTTGACATGTCAAAATTATGGAATTGTTTTCGATACGATTTTTGTCGAAAATATGGAATTGACCTATCATTTGCTCTATGCCGATTTTGTTGGAGATCAGAATAAAGATCTTATTTTTTATACTGTATCGGGATCTGGTTCAATTCCCTATTTTGTTATGTTTAGAAATGATAACTGGAACTTTTCCGAATTTTACCAAGGAGATGAGTTGTTCTTTAGTGATACCTCTGGCTTGATGTATAGGTTTAAAAATATTGCTATCAAAAACAGGAAGTTGCAATTTTCTGAGATCTTGTATTCAAAGGATGGAATAGATGCAATGTGTTGTCCTTCAGGGGGTATTAGGCACCGGAAATTTTCTTACAATGAAAACGTTCGAAAATTCCAATTAATAAAGTAAAAAAGCACTTATCGAGCAAAGAAAACCCGCATGAAGATCTTTCATGAGTTTATAAGTGCTATACATGGATAATATTAGTTATTGGCCGCATTTGTTTTCTCCAACAATTCCGAATTTTGAAATAGTTAGCAATCCTTCGATTGGGTCAAATTTGTCTGGAAATGTGGAGTGGTTTTTTTCTAATGTGGTAATATTATTTCTGTTTCGTTGTCCAGCACTAGTATTCAATGCGAGATTTTTGCTTAGAAAAATCCTTAATTTCCCCAAATGGTCTTTATCTCGGTAACTTATGGTATATACATTTCCTAAAAATTTGGATCCTTGACATACGCTGTGAATTTGCACAAATAAATACTCACGAGATGCGTAATTATTGAATGCCTCGATCATTTTTAAGGCATACTGATCTTCAAATATTTTAGCTACTGCGGACTCATTCCAGTATTTATCCATTGAGTATGTAACCAATTGCTCATCAGATAATGATGTGCTTTGTGCATATGTTGTGTTTATGCAAATTGTCATTACAAAAATTAATAGTCTAAGTTTTTTCATGTTGTTTTTGTGTTGTCAAATTTATTCTTTTTGATGGTCTCATTTTGCTTTAGCACTAATTACTACCATTCCAATTGATTCTACGTCTTTGTAATTCTCGGTTTTTAACTCAAATTCTACGGTAGAATGCGGAGGAAAATAATTGTATATAGTGTAGTTCTTGTTGAATAATTCTGTTTGGGTTGCAGAGTAAAAGGTTATTTGAACGACTGCATCTTTGAAGGTAGCAACTGAAGCCGAATTGGTAATCGTACCATGCACCTTTAACTTTGTACCAAAAAGATTTTTGTTGTAATTTCCACCAGCTCTTAAAAATGATGTTGGCTGTGAAATTTCTGTCTCTTCGACTGACATAACTTTTTCACGGTATGAGCTAGAACCTCCAGATTGACTGCAAGCGGAAAGAGAGAGCAATAGAGAGAAAATGCCAATTAAATGTAGTTGTTTGTATTGCAACATGGTTATTGATTAGTATATTGGTTTAACTGAGAGTTTAGAATCTCCTAACAGCACGGATTCTTAAATTATCGTTGGATTTACTAAAATACTCAATTTTGCCTGTTAACATGTTAATTGTGTATGCAGCGCTTGATCCGCCATCCAATTCAGTACTAGACCAATATCTTTCTGGTGAAATAGGCATTGTTGTGATATCACCATCATTCTCTAAAATTGAATTGATAATATCCTGCCTGAAGTAAATTTTAAATAATTCATTTGTTGCAGGTAAATACCAATCATCAAATTTTTCGTTTGAATAATCTAAGCAAGTATTGCAAGCCGTGCCAGCCGCGCCCAAAGTGAGTTTAATCAATTGACAATTAGCAAGTCCATCGGTAGTAGAATTTGCATTCGTGATAATTGCTCCACCTGGCCCTGTGGCTGACCATAAACTTTTCAATGCAACATCTGATGTTGAAGCAATTAATCCATGCTCTTCACCCTTTGAGTTTTTGTTTAAGTCAACGATAATTCCACCGCCATAAATTTCACCAATGAAGTGAGATTGGGTAATGACTTCTTCCTTTTTACATGAAGTGGCGAATGCGATAAATGCGATTAAATAAATTACTTTTTTCATAAATGGATGGTCAAATATATCATTTCAAAACGCCATTAACAATTCTTTGATTTAATAATTGCTTTACATTTGAATTTGGCGGGTATTGATTAATCACGTGAAATTCGAGAATTGGGTCGTTATCTAAGATTAAGTTTGACAGAATAAAATTTGGTTCAGGTACAACCTTCAATTTTGAATATTGGCGATACGATAATTTCAAAAAAGCCACGTTGCTATCGATGCCCCTTTGATCCAAAAGATATTTGGATTTTAATTGAATAGGATAAGGTCTGAATGATCTTATGTCAGATGGGTCCGGGTAGTTGATTATTGAAGTTTTGTCGGTATTTAGCGTTACTGCTACATTGTGATTATAGTTTTTTTTGGTTTTATATACCACGATTGCATGTGATGAGTTTACATATTGTGAGCTCCCACAAGACGTTAATAAAATTAATAGAATAAATCGCATTAGATTATTTCAATGGTTACGGATTTCTTTGAATTGTCATCCAATTTCAGTTCTAAGAAATATAATCCTGGTTTTGTATGCTCGACCTCAATTTTAATATCATTGGACGTTTTTGTAGATTGGAATTTTACGTCTCTACCTAAATAATCAAAGACCCGAGAAACACTTTTTACATTGCTGTTTTCTTTTATAAAGAATGTCCGATCCGAACTGGGGTTAGGGTATACATGGATTGGATTCTGAGTGGTATTTTTCACATTTACCTTTTGAGTTCTAACAACTTTGATAGTTAGTTCATACTCACCAACATTACCTATGAAATAGGGTACAACCTTGAATAATATGCTACCAGCATTTGCAGTGATTGGAGCCGTTATCACATCGTCAAATGATTCTGACCACGTATTTCCATTATCTAAAGAATATGTAAACATCGCATCTACTGAGAAAATATCACCAATTCCACTGTTGTATAAGTCATGCAGTCTAGGAATGACTACGTATGAATAGCCGGGATTTAGGATGACTTTGTAGAAATCTACATCATCTTCAATATGAATATTGGAGCCAATTGTACTTGTTGTTCCTGAATTGTTTGAAAATGTTATGGGAAGGGAATATGCTATTGACGCATTGTCGTTTTTTTCATATTTATCAGGTAAATAGGGGGCCTTTACTACGTTAATATAGATCGGGTTGGTATAATTCTTTGACCCCGCCAATTCATACATGGTATCAATAACATCCGCAAACATGAGTGCCATCAAATAAGTACCTGGCTCAGCGGTAATTGAAGAACTACTAAAAGTTAGAAATGGTGTTTTGTATATATAGTTTGGTGTTAATCCGTTTTTCTCTTCAATCGTATTTATCGTTTCAACAAAATTCCCATCCAAATCAAATAACATCAATTGGTAAAATCCTTTGAACGATGTGGATCCGGTATTTTGAACATTTAGATTGACAGATGCGGGGCTACCTTGTGTGAAATCCGTTGTTGACGGTGTAATTGAAGAATACAATTCAATGGTATTGTAATTGATTACTTTTAATGTGGTTTTTTCCGTGGTAAACAATCCACTTGCATATAACTGTTTCCATTCGCCACCGACGGGTTTGAAAAATAAATAGATGGTGTAAGTCCCTGGGATTATTTTCACAGAACCATAGTTTGTAAAGGTTAAGTTGTTAGTGTATGAATAGCCGCTCTGCAGACCAGTCTTTTCTACGATAGAATCTACAAAATCAACAAAATTGCCATTTAAGTCAAAAACTCCGGCACAGTAGGTTCCCTTGAAATTTGTAGTGCCTTTATTTTTAATATTTGCAGTAATGCTAAAAGAACTGCCATAAGTAATTGGTGAACTACTGATGGTGACACTTTTGGAAATATCCAAATCATATTTTATTTGACCAGCAGGTGGGGCTACCCCAATTATTGCTTGCTGGTATGAAGTAAATGATGATGTTTGAGGATTTAATGCACTCACCTTGAAATAACCATCAGCTACTCCGCCCCAGCCCCAATTAAAGTGGAAATAATCAGTTGTATTGTATCCATCGCAAACAAAACAATGTCCACTACCATTACCGAAACCGGCATAAATAATTGGTCTTCCGGCGTTTAAATCAGATTTCAGAAGACTGATCCAACTCTCTTCTGAATAATTGCTTTTTTCCTTTCCTGAAAGTGTTGAGGGGTAGTCAAAATATGTTTTTAATGCATACTCGGCACAATTTGTAGTTTGGCTTTTGGCGCTAATTACATAGGCAGAACTTCCCGTTGGGCTATAATCCATATCGACAGAAATTCCCGCATGACTCATTAATTTAGCTACCGAAGAATTGGCAGAACTAACGTTATTGGGCATTAAACTGTAATCATATGTCGTAGAACCAAAGTTGGCTGACAAAGTACCGTATGTGCTGTGATTATAGGAGTGAGTGCCGCTGCCACTAGTGGGATAAGCCCAAAACTTCATCACTTGCGCCATCGCTGTAGCAACACAGCCTGTTATCGAACGCTGACCTAAGTTATAGTCATAGGGGCATTGCGCGTTATAATGCGGCGATTGGTTCCAAGTCGTTTTCAATAATGGTGCAACGGCGCCCGCTCTGCGGTCAATAGATGCCGCATTCGAATATTTGTATTGATTCCAAGTATCAACGATGTCTTGCGACCCTTCGATTTTATTAAAAACGATAAATGATATTTGCTTTTCGTATGTTTCCAGCCATTTCATAAAACTGGGCGGTAAATTGTCGATGTCGGATATGACCTGGTCGCTATATCCTAATATTGGAGTTACATTGTCGTCACCAGAAATAATTACGAATCCGGGTATCCCGCAGTTGATTAAATAGCAGGAGGGGTATGAAACGGAGATGTTCTCTTGTTCCAAAGTAAAGCTTTCAACACGCAAAATGATTGCTTTGTCGCTCGTAATATTTTGATTCGAATCAATGGAATTTAGAAAATTGACAGCAACCGTTTTAGCTAATGTTGAATCAACTTGTTTCGCATTGATTTTTATCGATATGATGAATAAGGATAGGAGTAATGATACTTTGAAATAGTTTTTCATTTTTTGAATTCTCATTAACTCCTCAAATTTAATTAATTGATGTTGAGTGAGTTGAATTCAGTTGTAAACTTGGTGTAAGGGCGTTTTTTACGAATGAATGACCAATGTGTCACTTGCGAATTTTTGTGATTGCACGTTTACTTAATACTGGTGTGTTGGATTCTTTAAACGAAAAAAGAATGTTTGCAAAAAAAAATGCTCAATGTGTGTATTGAAAATAAAATTGCTGCAATTTTATTTATTGCAGAAAAAAATATTAAAAATAACAGGTTTAATTATCCCAAAACGTGATGCGCAAGTATTTTTTGTACATCATAAACATTTACTGATTTATTGAATTGTTTCCTGATGCTTGGATTAACTTCACTTGAAATCCAGATTTTCAATTCAGCATCTAAATCAAATGTACCAGCTGTTTCAATGCTAAAGCGAGAAATACTTTTATAGGTAATGCTTTTGTATTCTGTCTTACTTCCTGTAATTCCTTGAACATCGACTAAAATCATCCTCTTGTTCGTGAATATGAATGTGTCACGCAGTAGCTTAAATCCTAATTCAATTTCCTCCGAATCCGTCAATAATTGTCCATATTTCTTTGTCAGTTCGTCTTGGCTCACTGAGCCCGCATTTCCCAATAGTGATGAAAATATACCCATTCAACAAATGTATGATTTCTGATTGATTAATACTAAAAACAATGAAATTTTAATATTTTAGTTATTTTGCCACCGATAAAATGAAAAATTTTATCGGTGGCAATTACTCAACTTATTTGATGTTGTGAAATATTTATACTCCCAAACAACAGTAGTTGAATTTTAGTACGAATGGGATGGCTTATAATAATTATTTTTATTTAGACATTTGAACTTCTTCCCATTTTTGCTCCAAAGGAAGATATGTTACGTTAGCCGATGATTTTACCATAGCGCCAAAACCATTTTTTAGACGAAAGTTTACCTTGTATCGAATTCGTAATATTTTGTTCTCTAGTGGTGTTTTCTCCAAGTGCTGAATTTTTTTCTTAGTTTCAGAAATAGTCTTCTCAGCTTTTTTGACGGCTAAAGTATATTGTTCTACTTCTGCTTTGTATTTTTCATAACTTTCTCTGTAAATATACCCGAATTCACTATAGATCTTTCCTTCATATTCGTTTAGGTATTCCGTTGACAATTTGAGTGATGTCATTGACATAGAAAGGTCAATTACCGAATCAAGATACATTTTTGTATTCAAGGTGTCCGAAATTCGAACTGTGTCTGGTTTGTCTACATTAATAAACTCATACGACTTTGGGTCGTCTGCATTCGCCTTTATGTAATCTTCAACTTTGTTTTGGGCAGTGTTTTTTTCGGATGAACAAGCTATCATTGCGATAGCTGTTAATAGGTAGATAGTTAATTTGTTCATGGGTTTTATAATTAGGGGGGGATAGATGATTTGGCGCTTGGAAATAATAAATCAGAATTTCATTGTTGGTTTTTAGATCCTTTTTATGCTGAATAGCTTGATTGACATATGAATTGATTTATTGATTTTCTAATAATACCAAAGTACGGTCAGTAATTTCTGTCTTGTACCTGATAATGTCATCAATATTATTAATGATATATTCTTTGATGAATTCACCTGAAGGAATGAGTATTTTCATTGAAGTAGGTGTAAATCGCAATTGACAAATGATTTTTCGTTGATTCTCATCAATCATGATGTTAAATGTTCCTTTTTGGTCGCGGTATCCAATACGTTCATTTGGGATTTTTTTATTCTGAATTAATATAGTTCTTATGGTATGATAGGCTTGCAATTCTTCATTTGTTGTAATTATACCTGCTGTCTTCGAGTTTGTTTTTATTTCATACTGAAGTACTTTGTCCGTAATAGATTTGAATAGTGAAGAATTCATTTGTCCCCTGAGTTTGTCTTCGTCAAACTTGGATTTGAATGTCATTCTTTTATGCAGTAATTTTAGTAATTCCGTTGTTGGGGCTGACATCTCTTTGAAAAATGTAGTTTCAAAATCTTCAATAAATATTGATTCTTGGGCTTTTGATATTATTGCGTTTAAATCAATCAATCGCGCATCAAAGTCAAGTAGTCCCTCTAAGTCACTATCGTTGTATGATTCTATATCAAAAACGAAAAAAGGTTTCGAATCCATGGTGTTTGTAAGGGCAACATCAGAATAGAAGCGGTATTCTTTACCATTAGTTAGGATTGCGACTCTAGAGTTTTTTGCATTTTGAAAATAACCGCTCAGTTGACCGGCTTCTTTGTCTGTTAATTTAGAAGTTAATTTTTTACATTCAATGATGATTATGTCCTTTCGTGTTAGTTTTATCGCATAATCTACTTTGTGGCTTACCCGTTCTCCAAAGTCAGCTTCGTATTCTGGAATCAAATCTTCATGTCTATAATTTAATAACATAAAGAAGGGGTCGATTATAAATTTCTTTGTTTGAGCTTCATTGGTGCAGTTCTCAGATTTGAGGGCGAAATTGAAGTTCTCTAGTGATTTCTTTAAACTATTTAATGCTTGTTTTCGATTGATTGAGTTCATAGATAGGCGAAAATATAAATTTGAACTTGTAATTATTCTATAATTTAAAATTTATCCTTGATTTGGAATCTGATATCTAAATTTTGGTCACCGGATTGTTACATCACCCCTGAATCCTTGGGTTAAAATACACGATTGCGCCGAGTTTGGTGCAGGCATAGGTTTTGCCGCTTTTGAATGAGAGCGTTTGCATCGCCCGGTGAAGAATCGTCTTTTTCTGCTTGTACTTGACCAAGTAATCAGCCGCCAAGTGGAAGTTTTGCTCTTTCACCAGCACATCACGTTTGTTGCGGTAGAATTCCATGTCGTTGCGAAGCGTTAGATACATCTTCAAGGCCTCCGGGGTTTTGAATTCCAGTTCGTCGTTGAGCAGCTCGTCTTCGGGCATGATCTCGCGGATGAACAACACCCGATTGATACCAGGCGCCATCGCATTCATCGCCTCGGCCACCATCATGCACTGCGTATTTAAATCCATAGTCGGTTTCATACCGGGATCCGTTACCATTGGGATACACTGGGTGTTAAATTGAACAATTCTTCCCATTCGCGGTTGCGCAATTGCTTGCGGGCTTGAAATTTGCGGGAATTACGTTCCATGCGTGCCATCAATCTGCCCACCTGTGTCATGCGTCGCTCCCGGTATTTGCTCAAATGGTCCAATCGCTGCGCATCGGATAAATCCTGTCCGATTTCCGGCTCCACGTGCGACGCAAAATAACTCGCCGCCTGAATCAATGCGTATGTCGTTTCACCGTATCGCTCCAAGTGGAAGGCCAGAATTCGGTCCATCGACATCGCATAGTGCTCCTGTTGCGAACCAAAATTGCGCATGTCGCTCATCGATTCGCGTTTGCCAATGTGAAACACGGTCATCAAGGTTTGGGCCATCTTGTCGCGATTCATGGGCTGCTCTTTCATCACAGCCAGGGCATCGTCGTAAGCGTAAAACAGGGAGTTGTAGAAACAGGGCGACCACTGATGATGGATGTGGTTGATGTCGTCTGAAGGCAATTTTTCGTTGATGAAGCCATCGAACAGAACCATCTGACCGTTGGCGCACTGAAGGCGGTACATGAGCAACGAGAATTTCACAAATTTGGGCGATTTGAGGTTGTATTGAATCCAGATCGCTGGGACGAGGGTGTTGGGCGTTAAAACGGCGCCTCTGCCTTGGATGATTTCGAGGTTGACCACACCGGAGTGGGGGTTGGTGTTCAGCAATCGCACGGCGAAATCACTTGGCATTTTTTGGGTGAGTTTGCAGATGCGGTTGAGGCCGGCATAGATCACGGTGCCCATGCTGGAGAATCGGGGGCGTTTGGTGAAGCGCGCAAATTCGGTGTGGTTGAGGTTTTGATCACCGATGAGGTGGTAGTATTTGCCTTGCTTTTGTGCGTGGATGTCTCCGAAGAAGGGGCGAAGGTCATCGATGCCTCCGAGGTGTTTGAGGTTGAGGATTTGTTCCATGGGGGTGGTGTTGCTGTTTGACACAACAAACTAAATGTATAGAATTTGAATATGCTAATTAAAAAGTAAGAAAATCTTATTTTTATGAAAGAATTTTCTGGATGTCGCCTTTCTTGCCGAAGTAGATGTTGTAGCCGGTGTGTTTTTCGGGCTTGAAAGCGGTGATTCTCAGGTGTTTGTATCGACCGTATTGGTTGCGGTCTTCATTGGGCGGATTGAGGATCACGAACAGATTTTTGTCGGGTCCGGGTGATTTGAGACCGCCAAAATGAATTCGATGTTTGTCGTTGATGGTATGAATATGGATCTGCGCGTAGCAGGCGCCTGAGTTACCTTTGCCTTGAAAGCTGTTCATGGCCAGATCGAGGAGTTGTTGTTTGTCGGTGGGGCTGAGGTGGCTGAATTCGGGGCGGTTGAGTTGCTCGGAAAAAGCCATTTCGGTGTATTTGCTGAAGATGTGAATGAGTTCTTCGATGGTTACATCGCGGTGGTTAAGTTCTGCGGCGGCGATGTTGGCGAGGATATCTCGGTAGGTGCCGCGGGGCAGTTCTAGTCGCAATTTGGGGTTGGTGGTAGGTATGTCGTGATTGAAATCGATGGGCAGTTTGAGTTCGGTGAGGCAGAAATGGTAGTTGGCTTCGTGGTTGATGCGCCATTCGAACTCGAATTTGGACTGGAGTTTGAGCATGTCTTTGCCGTGGTAATATCCGGCTTGGTATCCGCCGTAATACGAGCCATGGTGCAGGGAAAACGGTTGATTTTCGTTGTTTCGGTATTGGGGCAGTTGGGAATAGGCTTGTTTGGGGTCGGTGCTCAGGATGAGGAGGTAGGCTTGTTTGGGGTTTGTTTTCCTTATAGAGCGAGATTGTTGAAAGGCCATGATGGCTTCGAGGTTGGCGATAGCCTGAATGACGGTTTTGGTTTGATTTTTTGTGGTGATGGCATCGAGTAGAACGATTTCTAGGAGAAATTCTGATGTGCTAATGCTCACGGTGTGATGGGCAAGGATATCGGCGTTTATGGTGCTAACCACAGGAAAGGAGGCATCGACTTTGGGCGTGTAGTCATCCACAAAGAGTGAGTCCTTACTTTCATTGAGCAGGAATGCGTAAATCCAGGCGACCAAGGCTTGATGGGTATTCGGCCGTTCGGGTTGAGATTTCAGAAATTCGATCAGTTTCGCAACAGTGATATTTTGCACATTACAAAAGTAAGTTTTTCTGAAGATGTGGGGATATGGGTGGAAATATTGTCTAGTTTTGTCACGATGGCATTGGGTTTATGCATCGGAGTTCATCCCAAAATTGAATAGTATAATACTCCCAAGTTGTTGGACTAGAAGATAAGTAATCCCGAATTTAATATTCTCATCAGCGATTGATCAGAAATTTCTGAGTAGTGGTGTTGTTATTACCAATTAGGTGGATGAAATAATTTCCCGGAGACAATATTGATGTGTTTATCTGGTTACCGATAAATTTATCCATATTTACAATGACTCTTCCCGAATTATCAATGATCTCGTAGGCGATTACTTGAAACGGAGCATCCACGGTGATGTTATCGTCTGCAGGATTAGGATAAATACTTATAAAATTGGTGGCTGTCTTGATTTCATTTGTTACAAATCTAACTGGGTTGAAATAAGTCAATGTTGGACAAACCTTTGTTGTCCAGTATTGCGCGTTTGAAAGTAGAAAATAACGATTTGTGATTGTATCGATATTTTTAAAATCACACCAAGTTTTTTCTGTACAAGTCATCGTTTTGACTTTCGTTTTTTTGTTAATATAGCCCCATTCGTAAAGACCATATGTCTTGTTGTCTGAAATTAAAATCCCACTTTTCATATCATTTCCTTTAACAAAAATTGTGGTAGGATTGACACATTCACCTTTGCCCAAATTGACAATTTTTTCCGTTGTACCTTGACAATACGGGAAATTATTCATTGTTTCTGTTACAGCAATTTTTCCTGTTTGGGTTTTTCCCCAATGGATAGCAATGTTTTCAGAAACGTCTCCTGTTGCAAAACGGCCATTTAAAACAGTCCATTTGGTGGTGGCATTTGAATAAGTGGGTATTGTTTTGAATTCTGTCCAGTTTTCATTTTTACACAAAAATGTATCACCGATAATTTGGGGCTTGGGGATTGAAGATACCACTATGGTTATTGTATCGCGATCTAAACAGCCAAAAGCATTTTTACCTAATAAAAAATAGACGGAGTTTGATTTTGGGAAGATGGTTTCTTGTTGCTTTGAACTATTGAAATTTGGACCACTCCAAAAAGCAGTATCAATTGAAGTTTTTAAAGTGACACTTTCCCCAAAACATATATGATTCACATTTGCAGTGGCTTTAACTTGTGTAGTTGGATGGACGATAAAATTCAATTTTTCACTTATCGAACAATTATTCGAATCTGTTATAGTGAAATTATAATCTACACTATTTTTTCCGCTAAAAATCGGATTGAAATCCATGGGGTTGGAGAGATTGGTGTTAGGTTCCCAATTGATTTTCTTGGCCGATGACTTGATTTTTATTTGCTTGGGTACATCTGCACAAGATTCTAGAACGCTTAAAATTTGGAATGTTGGTAACGGATTTACAGTGATGGTAACAGAGTCTTCCTTTTTACAGCCAAAAATATTGGTGCCCGTAAGAAAATACTTTGTTGATACTAATGGGTTACAAATTGGATTGCTAATGTTGGGATTTGATAGTGTTGAATCACTTCTCCATTGATAAAACTGAGATCCACTAGCTGTCATTTGGTATTTTTGACCTTGGCATATGGAATGGTTCGTGCCCGCTTCCGTAGCTGGCTCTGGATTTATGCCCAACTTCAAATTGAAATTGTCAGAACATTTTTTGTTGGTGAAGATTGATACATTGTAAATTGTTTCTTTAGACGGAAACAACAGAACAATATTTTTTTCTCTCTTGGTTGTTAACGATGGTGACCAAACAAATGAGTCAATAGTGTTTACAGTTAATTTAGCTGTATCTCCCTTGCAAATGGCCAATTTGTTCAGTTCATAGGTGAACTTAGGCAGAGGGTTCACAGTAATTTTTACTTCATCCCAGTTACTACATTTGTTATTGTCAATAACAGTAATTTTATACGTGACATCTGTCAGAATATTTACAGTAGGGTTGTTAATTCTATTATTACTCAAACCTATAGAGGGTGTCCATTCAAACGTTGTTCCAGTTGAGTTTGATGATGCAAAAAGACTGGTAGCGGCCCCGCTACATATTTCTTGATCACTACCGGCAGTTACAGTTGGTAATTGAAATGCGGTTAGTGCTGCGGTGTTGCTAATTGCCGAGGTACATCCGGTGTTCAATATTTGAAGTCTAAATTTGGCTGAGCTAATTACACTTTCAATTGTGAGTCTGTTCGTATTAAAATTACTATAACCTTTGAATGGAGGTGTTGTATCAATGGATAGCCACTGACCACTAGTACTTAATATCTGCCATTGGTATTTTAATCGCGTACCTGTTACATCACATAGGAATTGAGTATTTTGACCTGAACAAATGGAAATATTGCTAGGTTCTGCAACAATGATTGGCTTCGAGTCGACCGAAAGTTTTACAGTGTTTGAGGTCGCGCTTGGCGAACAAGCACCAGTTACAACACAACGATATAAATAACCATCATTCCATTGAACTAAATTATCAATATCTAATTTGTTACTTAGGAAATTCGAATATGTAGGTGTACTTCCGGTACTCAAAATGTCTTGCCACCCCGTTCCTCTATTGACCTGCCACTGATAACTCAGTGAAGTTCCGGCGGCGGCCACTTCAAACCGAACACTAGATCCTTCACAGCTTGAAACGGAGGTTGGTTGTGTTTGTATTTGCGGTTTGGTTGTGACCGTAAGAGTGGTGGAATTGGAGGTTGCAACTGGGCTACAGGTTCCTGAGATGATACAACGATAGGTTAATCCATTATTTCCAGAAACGACGCTGTTCAATGATAATGAACTAGTTGTGAAATTTTGGTAACTCGGATTGGTACCAGAAGTTGTAATTGATGTGAAACCAGATCCTGAATTTATTTGCCATTGATATTGTAAACCAGCTCCAGAAGCATTAATTGAAAATGAAGTATTTGTTCCCTCGCAAGTTGTAACGCTGGATGGTTGTGTTGTTATTCTTGGAATGCGGTTAATATTTAATTTCGCAGCATTACTAGTTGCACTTGGATTACACTTTCCAGTAACTACGCATCTGAACAAGTAACCGTCATGGGTATTTGGTACCCCTGAGAGAGAAAGAGTGGCTGAATTGAAACCTGAATATGTAGGGTTGCTTCCTGCACTAGAGATATTTGAAAAAGTACCGGATCCATTGTCGATCTGCCACTGATATTGTAGATTAGTGCCTGTGGCAGTAATAGTGAAACTCGTATTTGAACCTTCACAAATAGTTACCGAAGCTGGTGCCGATGTTACAGAAGGTAGAGCATCTATGATCACCGTAATGTCGTTTCGTGAACTTTCGCACAGGTTAGAATTATTTGTTTGACCCACAAAATAAGTCGTACTTCCAATATTTGTACTTGGCGGGGTGGGTGCAGTTGTCGTTCCTGAGGTTGTTGTCGATGAGCTGTACCAATACAAAGTACATCCAGACGAAGCGGTCGCCGTAAGTTGAGTTGTTGGTTGATTCTGACAATAGTATATGTTATTTGCAGATACCCCTGGTATGGAAGGAAGGTCGTTAATTGTAATTGTAATTTCTAATCTACCACCTTCGCATCTTGTGGTATTATGCACTTGTGAAACATAGTGTTTGTATGTACCAACAGTTGAAGTATTGATTGTGGGGGCACTTGAACTAGGTGTTCCTCCATTTGCGGTAGTGTACCAGTTTAGTGAACAGCCGGTGGACGCTGTCGCGCTCAGTGTAATTGAGGCGCTATTTTTACATAGCGAGATGTTAGAATTACTCGTCGTTGGAATACTTGGAATTGCATTTATTGTGATTTTTGATGTTTGGCTTGAATCGCTGCCGGAGGTTAGCCTAATGAAAAACCGATATTCAAATCCATTGATGGTATCAGGTGAGTTGGTGATAATCAATGAATCTGTTGCCGTGTTAGTGTAACATCCAGTATTTGATAAATTAACCCACTTCCCGGCGGTAGTGCGTTTGACCTGCCAGTTCGTGGATGTTGTAGTGGTGTATGTGTGCTTGACTTTGAAGAAAATAGTTGAATTACCACATACACTTTTACTGGTTGGTTGTTGTGTTATTTGACCTTGAAGTTGTAGTGAAAAAACAAAAAATAAAATTGAAGAAAACAGGGCTTTAAAGTGCATAGTTTAGTTGTAATTGGAAAGAAAAACCATTTAAATTAAAAGTCGAAATTCTTCCCAGTGTGCTGTTGAATTTTACACTCTCGTTTGAATCTATAAACTCGGTAAATACTGAATTAGATGGTATTAAGTTTTGACTAAAAAGGTAATCCACAGATGCATCCAACATTAGTTTATCCTTGAATAAATTAATGTCCTTACCAATCCCTATCATACCCGAAATAAAGGACTCTCTAAATTGGTAGATTCCATTTGAAATTTCTTGGGTGGAGATTGTAACAGTATCAAAATTCAATAATGGGTATTTGCCGTATTGAGTTAATGTAAAACTCTCCACATTCTGTGATGTGTTACCTCCAAAATTGTAGAAAATAGAACTGTGAACATATGTTTGTTGCTTTTCACCCAGAAAGTATTGCATTTTTAGACCAGTAGATAGGTAGGTGAAATCAATAGTTTCTTTGAAATTAGGGATTTTGTAATATAAATAATAGGGATCATTAAATTGGTCTTGTTTTGTACCCATGAATGTTTCTGTACTTGGACTTTCTGTTTTCAGGTTTAGCGCAGACGATTTGAAACAGACTGAACTTGATAATTTCCGTTTGCCAAAGGTTTGATTTTTCACAAGACTAAAGCCGACAGAATGACTATAGGACTCTGAAACACTACTTCCTTGTGTATTGACATTATTTATACAACCTAAAAGAGCAAGTTTAAAATTTGGTTTTAAAGCGATTAGCTTTTTATTTATTGTCGATAACGAATCATTTAAGGCAGATATTTTATTGTTCGCTTCTTCCAAATCGTTTCTACTTACTAGTTCTAATAGTTTCGATTCTAGATTGTTTTTATTTAGATCGGAAAAACTTAAAAAAGCTATAGGATTAGGATAGTTTATTTTCTTAGGTGATTGGATCATTGCGCTTACTGCATCTTCACCAAATTTTTCTAGTATTAAATTATATGTTGAAGGA
>Ga0255123_1000123_pt1 | contig 23297 bp, 17 predicted proteins | sample Law_Cont_RepA_8d_FD_188585 | JGI IMG/M metagenome (GOLD analysis project Ga0255123, IMG submission 188585) | Freshwater microbial communities from St. Lawrence River, New York, United States - Law_Cont_RepA_8d | ecosystem: Environmental > Aquatic > Freshwater > River | place: USA: New York...
TCGCATCCGCTCTCGATGAACTCAACCGGGGGGAAGAAGCCACGAAGCACTGGCTGCGTTTCCTGCAACTCTCCCCGCAAAGCCCTTGGGCGGACGAAGCTCTCGAACGACTTGGCCGGATTTAGGCCACCGGATCGCGTATAATCGATTCGGATTTTTATTCTTATCGCCGCCGCAGTCGATTCGACGGAAAAAGTCGTTGGGCCAACAACATGGTTCTACCTACAGCACGCCATCCACTCAACGCTTCGCTAACCAGCTCAGCTTTCGCGCTCTACTTTTGCTTGCAGTGCTTGTTCGGTATCGCCCAAGCGGACTTTGTGCTCTATCGGCTTCCAGGTTCTCAGAGCACGGTACTGCTCGAGGGGAAAACCAAAAGTGTTGGTCCGAACACTTTTGAATATACGCACCCGACGATGGGTACCATTATCCTCAGTCGCGAGAGCGCGTTGGTGATCAAAGCCCCTACGCGTCAGGAGGAATATCGCCGACTCGTCGCTCGGGCGAAGCAGACTCAAGCTTTCGATGATTACATTCAAGCGGCTCGGTTTGCCTTGCGCAGTGGGATGCTCGAAGCTTTTCGCGACTGCTGTAACGCAGCTTATAAAATAGACCCCAAGCATCCAACAATGCTGCGTTTGCTCGAAGCGCGAAAGAGAATCGAACAGCCGATCGAAGCTACGGAATCTTCGCAGTCCGAGTTGCAAGCGGCGGTTCCTACGCAAGGGATGCAAGTTGTACGCAGTCCACATTACATCATGCTGCATGATACCGGTGAGACCAAGTCGGGACGCAAACGCTTGCCTCGCTGGCAAAGCCGTCTTGATCTGCTTGAGAATGTCTACGAAGCGTACTTTATGAAATTCGCTCTTGAAGGCCGCGTGCTCGATCCACCCACCGAACCTCTTAAAGTGGTGCTGTTCGGTCAAGAAGCTGATTACATGCGATACACAAGGCAACGTGATGAAAGCCTCGCGAACGCTTTAGGATACTGGTCAGCAGAAGACAACATCGCGGTATTCTTCGATCAAGGTACCACAGAGAAAATGCGGATGCTCGATGCTCATGCTAAGGAGCTTGCAAAAAACAAACTTCGAGCTCGAGGCACTGCGCAATCGCGCGACGCAGCTTACTTAGCCAATACCGTTGAGCTTCTTGTGAAAATGACTCGCGAAGCCGATGACGTCGAAGTCGTATCGCACGAAGCGACCCACCAGCTTGCTGGAAACACCGGCTTGATGCCCCGCAATCAAATCGCACTTCGCTGGGCGCACGAGGGACTCGCAACCTACTTTGAAACTTCAAGCGATAGCGGTTGGGGTGGAATCGGTGCAGTCAACGAAGGGCGATTGAAAAGCTACCAGCGACTTAGCGCCGATCCTAACCGCGCAAGAATCGAACCTCTTGTTACCGATGCTCTGTTCGATCTTGCACGCAACTCTCGCGAAGCGGCGGATGCCTACGGATACGCTTGGGCTCTGACTCACTACCTCATGGAAAATCATTTCGATGAGTTGATGGAGTATTATCATCAAGTCTCGTTGCTTGTGCCCAAGCAGCATCGTACGCTTCTCGGTTCTATACCGATCGGGCAACCAGGAAGTAATTCAGCACCCGCCCCTGGACTCGATCGCAGGGAGCTTCTCAAGTGCTTTCGTGCTGCATTCGGGGATCTCGACACCCTTGAACAAGCTTGGCATACCCACATGAGATCGCTCGAAACTGACCTTGATCGTGCAAGGCGCGAATTCGAAACTCCTTGAGGTCCTTACACCGTGGTGTTTCTTGAAGTACGATGAAGTACCAAGCGAAAACCGAGCAAGTGATCGGTGCGAATAATCGATTCGAATGATCGTTGCGCTCAAGCTTAGGTCAGCATCAAACTCTCCTTTAGATTTGTTATTTCTTCGAGGTGTATCATCGATATCGTCATTCAACCTGATCGGCCCCGCATGGGTGCTTACTCGGCCAAACTCGCTGCGATGATTCTTCGAAGTAGCATCGCTCAACAGGGTGAAGCTCGCATGATTGTTGCGACAGGTTCGAGCCAATTCGAAGTCTTAGAGAGCTTGATCAAAGAACCCGAGATCGATTGGACCAAGATCGATGCGTTTCATCTCGATGAATATGTCGGGATAGGTAAGGATCATCCGGCGTCGTTTTGCGGTTATTTGAAAGAGCGATTCGTCGATCGTGTACCATTGCGATCGTTCCACTACCTCGATGGTTTGGCTGATCCAAATCAAGTTTGCGCCGAAGCGACCGATAAGCTTCTTGCGGGCCCTATCGATGTGGCGATGATCGGGATTGGAGAGAATGCGCATCTCGCGTTCAACGACCCACCGGCTGATTTCGAGACCGAAGCGTCTTATCATGTGGTCAAGCTCGATGAAGCTTGTCGCAAACAACAAGTTGGCGAGGGATGGTTCGGGTCGATGGATGAAGTCCCGACGCATGCGATCAGCATGACGATCCACCGCATTATGCAATCGAGGAAGATTATTTGCAGCGTGCCTGATGAGCGCAAAGCCGTGGCGGTACGAGATAGCGTCGACGGAGCAGTCAACCCGATGGTGCCCGGTTCGATTCTCAAACGGCATCCGAACGCTACGTTGGTGTTGGATCGACCAGCCGCTTCGCTGCTCAAACCGCTGTAATCGCTGAGCGGAGTCTCCGTGAACTCTGTGGCTCTGTGTTTCCAAAGTCCGCGCAATGGATGGCGCGCGGTCTGATGCTCTTTCTTTTAACACAGAGGCACGGAGGCACAGAGAAGAGGACTTTGGGTTTTGGGGGAGAGACTCCGTGAACTCTGTGGCTCTGTGTTTCCAAAAGTCCGCGCAATGGATGGCGCGCGGTCTGATGCTCTTTTTTTTAACACAGAGGCACGGAGACACAGAGAAGAGGGCATTGGGTTTTGGGGGAGAGACTCCGTGAACTCTGTGGCTCTGTGTTTCCAAAAGTCCGCGCAATGGATGGCGCGCGGTCTGATGCTCTTTTTTTTAACACAGAGGCACGGAGGCACAGAGAAGAGGGCATTGGGTTTTGGGAGAGAGTCTCCGTGAACTCTGTGGCTCTGTGTTTCAATAATTCTATGATTCCCAACCACTAATAGCCGTTGATTACCCTTCGAACTCCATCGACGAGTTTTGGTTCGTGAAAGTTAATTAACAACCCCAGTCGCAAGTTCATTAATCGCAAATGCGATAACACTTGAGCTTCGTCTGCTGGATGTATCGCTGCCTTGGCTTTGAGCTCGACCACTATCAATCCGTTGACTACCAAATCTGCACGAAATCCACAGTCGAGCTGCACTTCGTCGTACACCACCGGTATCGGCTGCTCTTGAATCACTTGAAATCGTCGCTTCTCTAACTCGTATGCTAAACAAGTTCGATACACGGATTCAAGTAGACCAGGTCCCAATCGCCGATGCACTTCGATCGCCGATCCTATAACGCTGTGACTTAAGTCGTTCAGATCCATCACGTACTCCCTCGCGTTAGGTGTGTGCGGGATCATTTTATCTGGTTACTGGGAATTTCCTTCGAAATGGTAGAAGATTTTTTTGAAACACAGAGGCACAGAGACACAGAGAGGGACTTTCGGGCCTTAGGACGGAGGCACAGAGAAGAGGGCATTGGGTTTTGGGACGCAGGCTCCGTGAACTCTGTGTCTCTGTGTTTCCAAAGTCCGCGCAATGGATTGAAGATAGATTCGCAGAGATTCGTTATTTCTGAATCGACTGACACAGCGTCAGCAACATCGCTTCGAATACCTTTTCCAAGCCTCGGAACTCCCCATCTTCGGCTTGGATATGGATCAAGATCGTTTGGCTTGGAAGCCGGAATGCGATCAGTCTCGCGTAGACCAACAAGTCCAAATAGTAGAAGTGCAGCTCTTCGCCTTGCGGATCTGATAACGTCCCGGGATGGTAGACCAACTGCGGTTCAAACGGGTCTTGCTCGACATTCTCATACTCCGAAGCGATCGCCTCAGCGGCTTGCGCAATGGCATCTTTTGGAGAAGTGCTCGGATCGAATGGGTAGACCGAGACAAACGCGCTGTTGGGGCTTTGGATCTGATAACCAACGACCCGTTGATTTTCCTCCTGACCCGACTCGTCTTCATCGATGTCCAGCTCGTCTATATCGATGTCCGGTTCAACCGTTTCGATTTCCTCGGTGACTTGCCAGTTGTCGGGATATGTAATGCTGAGCCCAAAGGCGCGGTGTGTTCTTGGCATGGATCATCCAGTTGCGGAAAGGTCGAGTTGCAGGAGTGGTAAGCTAAGCAAATCGGTGGTTTTAGCAAGATCCCGCGCAGGAATTGGCCGGTAAAGTTGACTCGCTAAGACTCGACTCAGCCGCCCGTTTCTTCGTCGGCGGAACACCTTTCCATCGGTGATGTACCCACCAGTACTGGCCCGGGAATTCTCGGATTTCGGACTCCAGGCAAGCGTTATACCATCGGGTCAAGTCCGCGACGGAGTCCGGACACTCTTCGGATTGAGGGTCGGCAACCCCGAGCACCTTCGTCTCGAATACTAAGGGTTCGTTCTTGCGAACATTCGAACAAACCATCATCGGAGCGCCACTCGAAAGAGTGAAGAGCGCAAGGGCTTTATGGCAAGATGCTGGATGACCTAAGAATTCGACCCAGCAACCTTTCGGGCCTCCGTATTGGTCGGCAAGCAAAGATAATGCTCCACCCTTTTGCAAAATCAACTCGACATCTGCTGCACTTCCCGATTTCGGCAATAAGTACTGTCCACCGAGCGAGCGAAAGCGGTTGATGTAGTCGTGCACGAAACCATTGTCGAGCGGACGAGCGATGGTGGTGGTGCCAATGCCAAATAACCCGGTGACATATCCGGCCAATTCGAAGTTGCCGAAGTGACCTGATACGAGGACTTTCGGTCGACGGTCCAATGCGATTTGCATCATCGTGCGCCGATCTTCGACCGAAATGTGATAATGGTCATACCAGTTTTCGCGATGAATCTTGCGAGGTGCTACCGCTACTTCGCATAACATCAAGACCAAGTGCTCCCACATCTGTTGCTGCGTTGCGACCGATTGCTCGGGTTGCCAAGCGGGAAAAGCTCGGTGCAGATTTTCTCGCACGAGCTTGCCACGTATCGGTGCGACATGTGTTAGAAAACTTGCGATCAAACTCGCAATCCGCTGCGAACGCTCAAGGGGCAGCGATTGAACAAAAGCGACGATCAAACGAAAACACCAATAAGCTACCCTGTCTTGGACGCGGTAAGACTGATGTTCAGCAGCGGGCACCGTCGTTGTGCTGGCCGGTTTGTTTTGGGGCTGACCCGGTTTGATTGGGGGCTGACCCAGCTTGAGCGGGAATAACGCCCGTATTTTTCGAAGAAAAGGAATTGCCATGAAGGTGAATTTAGCGAACCCAAGGTCCGAAAGGTAGGTCAGCTTTTGCTATCCTGCGATTCCCGTGCAAGGCTTGTCAGGACCCCTGTTCCGATCGCGAAGGAAGCAAAGATTCCCACGCCGTATAACACACCACAAGCGGCCCCGATGCGCGGATAACTGTTTCCGAATGACGCTAGCAAACTTCCTGCGAGGAAGACACCCAATGCGGTTGCAAATCGGCCGACGTTGTATGCAAGTCCACTGCCGGAAGCTCGCAACTCGACCGGAAAAAAGCTTGGTAGGTAGACGGCCAGCCATCCGAAAAACAAGGTCGTAACCAAGCCTTGGAGAAAGACGGTCGGTAGAAACGATGCTTGCAAAGGTTCGGTTCCAAGAAACATCCATAAGGTTGTGCAGATCGCCCCAACGCTGATCGAGAAGTAGCTCCATCGAGCACCGAGTCTTACAGCAGCTTGAGCACCGAAGAAGCTACCGAGTGTCGCGCCAAATGCCCACCAACCTTGGGTCGCTGACTTGTACCCTGCATCTGTCGAACTCGCGATCGAATCCGCCCAAGGTATCATCCATTTGCTTGCCGACCAAGCTGCGACAAGCGGGATGGCGGCCAGGAGCATCGCTAAACAAGTCGATTTCCACATGGAGGTTTCAAACAGGGCGCTCAACGCGAATCGTTTGCTTGAATCGCTTTGCGCCATCGCACGATCTTGATCCCTGCGGCTGCGATGCGCTAACCACAAAGGGGATTCGGGGACGGCAAGAAGAGCGAATATTCCTAAGAGAGTTGGCAAGCCTGCGAGTCCAAAGAGCCACCTCCAAGCGTTCGGTTCAACGGGGTACAGTCGGGTGATTTGTGAGAGCAAAAGGATGCCTGCGTTTAGCCCGGCGCTCAATAAACCAGCGACCCATGCGCGCGATGCCGTAGGCCAGCATTCGGAGACGAGTGCCATTGCGTTAGGCCAAAGTCCTCCTACCCCAAGTCCTACGAGAAACCGCAAGGCGAGCATTTGCTCTTGAGTCTGTACCCACGCTCCAAGCATGGCGAAGAGCGAATAGAACAGGATACTGATACCCATTGCGCGGGTTCTGCCGATGCGATCCCCAAGATTACCTAACACAATACCGCCGATGGCTGCCCCTAACATCAGCGCTGCGGTGAACCAAGCGAACCATTCACCTCCAAGTTGCTTCGTGTAGGTTTCTGCAAGCAGACTCTGAGAGACGGAGAGGGAGGCAATGGGCATGAGTCCAAGCTCGATGCCGTCGAAGACGAGTCCTAGAAAAGCGGAGATCAATACAACCCATCGAGCACGAGTCGTTAACGCTTGGTCGGGAATCTGCCGCATGATCATCCCTTTGCGAACAAAGTCCGCTTGCTCGGTTGTGTATTACTCTTCATTACAAGTGGTCAACTATGGTCGGATGATGAGTTTGTTTGGTTAGTGCGCCGCATCGATTCGTAAATTGCGCTGTTGTCGAGTTCGCCGAGCCCTTGTTCTTCGGCGCGTGCAAGCAACTCGCGGTGGGTCTGGCTAAGTGGTAACTCTACTCCTAGACGCTCCGCGCTTTGGAGCATCAAGCGTACATCTTTCAAGTGCTGTGACAATCGGGCTTGGACCTGATAATCTCCCCGCACCATTTTAGGGCCTTTAGCATCCATTTGTTTCGAATAAGCCGCCGAGCCTTGCAAAACGCTCAACGCGGCTTGAGGCTCAATTCCGAGTGCTTCGCCAAATAGTAAGCCTTCGGCCAATGCAGCGCGATGCAATCCGAGCACAAGATTGCTTACGAGTTTCATCTTCGCCCCGTTACCAGATCCGCCTACGTAAAAAACGTTTTTCCCGAGGATCTTCCAGAGGGCTTCGCAAGCATCGAAGCCGGCGCGTGGGCCGGCGGCAATGACGGTCGCTAACCCTAAACGTGTCTGCTCGCTCGATCCCGATATGGGAGCTTCGATGTAAGTAACTCCATAGGCTTCACAATTTCTAGAGAGCCGCAATGAAGCATCCGGATCGCCCGTGGTGGTGTCGATCAAGATCTTGCCTGGGGTCAGGTCGGACTTCCAACTGTCGAGGACTTGCTCGACAACATCGCTGGAATAAAGGCTGATGATTATTTTTTGGCAGGCAGCGATCGGCCTATCGTTCCAAACCGCTCCAGCTTTGAGCCAAGGCTCCGCTTTTTCGCGGGTCCTATTCCATACCGCCAGAGAATATCCAGCTTGGTGGAATCTCTCGGCAATCGCGTTTCCCATCAAGCCCAGCCCGATGATACCAATGCACCGATCTTCGGTGTTTGGATTGGTTGCTGATTCCGCTGTTGGGGCCATCGAGTTGTCTTCTGACATGGCGCTTGTTCCTGCGACCAAGGATCTTTTAGATCGCTGTACACGTGTTTTTCAGTGAAGCGAACTTGAATGTATGGGAGTCGCAAGTCGCTTGCGAACGACAACGAGAACGATAGCGACAGCGAAAACAACAACAGCGTCAGTGACAGCGAAAACAGCAACGACAGCGACTCTCGTTAGAATCCGTGTGAATCCGATTACTTATGAAGTGAACCCGTATTGCCGGTCGCTTGTGAAGGGACGGTCCAAGTATCCGTGTTGCCCGACGAGAGCGGGGTGTAAGGTACTGGCCACACGTAGGGGCTTGGTCGTCGTCGTGACGAAGCAGCGGCTGGATTCGAATTTCCCTTTGGCATCAGTGCAGTAGTTGATGACAAGTCTAGATTCACGCTTGAATCGGTACCGTTTATGGATCCGGAGTCGGTCAGAGGGTTCGAAGTTCCCGGTACTTCTGCTGCGTTCGGTACGGTTACAGCGTTCGGGGTTACTGCGTACGGTATGCCTACGGCGCTGGGTGCAAAGGGGATTGGGTTCGGTCGTTTCAGGATTGCGATTTGACGTCGGATATTCGAGAGGTCTTCTTGGATCGTATCCCATTCGTCTCGGGCAGCCGTCAGCGAATCGCACTGCGATTGTTGGGAGTCGTCTGAGTTGCCAAGCTTACCGCTACCGACTTCGGCTGAGTTCGCTTCGTTGGGAGTAGAGTGCGCCGAGTACATGGCGTTTTGATGAAGCATTTGAACGGCGAGTTCGGTTCGTTCGACCAATGCGGCTGTCAGATCGTCTTGGACCCGTTGACGGGCATCAAGCACTGCAAGCTGATGTTGGAGCATTTGGTTTTGTTCGAGGAGCAAGTGGTAATTCTGAGCGATGCTTGCTCGCTCCGCCATCCACTGTTCGGTCATCTCCAAGCGAACCCGGTTTTCCGTGTGGGAGATCATCGTACCGATCAAGCTTCGCAATGGGACCGCAACGGTGGCTTGTTCGAGCCCGCCGAGGTGATCAAGATTCAGTTCGTCGGCGATTCCAAGTGCAAATGTGTCCGGTGTGGAGGAGTGCATAGCAAAAGGGAAGCTTGGTGGCACCGGAGGTGCGACGGGCGCCGCGAGGATGGGCTGTTCGACCAACGGTTCTGCGACCGATTCCGAATTGGGATCGGTTTGAGCTGCATCGCACTTATTAAGTGTGGTTGGCTTGCGTGTAGGTGCAGCGATTCTAGGGTTTTGATTCGGTGACTTGGACGCTTCACACGATTGCGTGTCTGAAGCTTGGGTGACGGGATGCAGGGTCAGTTCTTCTGCGACACCTTGGATCGCTTGCTGTACAAAACCTTGTTGGCTTCCAGATCCCTTGGGTTGCTGAAAGAAGTCGCTGACCCATTGCGCTAGAACGACAGCGTTTTGGTTCGCAGTCGAGCTTCCTTTGACCGCAGCGCTGGTTACTGAAGCACCAGAAGCTGTGGTGCCGTTATCTGTTGTGCCGTTAGCTGTGGTGCCTGTCGGTGAGCTAGTGAGCTTGGCAAAAGCTTTTGGCCGCAGGACCTGCGGGAGCTTGTCCGGCTCGGCGGGTGCAGCGTTTATTGCTGTTTTCCTGGTGGACGTTTGCCCGAAGCAATTCGGGGCATTGGCGATGCAAAGAAGCACCAATGCCGAAGAGCCCGCGAGAGTTAAGGGGCGTTCGAGAATTCGTGCGAATTGTCGTACGGATTGTATCGCGAGGAGAGCATCCATGCTGAGTACTCCTGGTCGGATCTGCTGTGCGTTAGAGTTTGGGTTGAATCTTCTTTTACGATAGCAGTTTCTCTGAGACAAACAAATACCGATCTAACAAAACGTCCGCGCTTCGAACAAAACCCTCGCGGATCGCACAAAACCCTCTCGGATCGATCGAAACCCCCTCGGATCGATCGAAACCTTAGTCTGAAGAATCGAATCGGCACTGCTATCGACCTTGGGGAGCCCCAATCGCTATGCTCCCGACCAGGATTCCATTCGAAGAGCGACTCGCAAGAGCGACGATGAAGTCAACGGCTATGGAGTCAACGACTGGGAAGTCAACGATTTGGACCACAAGGAAGATAGATTGCCATGAGAAGGGTTCGAACGATCGATACAGGGATGGCAAAGCCTCGCAAGGGGCGAAGCAAGGCTTTTCGCATTGCGGGCATCACGGCCGGGGTATTGGCGGCGGTGGTGGCGGTCGCCCCAACGGTATTATTGCAACAGCGAGGTTGGCTGGTCGAGCAGATCAACCGCCGCAGCGGCTTGGCCCCTATTCGGATCGATATCGCGGGTTTACGCGGAGGTTGGTTCCAAAGTTTTGGGCTCAATGGACTGCGATTGATCGATGACCAAGGTGCGGAATTGGTCAAAGTAGGGGCGGTGGAAACCGAGTTGAATTTATTCACGATGGTGACCAACATGCGTCATTTGGGGACGATCACTGTCCGCGATGCGACGTTGGTGGTCGATGTCCAGCCTGGAACGACCAATATTGAAGAAGCCATTAAACCGTTACTTCAGGGTGCTGCTCAGCCCCCGGAAGCTGCCTCAAATGGGAGTAGCCCGGGATTCACAGGGAGGATCCGAATTGCCGATGGGGTATTGCAAGCACGCGATAGCGTCGACGCTTCTGCGTGGGAACTGCGGGTTAGTGAAGCCGACATACCGATGCCTACCGCCGAGCAGCCGATCCCGCCGATGACACTCGTGGGGGTCCTTACGCAGCTATCGGTGCTACCTGGTCAAGCGGCCGAGAGTGGTCAGTTTACGGTTCGTACCGAGCCAATCGCTGCTGGGTTGACGACCGCGCCATCGACTCAAATGCCATCGGTGCGCATGACGGTTCTAACCCAAGGTTTACCGTTGCGATGGATGGGGTTGGTCAAGCGGCGGTTGCCGGACTTGCCGATCGAGCAAGTTGAGGGACAAGCGACGGTGGTTGCCGATGTTGAGTATACGGGTCGCAATGCGATGACTGCGTTTGTAAAGACAGCGCAATTGGATCGTTTGAGAGTTACATCGCCGAGTTTGTTAGGACAACGAGGGGCGGGGATCGAACAGATTCGCCTCAGCGGTGATGTGAGTCTTTATCAGAACCGCATCAGTACGACAGGTGCAAAGCTTGAATGCGATTTCGGGACGGTGGTATCGAAAGCCGATATCGCGATTCCTTCCTCCGCCGATGCAAAGATGCCTAGTTTGACCCATCCTTGGTTAGCGGATTCGGAATTCGACGTGCAGGGCGAAGTCGATTTGCCAAGGCTTGCGGCTGTCGCACCGGACTTGCTCAAGACGCAGGATCAAGTGCAGTTATTGTCGGGTAGAGCGACGGTCAATCTGAATCAAACGCGGCCGAACGCTCCGTTGTTACCCAATGGAGCCAGTGTGCCTATTGCTGTCGCTTCTCAGCCTGCTGCTGGCGGTATCAGCGGTACAGGCATACCGAATTTACCGTCGAGCAATTACAAAATTCAACTCGGTGGATTGCAAGCTGACATGCAAGGGCGTCGGATCGCTTGGGATCAAGCTTTTTCGGCGGAGTTGGATGTGTCCGGCAATTCGCAAGGGATGCCCAGTTTGCGGCTGTTGTGCAATTCCGAGTTTTGTCAGATCGATGGATCAGGAGATTTGCAAGACGGACGTATGACGGCTCAAGTCGATCTCGACAAGATGGAGCAAAGGCTCTCGGAGTGGTTCGTCCTGCCGATGGAGAGCTTGACGGGTTCTGCGCAAGCCGCAGTTGCTTGGAAGCTCAACGATGGGAACCGGCTTGCCGCAAGCGGATCGCTTCGAACGACCCCGCTGCGCATCGTGCACAAGAATGGTCGACTTGAAGAGCCGGCTTGGGACGGTGAATTAAGCACGGTAGCACAGCTCGACGGTACGACGTTGCTTCAGCTCGATCGGTTGCAAGCGAGTATGAAGAGCGAGGAAGAGTCTTTAGTTTTCCAAGTCTTGGAGCCCATTGCTTTTGGTGCGAGCGCTGCGAATCCAGGCCGGGCCCCTGCACCGATGATGTTGAAATTAACAGGTGAGTTGCAGCGTTGGCAACGCAGAGGTCAATTGTTTGCAGGGATCGATCCCGGCATCAGTGTTGGAGGTAAGATTGCTTTGGATGTCCAAGGAGCGATCGATACGAAGCATGTGGAGTTGACTCAAGCCGACTGGGTTAGCGAGCCGTTTCAGGTTGCCAGTGGCGAGACAGTGTTTCAAGAATCGAAGATGGTAGGTAAGTTTCAAGGTCGATTTGATTCATCCGATCTTGCGAAACTTCAAGTCGATCAGTTGTTGGTCAGGGCCGATTCATTTGCAGTGCAAGCGCAAGATCAGGCTGGCGAGGGAGGGGTTGGTAGACGGGGCCAAGCGGCCTTTAGGATCGATCCGGCGCGGATGATGACATCGGTTCGAGCACCAGCGGGTTCGTCGGGAGCGAATCGACCTTCGTCGAGCAATTCTGGAGTGGGTTTATTGGTTCCGAATGGGGGCAACGGTTTGCAACCTGGTAACGCACAGCCCAACAGTAATGCGGGTGTAGCGGTTGCCAACGCCAATCCGCCGGTTCGTATTACGGGAGACGTAACCGGTCAAATGGACTGGACGCTTGATCCAGCCCAAGTTCAATGGCATGCGGTTACTCAGGCCAAGGACTTGCGCGCGGTGCAGCCGGTATTGCAGCGCAATCCCAATCAGTTGGTAAGCACTGGAGGTGGAAACAATCCAGCAGAGACTTTGTTGTGGGAGGAGCCGCAAGCGGTGGTGACGGTCGATGGTACATATCGTTTCCGAGATGGCGATTTGCAATTGACCCAAGTTCTTGCGCAGACCGAGTGGTTAGCTTATGGTGGTATGGCCGCGATGAGTACCGAAGGGCAGAGCACGACGGTACGAAGTCAGGGTAATTTGACATATGATGCCGCCAGTGTAGCGCAGCGATTGCGGCCTTATACGGGAGGGACATTAGCGGCAAGTGGGCAGAGAACACAGCCGTTGGAAGTGACTTGGACGAGCACTCCTGGCCACAAGTGGACCGAAGCGTTAGCAGCGCGGTCGAGCATTGGTTGGGATAGTGCGAACTTAGTTGGAATCGATATTGGGGGAGCTGACATACCGTTGGTGGTTGAGAACGGCAAGTTCGTATCGCAAGCGGAGTTTCCGGTATCCCAAGGGATGTTGCGATGGAACTTGGATGGTGACTTGGCAGCTGAGCCGATGGTGATTCGTCAATCGCAGCAGCGGGTCATCGAGAACGTCGCGATTACTCGGCAGATGTGTCAGGGTTGGTTAAAGTTCGTAGCACCTTTGTTAGCCGATGTGACGAGTGTCCAAGGGAATTTAAGTTTGGACATTGATCGAGCGGAGATCTATCCGACGGAATCGGTACGTCAGACGGTTGCTGGTAAGGTGATGGTTCAAGGTGCGAATGTGGGACCTGGGCCTTTAGCTGATCAGATTTTAGGGTTGGTGATGCAGATAAGGAATCTACGGCGTGGGGCGGGTGCAAGCGACGGTGGTGGGCAGCCGACGAGTTGGCTAACGTTGCCTGAGCAGAGTATTCCGTTTGTGGTCGAGCGAGGTCGGGTGACCCATAAAGACATGCGTATTGCGGCGGGAGACGTGGTCGTGACGACTTCCGGTTCGGTGGGCCTCGATGGTAGTCTTGAACTGGTAGCGGGGATCCCGATCCTCAAGGAGTGGGTGGACAAGACACCTGCGTTGCAGCCGTTAGCAGGTCAGATGATTCAGATACCGGTACGAGGGACGGTGCAAAGGCCGCAATTGGACAGCAGTGGATTGGTGCAGCTAGCGCAGCAGTTGGCCACGAGTGCATTGGCAGGAGCAGCGCAGAAGCAGATCGACAAGGGATTGAACAAGTTGCTCGGTCCGCTATCGAATCAGCTTGCGCCGTTGCAGCAAGGAGTTCAGCAGTTGCCGTTACCGAACTTATCGATACCTGGTTTTGGTGCGAATCCGTTTGCACCGAATGCAGGGACACCAAATGCAGGAGGCGGGACAGCGCCGGGGGTAGTTCCTTCAGGTACGCCAGGAGTAGCCAACCCCGGGGTACCGGGTGGAGGGCTTCCAAATCTCCCTCTTCCCAACTTACCACTTCCAGACTTCTCTGGTTTCAATCCTTTGGCACCTAACCCGTCGGTTCCCAACACTGGCGTCCCTAATCCAGCGGCTCCGAATTAAGGTGCACACCGACTAATGAAAGCGGTGACGCGCAAGCGGCCCGGTGTTGGGATTCGCGCGGCTCACCGGATGGCTCGCGCCATTCCGCTTGCAATGACCCACCGGATGGCTCGCACCGCACCGGTTACAATTTAAGCGGTGACGCGCAAGCGGCCCGGTGTTGGGATTCGCGCGGCCCACCGGATGTCTCGCGCCATTCCGCTTGCATTGAACCACCGGATGGCTCGCACCGCACCGGTTGCAATTTAAGCGGTGACGCGCAAGCGGCCCGGTGTTGGGATTCGCGCGACCCACCGGATGGCTCGCGCCATTCCGCTTGCATTGGTGTTGGCCTATTGGTTTACTGGGAGATCGTCGGGGGACATTTTGATTCTATTTTCAAACATCCCCCAGAAGGATTTTGGATCGAAGGATGGGTCGGCGGTGCACTGCGCCCAGGCTTGCGAAAGCATCTGTAGTACGCGTTGGTGTTCTTCTGCTCGTTCCAAGTGTTTCAATGCAGCTAGTTGATAGACCGCCGCTGCGGCGATGTTCGACCCGCGACTATGGCGAAATCCTGCTCCCTTTTCCGCTCCCGGCCAATCGCGCATCGATTCGCTGTACTCCCGCCAGCGTCGCGCGTACTTCTCCAGTAAATCCCAACGCTGCGATCGATAGAGTGCTATGTTCAATTCATTGAGCCAGCCTGTCCACAAGTCGCGATACTTCCAGTCCTCGGTAGCCTTTCCTAACAAATTTTCGTCGCAGAATCTCATGCAACGCTCAATCGCTGCCTCGGCCTTCTCCGATGGCTCGCTACTACGGATGCTGACTCGTGCGATCCCCGATAGGGCATTGAGTGCATGCGAGGTGGGTTCCATCGCGAGTTGCCCATCGACGCGAAATCCATCGTAGTAGCGATAGGCGTCTTCGAAATCCTTCAACGCTTCGCTTGAATCCTCTTCGAGGAGAATGTAGCCCAACTCTATGCGATTTGCATTGAGGATAGATATCATCGCTTTGTCATCTGGATGATTGGGTAAGTACTTTTGCAAGTGCTCGACGCTGCGACTTAGCCAAAGCTTCTTACTTTCTTTCTGATCCTTCTCGTCAAAGTGGTGTATCAATCCCATCCAATGCTCGCCAACGATTCGATCTCTCAGTCTCCTTTGGTAAAATCCCGGGTCATCTTTTGGGCCATCAGCAAGAAGCTGCCCGATGATTTCCAGAGAACGAGTTCGCCGCGCGATGGCTTCCAATTGAAGGCACATCGATTCCGGTTCAGAGCTTTGATCGGAGAGAATTTTGTAGAGCAAGGAAGCATAGTGATTTATGACTTGCAAATGGAGCCCTAGTTTTTTGTTCGCGGGATCTTTCGCAAAGGCTTTCTCAAGCAATGAAGATTGCTTAACAAGATTTTGCAGAAGTGCTTCAGGGGGGACCTTCTGGCCTGAAATGACCGAATCGTTGATACCATTGTCCGCGATAGTAATCGATTCAAGGAATAATTGATTAGCTTCTTTCGCGCTGTCGGCTGCAAATCTTTCACTGTAAGCCGCTATATACGCCTTTTCCAGAGAATCTTTTGCGGTTTCTGCAGCTAATCTTTCATTTGCCGCAGCCTTATCAGCCTCGTTTTTGAGATACTTCTGCTTGCGTCGTTCGCCATCAAGGACGTATATAAACACTAGTCCAGAGATGAGTACCGTTAGCAACCCCGTGAGCGTTACTGACGAAGCGATAGGATGAAGACGGATAAGCTCCAAGGTTTGTTTCCATGCGCTTGGCTGGATACCGGCAACCGGTCGACCTTCAAGGAACTTCTCGAGGTCGTCGGCTAACAACACAGCGGAGGGATATCGGTCGACCGCGTTTTTCTGAAGGCATCGCTGCAAGATGGTCCGCAGATCGCGTGGGATACTCTCCGCGTTCGAAAGTGGTTTCGGAGGATGCTTGACAATGTTCTCTCGAGTCCCGAAGTCGCTTGAGGAATCAAACGGATTCTCGCCATCGAGCAATTCATAAAGGAGGATCCCTAACGCAAATATATCGGACTGCGTTCGAAGTGGTTCACCTCGGACTTGTTCGGGGGACATATACCGCAATGTCCCAAGAACTTCTCCGGCCTTTGTCAAATTCGAACGAGCATCTTGAGGTTCTAAGTCTTTGGCTAACCCAAAGTCGGTAAGAAGGGGCCAGAGTCCGAGTCCTTCGGTCTGTTCATGCGATTTGGCTGTACGCAGCAGCACATTCCCCGGCTTGATATCTCGATGGATAATTGTGGAAGAGTGCGCCGTATGGACCGCTTCGGCTATCTTCATCACCAACCAAGCAATTTGCCGGTGTGGCATCGGGTCTTTTCGATCTGCAAGATGATCAACTAAGGAACCTTGGTCGGCAAGTTCGGTAACGAAGTAAGGGAGGCCGTCGACTTCTCCTTGCTCGATCACTCGAGCGATATTCGGATGCTCCAAGGATTGGATCGTTGCAATCTCGCTATCGAACCTCTTACGTGCGATAGCCAAATCTTTCTTGGACGGTTTCAGCCATTTGATGGCGACGCGTGAATTTGCTCCCGAAGGCTCGGAGGGATGGTGGAGATCATCGGCCTCAAAGATCATGCCAAAGGCCCCTTGTCCGATGAGAACAGGGTTTCGGAATCGAGTCACTTGCGTCGAGCTCGAGGAGTCCGAAGGGGATTGGATCTGCGCGATTCGAGATAGGCATTGATCACGATCACGCTGATCGCTCGGGTGCAGAAAGACTTGGTCTTTCGGCTGGTCTATCCACCACTGAAGCTTATCAATCACATTCGGTTGGCCGCGGTGTTCGTTGGGCTTAAGATCATCTGCCATCGTAGAAGTTCACAAGAAAGAATTCACAAGAAACAAATTGTCTTGTTCGGCAAAGCAGAGCAACGGTCAGGATGCTAACAGATACGGTTGCTGATAAGGTGATATTTGAAAAGTCGCGGTAAGGCGCGCGAGAGTTTTGTACTCAGAGGTTTTCTGATAGTAACAAAACGAGAGAGTAGAAGCACGCAGCGGAGAATGGAATTTCTGAGAATTTTGCTGCGACTCGAGAGGGAGCACTTGCTCGGCAACCGTAAAACGGTTGCCCTTGTCATTTCTGCATCAACTGTAAAACGAGTATGGAAATCGTTTTACAGGAAACTTAAGCCGAGTTTGACTACTAGGTTGCAGGAGTTTCGACGCGCGGCATCGATTCGATCACTTTGTCGATCAAGCCGTACGAGCAAGCTTCTTCGGGATCCATGAAGCGATCGCGATCGGTATCTTTCTCGATCTTCTCCAAGCTTTGTCCGCAGTGTTTGATCAAGATCTCGTTGAGGCGACGCTTGGTGCGTTGAAACTCTCTGACGTGGATCGAAATTTCTTCTGCGGTTCCTTGCATGCCAGCGAGTGGCTGGTGGATCATGATACGCGAGTTCGGTAGCGAGTATCGTTTTCCTTTCGCACCGGCGGTCAGCAATACCGCACCCATCGAAGCAGCTTGGCCGATGCAATAAGTTGCAACGTCGCACGAGACGAATTGCATCGTGTCGTAGATCGCCATCCCGGCGCTGACGCTACCTCCGGGGCTATTGATGTACATGTGGATGTCGGCTTTGGGGTCATCCGATTGAAGGAACAACATCTGAGCTACCAACGCATTGGCGATCTCGTCGTTGACGTCGGTCCCCAAGAAAATGATACGGTCTTTCAGCAAACGGCTGTAGATGTCGTAGACGCGTTCTTCTCGGCCACTTTTTTCGATGACATAGGGAATCAATGGCATTGTCTAATCCTTGCTTACCAACGAATGGTTTTAAACCGACTCAAGTAATATATGGGAACCGATGTTTCCAAACGAAAAACCGCTTTGACGCGTTACTTGTCTTCCGCTTGTGTCTTGGTCAATATCTCGTCGACGATCCCGTAAGCTTTCGCTTCGAGGGCGGTCAAGAAGTAATCGCGATCGGTATCGAGTGCAATTTGTTCGGCTGATTTGCCGGTGTGCTTTGCCAAAATGTCGTTCAGTTGTGTTCGCAACCGCAAGATTTCGTTGGCTTGGATTTCGATATCGGAAACTTGACCGCGTACGCCACCGTGTGGTTGATGGACCATGACGGTGCTGTTTGGCAAGCAGTATCGTTTACCGGCGGTACCACCTGCGAGGAGGACCGCTGCACCGCTGGCAGCCTCACCGACGCAGTAGGTTGCGATCGGGCAGCTAAGCATCTGCATTGTGTCGTAGATCGCAAGTGTTGCGCGAACTTCACCACCCGGTGAGTTGATGTAGAAGTGAATGTCTTTGCGGCGATTCTCGCTCTGCAAATACAACAGCTTCATAACCAATTCGTTCGCATTTCCGGCGTAGATTTCTCCTTGGAGGAAAACGATGCGATTCTCAAGGAGCAGATCCCCGAGGGTCATCTGTCGTTGCCGCTGATAGCTCTGGTATGCGGAAGCGTTATGCAGTGGCGGCATGCTGGAAAACTCGTTCACGAAAAGGTTCCTTTCACAAAAGAAGCGGACCGAATTGCCATGTATCTTTAGCATTCACTCGTCTTTGGCAAGGGCAGCGCCGCAGGATTCTTGCTCAGAGCACCATTTTCCCAACGATTCTCTTCGGAAAACAGAGATTTCGTGGCAGGTTTCAGCAAGACAAGATCAGGCTTGTCGGAGGACTTCGCAGACACGTTGAAAATCTGCTGGCAACGGCGAGGTGATTCGCAAGGCTTGCTGTGTCTTCGGATGGGTGAACTCGATTTCGAAGGCATGCAAGGCTTGGCGAGTTAACACGACTTCGCTGTCCTCCGGACGCAACGGTAATCCTCGCGCTAAACGGCGATGCAGTTGGCCTTGGGTGATCTGGGCATGTCCTGCATAAAGTCGATCGCACAAGACGGGGCAACCGATATGGGCCAAGTGCAATCGGATCTGGTGCGTGCGGCCTGTCTTGGGGAAAACTCTCAATAAAGCGTATCCGGGAAATCGCTCGACGACTTCGAACTGTGTCTCGGCATAACGACTGCTCGGATGCCCACTTCGTATCGCCATCTTCTCCCGTTGATAGGGATGGTGGCCGATGGGCTGAATGATCCGATCGCGATCTCTGTCCAATTGCCCAGAGACGATCGTCATGTAGGTCTTGCGAACCTCTCTGGCTTCGAATTGTGCACAAAGCTTGTAGTGCACTTCATTGGTCTTGGCGATGACGATCACACCGCTGGTCTCGCGGTCGAGCCTATGGACGATTCCAGGGCGCGTCGGTCCTCCGGCATCGCTCAGTTGGGCGAAGTGATGCGCGAGGGCGGCAGTAAGTGTCCCGGACCAATGCCCCTTCGCAGGATGCACCACCATCCCAGGTGGCTTGTTGATCGCGACCAAGTAATCATCTTCGTACAAGATGTCCAAAGGGATCGCTTCGGGGATCGGCCCAGCAGTCGGGGGTGGGGGCAAATCGATCACATGGACGACTTGGCCTGGAAAGACGTGGAAGGCCGGTTTGACCGGTCGGCCATCGACCAAGACTTGGTCGAGCGCAACGACTCGCCTCAAGAATACTCGGCTGTAACCGTCTATTTTAAGGGTTAGGTACAAGTCGATACGCGTATCGGCGTGTTCGTCTTCTACCGTAAATGTGAAGCTCTTGGGCTCGGGTGGCTTCAGTGCAGGTGCATTGGGATCGGCAGCAACTTCGGCATCTGCTCCTTCGCCATCTTCAGAAACTGGTTCTTCCGCATCGGGTAATACGATATCGTCGAGAGGCAACAACGGTCCTCTGCGAGGGGTTTCTCCTCGCTTTCGACTGCGTTTGCTCTGAAGACCATCGTCAGCCCCGTCGCTTGATTCGTCCCGACCCTCAGGCTCACCGCTGAAGAAATTTTCTCTCGTACGCTTGCTCATCGCTGCTCTACCCCATGCTTTCTGATTGAGTGCCTGTCAAGAATCATGCTGGCACCATCGACCACAACGAACGTGGCCATTGGGATGCAGCGAAAGGAAATCCGACGGCACTCTTGAGGATGCTGGGTGGTAGAAGGATTCTCACTGGTTTCCTGGTGCAGCAGGAGCTGGCTCAGCAGCCGGTGCTGGCTCGGTAGCCGGTGCTGGCTCAGTAGCCGGTGCTGGTTCTGCAGCAGGAGCAGGCTCCGTAGCCGGTGCTGGTTCTGATTGGGGAGCCGGAGTTGATGAAGGTGTGCTTGTTGGAGCCGAGCCTGCGGGTGGGAAGGATAGGTTTGGAAGACCTGGCAGGTTTGGCAACCCCGATGGGTTGGTTGTCGGAACGGGTACGCTTCGGCGATCGCGATACCAAGCGTAGAACGAATCGGCTTCGGGGCTTTCAAGCCACGTAACGCGACGTTTCGCTTCGCTGGCTACATCCTCAGCGATACCGGTCATGCTGGTGATTTTCTTGTACTCGATTAAAGCATCTTTTCGTTCGCCGAGACCTTCGAGGGCTTGGGCTGTACCGAAGACAGCGCGGCTCTTGGCAAATGGTTCATCGGTCGAAGCTGCGACGGGTCGGTATTCATCGACGGCTTGTTTGAAGTACTGATCGGCAAGCGTGCGATCGAGGTTCCACTTCTCAAGGGCTTTTGCCATGTTGGCATCGCCGGCGGTGATTCGAGCCCAGACTCCTGCGCTGGTATCTGCGTAATCCTTGGCGATGGCTTCGAGATCTTGCGGCGAGGTATCGGAGAAATAGAAGTCCGACCAAGCTCTCGCTGCGCGGGCTTCTTTCTGACTGGAATAGATTCCGTAGCCGAGCAAGCCCAGTACGGTAACTCCAATGACACCGAATAGTGCTGGAAGGAATGGCTTGATCTGGGCAAACTTTTGCTCGATCTTGTCAGCCAATAGGTCGGACTCTTGAAGCTGACTTCGTTCGCTTTTCATAATCGCGTCGGTTTGGAAACGGCGGGGGGTTAAAAGTCAGCAGTATAGGAGGCTTGAGGGTTTCCCTCAATACAGACCCGGCAATCCGACGCTCTGCTGACCGCACTTCTTGGGAAACTTCCCTTGCTCAAGCCGATTCGCCCGATGGTTTCGGTTTGGATGCAGCGGTTTTTGGCCCAAAAAGCCACGGAGCTAAAGACTGCTTCTCGCTGCGGTTCGTCGTGCAGATCGTGCCGGCAGCCTTCCCAAGCGATGAATTCGGCGGTTGGTCCGGCCCTTCGTGCGAACTCTTCGGAGGCGTCGCAGGAGGTCAGAGCGTCGTGCGTGCCATGCATCAAGAGGGTCGGAATTGATAGCAAATGAGCGTTATCCATGGCCCAATTTCCGCTGTCGATCAAGCTTGTAGCTAGCCGCAGTGACATGGCGCGATGGACAAGTCGATCGCGGCGGTAAGCGTCTTGCGCGCGTCGATCTTGGCTTAGTTTCTCTACGCACATGGGGGTATGAATTCGCAGGTTCGGAAGTTTCTGAGCGAGCCATCTGCCGGCCCGCATGAATTCCGCTTTTGGTTCGCAGGGGGTTCGCAACATCGGCGAGCCGATGATCGCTCCGTGGATCAAAGCCGATTGCTGACCGCCGCGAAGCATCCAGTTGATCGCTAAGTTTCCACCCATGCTTTGGCCAAAGAGGAAGTGTGGGATTCGAGGCCAGTCGCTGCGCGAAAGTCTTAACGCACCGTCGACTTCGCCAAGCAGCTGTTCGTAGGAAGCGATAACGCCGCGTCGACCGGGTGACTTGCCATGCCCTACTAAGTCGATGGCACTGACGGCTAGTCCAAGGCTAGCAAGGTAAGTGGCCATCCCTTCGAAGCGTCCGCCATGGTCTCCGAATCCATGAAGGATGCTTACGGCAGCCCAAGGCTCGGTGTCCTTTGGCTTCCATCGGTGCTCGTATCGCCAATCTGCTGCGGTGTTGGAATCATCGGTTAAACCGACATCACGTCGCTCTGAGCTCTCACTCTCCACGGCATAAAGATATGCTTGCATTTCCAGTCAGCTCCCGGGTGGTCTGAGGTTCGTGATAGCAACTCGATTGGGCGAAGGGGATTGCAGATCCCCCCTTCCGGCATCGGTTGTTGTAGGCCCGTAAGCTTTACAAAAATTGACGGATTCCTCGCTAGAGTTAATCCGGTTTGCCTAGATGCTCTAGGTTGAAACGGGGTTGTTTTTGAAACACAGAGGCACAGAGACACAGAGGGTAAGGTAGCCACGCGTCGCCAGACGGTGGGAAATCAGTGCACGCTGATTCGCATCCAGCATGCGTTGGTTAGTGAGGGTGGAAGGCGGGCCAGGAGACCCGCCCTACGATTGCGTTGTTTTGAAACACGGAGGCACAGAGAACACGGAGGAGCCCGTCGCCCGATTCTCCATTCCCTATTCCCTCTGTGTCTCTGTGCCTCTGTGTTTCCCAAGACCGCGCAAGGTTGCCCCCAGCCCCGGAGTACTTCCTTGAAATTCAGATGAACAATGCTCAAAGCACTCGGCTTGGGCAGGCCGATAACACCAAGCATGATGACAACGACGGCCGATACGATTCGGCACCAATTCCGCGAGTGGGTGAAACTTGAGGCAAACGAGGAGAAGCTTCCGCAGGTGATGCGGGAGACGACTTTGTTGCGAGAGGGTTCGTATGTCGGCAGGCGATTCTCGTTAGCTGGTTTCCACCTTGTATGGTTGGTAGCGGACCAGCAACTAAAGCTTTATCGAGAAGATGGGTTGCTTGTGGAGACGAACTGGACGCTGGTGCAAAGCTCAATATAAGTGTTTCAAGCAGAGTTGCGACCAAGTTTCCAATTGATGCGATTGCCCTTTGATGTTTTCAATGCTTTCAAATCCAGCATCGAGCAACTGATCTTCGCGCGCTACGGCTTTGCAAGTTGCGAGATGCAGAACATGAACGATACCCAAGTGGACGCGGCCGACTTCCGAGGTGTCATCGTAGATCAAGCCGACGATTTGGTCTTTGCCCGAGCACTCTATAACGACTTCTTCTGCCAACTCGCGCTGCATTCCGTTGCGATACCAGTCATCTCCTTGCGCATCCTCTACAGAAATGTGTCCACCGATGCCGATGGACTGCAGAGCGTGAAGTCGTTTTTCGCCTTGACCCTTCCCGCGTGTGTACCGAAACAAACGAGTCTCGTCCTCATCGTTGCATTCGAGAATCACGTAAGGAATCAATTGTTTGAACGATGGATCGTTTTCGACCAGGCTTCTTGGCCGGAACGACTGGTTCGATCGATCGAGCAACGCCGGCAAATAACGATCTACCGAACGGAGAAATCCGGAAAAAGGGCCGAGTTCCATCAGGAGCGATGCCGGTACAACCAAGACTTCTTCGTCTCTTGCCATGTTCAAACCATGCGTGAAAAGGTAGGGGAAATGAGGGGGGGCTCGGTGGCTTTGGCCTTCAC